>Ga0164242_10003334_pt1 | contig 18382 bp, 10 predicted proteins | sample OricomgcompostMG_FD_108783 | JGI IMG/M metagenome (GOLD analysis project Ga0164242, IMG submission 108783) | Miracle-Growth compost microbial communities from Emeryville, California, USA - Original compost - Miracle growth compost (MG) ... | reverse complement strand
TATGGCTTGGGCAATGCCACTAGTGGCCTGATCGCATCTACCGGTTATGAAGAGTCAAAACTGGTTTCATTTACTGGAAGGATCAATTATAGCTTTAATAACAAGTATTTATTAACGCTTACCGGCCGCTCAGACGGTTCCTCTAAATTAGCCGCAGGCAATAAATGGGCATTTTTTCCTTCCGTTGCTGCAGGCTGGCGTATTAGTCAGGAGAATTTCATGAAAAAGGTAGCTGCTATCAGTGATTTAAAACTGAGAGCCAGTTATGGTATTACCGGTAATGATCCGTTGAGGGCTTATGCTACCCAGAGCTTACTAACCAATATTTCATTTGCCTACGGGGATCAGTCGGCACCTGGCTATACGTTTAGCTCCCAAATCGGGAACAGCGCTTTAAAATGGGAGCTTTCAGGGACTAAAAATATCGGACTGGATTTTGGCCTGCTTAAAAACAGAATCTCCGGTTCGATTGACTGGTATGATACCCGAACCAAAGATCTGTTACTGCCAAGGCTTTTACCTTCCTCTACAGGCGTAAGTTCTGTTATCCAAAATATCGGTAAAACCCGCAATACAGGTATTGAAATTGCCTTGAATACCCGTAATATTGAATCGGCAAACTTTAAATGGAGCTCTGCCATTACTTTTACCCATAATAAAGAAAGTATTGAACAACTGGCGACGGGTGGACAGGATGATATAGCAGATGGCTGGTTCATTGGTTATCCGGTATCCGTATTCTTTGATTACCAGAAAATAGGCATCTGGCAGACGGATGAGGCTGACCAGGCCGCTAAGTACGGGGAAGTACCTGGTGAAATAAAAATAAAAGACCAGGATGGAGACGGCAAAATCACGACCAGTGACCGTGTTGTGGTGGGCACCGCAGCGCCAAAATGGAGCGGTGGCTTTTCAAACACATTTACCTATAAAGGGTTTGATCTGAATTTTTATTTATTTGCCCGTGTAGGCCAGATGATTAATGCCAATTACCTGCGTTTTAAATCGGGTACCACAGAGAATCAGGCGCTCCATGATTACTGGACACCGGAAAATCCAACCAATGCGTTTCCTAGACCAAATGCAGCAGGTGGCGTGCAATATTTGAGCACCTTGCAATATGTATCTGGCTCCTTTTTAAAATTAAGGAATGTAACACTGGGCTATACGTTGCCTCGTGCACTGATGAGCCGCTTTAAGATGAGTAGCATCCGGTTATATGTCTCAGCGGTGAATCCGTTAACCCTGTCTCACACCAAGGACTATGATCCTGAAAGGGGCGGCTCGGAAAACTTCCCGATGACCAAATCCTTCTTAATCGGTGCAAACATTGATCTGTAATCCTTAAAACCCACGCAAAAATGAAAACAAGTTATCCTAAAAAATATATTGTCGGGGCATTTGGTGTTGCTGTGATGGCGCTGGCCACTGTCTCTTGTAATAAAACGCTTCAAGAATACAATCCCGGCGGACTTACCGCAGAAGCCGTTTATTCGACTCCGGAAGGTTTTGAAACCCTGGTCAATGCGGCCTATTCCTATCAGAGATGGTGGTACGGTAAAGAAGAAGGCTACTGCCTTTCAGAAATGGGCACCGATATCTGGGATGCGGGTCAAGCTGCGCCTGACCCCGGATTGACAGACTATAAGAACTTACAGGGTGCCGATAGTTATGTGGAAGGTCTCTGGGAGCATTTATATGCGGCTGTCAATGTCTGTAACTATGGTATCCAGCATATTGACGCCGCTGGTATGGATGCAGATACCAAAAAGATAAGAAATGCTGAACTACATTTTCTAAGGGCCTTTTACTATTGGCACATCGTAGAAACCTGGGGCGCAGCCCCGATGCCTACTGAGGCCACAGATGGTATTCAGACAACTGCTACCAAAACCTCGGTGGATGATATCTACACACAGATTTTCGCTGATTTAAAAGCAGCGGTTGCAGATTTACCAACAACGACCACGGATTATGGTCGTGTGACCAAACCAGCAGCCCAGGCATTTTTAGCCAGGATGGATATTACCAGAGGTAATTACCAGGATGCACTCGATTTGGCAAATACCGTTATCAACGATTATAATTTTAAGTTGGTGACGAATTATGCGGATCTCTGGCCGATGGATAAACAGGATGCCGCGGAATCCAAAGAAGTAATTTATGCGGTAAATTATTCTACTGACCTGACTTTAAACGATCGCCAGGATGATATATTGTTCCCTGATGGACACAGCAGAGGGGGCAATAACGGTCACTTAGATTTCTTAATGAAATACGATGATCTGCCAGGTTTGCAACGTTCCATTGAATATGGACGACCTTTTGTTCGCTTTATGCCGACTAAGTTCCTGATGAACCTTTATGACCTGAATAACGATAGCCGTTTTACTGGATCATTCCAGACGGCCTGGCTTTGCAATAACCTGGCCTCTGCCCCCAGTGGTATGGGTATCGGCGATACTGCGGTCGTCGTGACCAATCAGGTCGTATCTGCCGGTGAACGCGCCCAGAAAAATTACCGGATTTATGATATCAATGATACTTATAAAGCAGATGGACTTGTCGCTGATAACTTGCATTTTGTGCAGCTTAGCAAATTTATGGATCCCACCCGTTCCTCTGTTAATGAACAGGTGAGTGCCCGCGATGTATTTGTTATCCGTTTGCCGGAAATGTATCTTATTGCAGCAGAGGCTGAATTAAAATTGGGGAATGCGCAAAAAGCGGCCGATTATATTAATGTCGTTAGAGAAAGGGCTGCACTTCCAGGTAAGAAAGCTGCCATGGATATCGCTGCCAGTGATGTAACCATTGATTTTATCCTGGATGAATATGCCAGGGAATTTGCCGGGGAGCAAATGCGCTGGTTTTTGCTGAAAAGAGAAGGAAAACTGGTTAGCCGTGTTAAGGCAGATAATCCCAATGCGGCGGTTAATATTCAGTCTTATCATACGTTGCGCCCCATTCCGCAAAGTCAGCTGGATGCGGTGACCAATCCGGATGATTTTAAGCAAAATGAAGGCTACCAATAACCAAATTTGGAGCAACCCAATAGGATCAAGCACAAACATTATACACAAAAGTAAAAAGCATGTCAGGGATTAAAAATAAACGCACAATAAATTTTAGATCAGCAAGGGCCTTGTTCAAAGGAGCAGTGGCAGGCAGTCTGGCAGCTATTTTGGCATCAGGCCTAATCACTCCCTCTGCATTAAATGCGCAGGGGGGGCAAGGGCTTGAGCCACCTGCTACAGCAAAGTCATTTAAGATTCCCGCAAATTTATTGGCGCTTGAAAAGCTTCAGTTACCGGCTTTTAAGGCGGATACGGTTTTTGTTGAAAAATTGGGCGCAAAACCCGATGGCATTACCTTAAATACGCAGCCTATCCAGATGGCCATTGATCAGCTGGCAGGTTCAGGTGGCGGTGTTGTTTTTATAGGACCAGGGCAGTGGTTAACAGGTCCCTTGGTTTTGAAGTCCAATATCAACCTGCATATTGCGGCCGGCGCTTTATTGCAGTTCTCAGGAGATTTTGATCAGTACCCCATGGTGACAACTAGTTATGAGGGCTTGCGCGCGGTGCGTTGTCAGGCGCCGATCTCGGCCAGCGGTGCCGCCCACATCGGTATTACAGGCAAAGGCATTATCGACGGGGCAGGGGATAGTTGGCGCATGGTTAAAAAAGACAAACTCACCGCCTCGCAGTGGAAAGATCTGGTGGCTTCTGGCGGTGTGCTGGACGATAGGTCGCGCATTTGGTATCCTTCAGCGGCTTCGCTAAAAGGATCCCAAACCAAAGATGCGGGCGTACTTAAAGCAGGTAAGACAGCCGTAGACTATAAAGACATAAAAGATTATCTACGTCCCAACTTGCTCTCGCTGATTTCCTGTAAAGGTGTACTTTTACAAGGCGTTACTTTTCAAAACTCACCTGCCTGGTGCTTGCATCCATTGTTATGTGAACAAGTGATTATCCGGGATGTGTATGCAAAGAATCCCTGGTATGCTCAAAATGGAGATGGATTGGATCTGGAATCCTGTAAGGATGTGCTGATTGAACACAGCAGTTTTGATGTAGGCGACGACGGTATTTGTATGAAATCAGGCAGGGATGAACAAGGTAGAAAGCGTGCGGCACCCACACAAAATGTCCTGATCCAGTACTGCACTGTATACCATGCACATGGCGGTTTCGTTATCGGCTCTGAAATGTCCGGCGGTGTGAGAGACGTGGCGATTCGCCATTGCAGTTTTCTGGGTACAGATATAGGACTACGTTTTAAAACGACTAGAGGCAGAGGTGGTGTTGTTGAGAATATTTATGCCTCCTGGATTAATATGCAAAATATCAAAGGGGATGCGATCCGTTTTAATATGTATTATGCTGCTAAAGATCCGGTTCCATTAAATGGAGAACAAAGAGAAGTACCTAAAGAGATTATGGAACCGGTAACCCAGGCAACACCGCAGTTTCGCCATTTTTATATCAGTAATATTAATTGCAACGGGGCGGATCATAGCTTGTTTTTCAGGGGGCTTCCGGAAATGGCTATTAAAGATATTCATTTAAGTAAACTTACCATGCAGACCAAAAAAGGCATTGAACTTATCCAGGCAGATGGTATAGATATACAAAATATGAAAGGTATTATAACGGATACAAAAACCTCTTTTTTGACGCTTAGTAATACCAGAAATAGCCGGTTTGCTGATATCGATCTTAGTCTGAGTTCCGCAAAAAATAATAAAAGTGCGGCTACCGACAAAAAAGCAGCAGCGGTTGTCGTATTGGGTACTAGGAGTGGGGCCATTACCTTTAAAAATACAAATTTGGATGGGGTTCAATTTAAAAATGCAACAAGTGAAAATCAAATACAGACTCAGTTTGCAGCAGGTGCTAACCAGCGTGCCCTGACATTTGAATAAAGAATTTTGAAAATTAAATTCGAGTAGAAAAAAACAAAAAAGTCTGGCAGTATAGTAAGGTAATAGTAAATACAAAAATAAATGCAGCATAAAACTAAGCAATAAGCAATAGATTCAAAAGACATGATATTCATAACAAAAATCAAAAAATATGTTTAAACAAAGCACGCTCCCAATGCATAAGCCAATCAAGACGCGATGGCAATTAGCCAGATGGCATAAAGTATTTTATGTACCTGCTTTCGCTTCCTTAATGGCTCTCGCTTCCTGCGGCCAGGCCGCTAATAATAACAAGGCTGCAGAAAATAACCAGCCAGTGGCAGCTGTCGTGAGCGAGACTCAGGGTATTCAGGCTGATTCTTTGGTCAGACAGATGGCCAGAACCGTAATGACTATCTGGAAAGATCCCAGCCAGAGTGGTCAACATGCCTATAAAAAATGGAGTTACGATGAAGGTGTCGTACTTAAAGGTTTTGAGAATATCTGGGAGCTGACCGGTGATCCGCTCTATTTTAACTATATCCAGCATAGTATGGATGACTTTGTAGATAAAAATGGCGTCATCCGGGAATATGATTCTCTTTCTTATAAACTAGATGATATTAATAACGGGAAAGTATTATTGACACTTGCCCGGGTCACCGGCAAAAAACAGTATTGGAAAGCGGCCACTAGCCTTAGAAATCAATTAAATAGCCAACCCAGGACTTTTGATGGGGGCTTCTGGCATAAAAAGATTTATCCTAACCAAATGTGGCTGGACGGACTTTACATGGCAGCGCCATTTTATGCGGAGTATGCCATGGTCAGCCAGGAGGATACCGCTTTTAATGATATTGGCAGACAGTTCGTACTGATGGAACGCCACGGCAGAGATGAGAATACCGGGTTGTTATATCACGGGTGGGATGCAGCCAAAGTACAAAAGTGGGCGGATAAAAAAACAGGGCTCTCTGAAAATTTTTGGGGAAGAGCCATGGGATGGTATGGTATGGCACTGGTAGATGCGCTGGATTATTTCCCAGAAAACCAGCCTTATAGAGATAGCCTGATCCAGATTCTGAACCGTTACGCTGCAGCAGTGGTCAAAGTGCAGGATAAAAGCAGTCATGTATGGTGGCAAGTATTGGATAAAGCCGCCAGTCCTGGTAACTATCAGGAAGCTTCTGCCTCCTGTATGTTTGTCTATACACTGGCCAAAGGGGTAAGAAAAGGATATTTGCCTGCCAGTTACGAAAAGGCGGCCATTGATGGATTTGAAGGTGTCGTAAAACAGTTTATTGGCAAGGATAGCGCAGGTAATACCATTTTAAATGGCACCTGTGAAGTAGCTGGTCTTGGTGGCAAACCTTATAGAGACGGGACCTATGCTTATTATATAGGAGAAAAGACCAAAGTCAATGACGGCAAGGGCGTTGGTGCATTCTTACTGGCAGGTACGGAGATTCAGATGGCAGCGGAGTTGCATTACGGCAGAAAGGACGGCCAGTCAACAAAAGTGCTGCTGGATAATTTTTATAACAATGAGACCAAGACCAATCTGGCGGGCGTTACTCAGTCCATGCATTATACCTGGAATGACCGGGAAAATAGCGGTTTCTCATTATGGGGAGATGTGATCGGGTTTTTAGGCGGAACACCTGCAACGCTTAAGGCAGCTCCTTCGACGGATAATCTAAGTGGCGCTGGTGTATATATTATAGTGGACCCCGATACTGAAAGGGAAACTAAAGTACCTAATTATGTGGACGAATCTGCCATTAAAAACGTAAAAGATTGGGTTAATAAAGGTGGTATTTTGGTACTGCTAGCCAATGATACGCTCAATGCAGAGTTTACTCATTTTAATCAATTGGCCGAAAGTTTTGGGATTCACTTTGACGGCAATAGCTTAAACAGGGTTCAGGGGCATCAGTATGAACAAGGCGCTATTGATATCCCCCAGGATGATTCCATTTTCAGGGGCATCAAACAGGTATATATCAAAGAGCTATCCTCTATTACTTTAAAGGAGCCAGCAAAAGCACTGCTTAAGACCAAAGACGGCCATGTAGCTGCTGCGATCAGTCACCTGGGCAAAGGAATGGTATTAGCCATAGGTGATCCCTGGATCTACAATGAATATGTAGACGGCAGAAAGTTGCCTTTGATATTTGAGAACTACAAGGCCATGACGGCACTGAGTAAATGGCTGCTAAAAAACAGTAAATTATAAGAAATTAAAAGAAGGCAATTTTGATTGTCAGTAAAATTTTTAATAAAGCGTAAATTATTAAAAATCAGAGATTCAAATTAGGGGTGTGAACGGTGGATTGCTCACTGATCTACCGCTCACGCCTACCTGATACCACTTAATCAACTCCAAACAAAACAATAAAAATAATTTAAATAAACAACAAGCGCACATCATTAAACAAGAATAGGACATGGAAGAAATATTGGGTAGCACAGAAAAAGTCAGCAGGCTGAATAAAGACCTCTTGCCTGTAGTTAAGTCTTTACCCACACCTGAAAAGGCATTACTGAATTTGCCAGAAAAAATTCTTCAATTTGGAACCGGCGTGTTACTGCGGGGTTTGCCGGATTATTATGTAGATCAAGCCAATAAGCAAGGCGTGTTTAATGGCCGTATTCTGATCGTAAAATCAACTGCTCAAAACAGGGCCGATGATTTTAAAGAGCAGGACGGTCTTTACACACTATGCCTAAGAGGTTGGCACAAAGGCCAGGCCTCCAGTAAGGATCTGATCAGTACGGCCATAAGTCGGGTACTGGATAGTAACGTTGACTGGCAGGATATTTTAGTTGCTGCTGCAAGTCCGGATATGCAGATCGTCTTCTCCAATACAACAGAAGTGGGCATTGTACTTGATAAGGAAGATATATTGGAGCCGGGCAAAACACCTCGTTCTTTCCCCGGTAAATTAGTGGCGTTTTTACTGGAAAGGTTTAACCAATTTAAAGGTGATCCGGAAAATAGCAAAGGCATGGTCATTGTTCCTACGGAATTAATTACAGATAACGGGCGTACACTGAAAAAGATCTGCCTGGAACTTGCAAAGATCAATGAGTTGCCCGAGGCTTTTATCAAGTGGCTTGACACGGCCAATGATTTCTGCGATTCGCTGGTAGACAGGATCGTTTCGGGTAAAATGCAACCCAAGCAGGAAGCAGCAACATGGGAAAAACTGGGATATACCGATAAACTCATGATTATGAGTGAAGTATATGGACTCTGGGCGATCCAGTCAAACAGGGAGAAAACCAAAGAAATTTTGTCCTTTGAACAGGTAAATCCTGGGGTTGTCGTAACCGGTGATATTGAGAAATATCGGCATCTGAAACTCTTTTTGCTCAATGCGCCACATACTTTTACCTGTGTGATTGCCCAGGCGCTTGGCTTTTCTTTTGTCAATCAGGCAATGGATGATGCCGCCTTTTACGGATTTATCCGAGCATTGCTCATGGAAGAGGCGGTGCCAGCCGTTGTAGGAGGAGATATTACCAAGGCAGAGGCTGAAGCGTTTGCTGAGCAGGTGCTGGACCGTTTTAAAAACCCCTTTATTGATCACAGATGGTCGGATATCAGCAAACAGATGACGCTGAAAATGGGAATGCGTTGTTTGCCGCTGATCCGGGATTATTTTGAAAAATTTGGTAAATTGCCTGAAAGAATGATTAAGGGCTTTGCTGCCTACCTATGCTTTCTCAAAAATCAATACCTGGAGACAAAGGCAGATCAGAAATATTTAAAAACAGCACTTAATAAACATGCATATGATCTTACGGATGCGAAGGCCGATTTACTAGCTGCACATTGGCAGCAAGAAGAGAAGAGCGAGCATCTTGATAAGGCAACAGCTGAGTCAGCACTGACAGCGCTGGAAGAACTAACACTGATTATACAAGGCGTTTTGACGGATCCGGCTATTTGGCCCGCGTCAGCGCTTCAGGCAATTAGTCAAATAGATGGATTGGCCCGGGCAACAGCGAAGGCATTGGAGGATATGCAACTGGGCAGTAATATCCGATTGTGATAAGATAAAAATTTAATGTTTAAATAAACAAAGTGATATGGGACAGAGAACTTTAATGGTACAGCCTGCAGATAACGTTGCAGTCGCTTTACAGGATTTAAAGGCAGGAGAAGGGGTGGTAGTTAATGGCAAAACCGTAGAGTTGCTTGATAATGTCAAGGCAAAACATAAGTTTTTGTTGACAGATCTAAAAAAGGGAGATCGCATTATCATGTATGGCGTATTGGTTGCATTGGCCAACGAGGATCTAAAAACTGGCAATGTGTTGACCACGGCCAATATCCATCATGCTGCCTCAGGTTTTGAAGTGCGTGACAGTCATTTTGAATGGAAAGCGCCCGATACGAAAAGATGGCAGGACAAGCGTTTTATGGGATATCATAGAACAGATGGAAAGGTAGGGGTGGCTAATTATTGGTTGGTGATCCCTATGGTGTTTTGTGAAAACAGAAATGTGGATGTCATGCGTCAGGCACTGACTGAGGCACTGGGTTATAAGGCGCATGATAAATATAATGATTTTGCCAGCCAACTGACAGCACTGTATAAAGCGGGCAAATCTACCGCTGAAATTTTAGAGGCAGACTTTAACAGCTTGGATCAACCCACTGCCCAACCGCTACTACCCAATATTGACGGGATTAAATTTTTAACCCATCAGGGTGGTTGCGGCGGTATCCGTCAGGATGCCATTACGCTTTGCGGCTTGCTGGCAGGTTATATTACCCATCCCAATGTGGCCGGTGCTACTGTACTTAGCCTGGGATGTCAGAATGCACAAGTAAGTATCCTTATGGAGGAAATTAAAAAAAGGGATGCCAATTTTGATAAACCCCTTTTTCTGCTGGATCAGCAACAAATCGGTAAAGAAACAGATTTATTGGCGCTGGCCATTAAGAAAACCTTTGCCGGCATGGTGGAAGCCAGCAAGCAGGAGCGGCGTCCTGCTACCCTGGATAAACTGATTTTAGGTCTGGAATGTGGTGGATCTGACGGCTTCTCCGGGATTTCTGCCAATCCGGCCGTTGGTTATTGTTCAGATCTCTTAGTTGGTCTGGGAGGTTCAGTGATTCTGGCTGAGTTTCCGGAACTATGCGGGGTGGAGCAAAATCTAAGTGACCGGTGTAGTGATGAAAAAGATGCCAAACGCTTTGCGGAGCTCATGGGTATGTATAGTCAGCGCGCGACGGAAGCGGGCTCTGGATTTGATATGAACCCTTCCCCCGGAAATATAAAGGATGGTTTGATTACAGATGCTATTAAATCTGCAGGCGCTGCAAAAAAAGGAGGCACTTCGCCCGTAGCAGCCGTGTTGGATTATCCTGAGCCAGTGACAAAGCCTGGACTTAACTTGTTATGTACGCCTGGCAATGACGTAGAATCAACTACAGCAGAAGTAGGAAGCGGTGCATCCATTGTTCTTTTTACTACAGGACTTGGTACGCCCACCGGGAATCCTATTGCACCTGTCGTAAAACTAGCCACTAATACCGCTTTATACCAAAAGATGAGTGATATCATTGATTTGAATATGGGGACGATAATAGAAGGGACAGAAACTATTGAAGAGGCAGGTAGCCGCATCCTGGATTTTGTTTGTGAAGTAGCCAGCGGCAAGAAGGTTAAGGCCGTCATTAATGGACAAGATGATTTTATACCCTGGAAGCGGGGCATTAGTTTATAAGCATTTTGATTATAAGCAGTTGGTTATAAGAATTTGTTTGGATATAAGTTTTGGATTTTTGTTTGAATCAGTTTTGTGAAAAAAAAGACCGCCTGTACACTTTGTCTTTTTACCAACCGTCTACATCGGGACATGTGGGACGAGGTAATTGCATAAAGCGAACGCAGGCGGTTTTTGTATTCTTTAGTGACAATGCCAAATGCATTAAATGCCTAAATTTTATTATTATTAATATTTGATTTGTTGTATATATAATTATGATTTAATAATTGTAAACGAAAAAATATTTTTTTTTATTTAAACAAATTTGTTTATTTTAATGTTCTTATGGCAGTTAATATTGAAATATTGAAAGGTATTCATCCTGGCATTATGTTGGAACGGGAACTTATGCAACGCAAAATTCCTAAAGGAAAGTTCGCATTGAGTATAAATGAATACCCCCAAACGATCAATGCTATTATAAAAGGGAAAAGAAGTAGGAATAGGCCATTGGCGATACGGATTGAAGACGCATTAGGGCTGCAGGAAGGTTTTTTTATGACACTGCAGATATATTATGATATTAAGCAAATAAAGAAGCAGAAGTCGCTAAATGTACATCCTGATAAACTAAAATTTAGACCAGCACTATTTTGGGACACAAAGCTTGACGCTATTGATTGGAATAGGCAAAGGAGACCTGTGATTCAAAGAGTATTTGAGAGAGGTAACTATACCGAAAAAAAAGAGATAATTAATTTTTATGGTCGTGATGTGGTAAAAGAAGTTCTTGCTGCTGAAAAATGAATTTTATGGAAGCAAAGTAAAGGTTGTAAGAATGATTTCTGGGATTTACATGAGTTATGGGATTGCTATACCAATGAACATATGATTGCTCTTCACGAGAAAAGATATCCCTATGGGCATAATGTTGATTTGATCAATCGGAACCTTACAAAGTTTGAAAGCGCAGATGATGATTTTGATCCAATTTGTTTAAAAGGTAAGTACTGGGAGCTTAAATAAATCGAGTTTACCAATTATATGAACGATAAGATATAGGACGCTTTTGAATAAAACATTTACAGTTGAATGCATAAAACCAATCAATTGTTCACATTGAAATTTTTATGCTCAAAGTTTAACCCCTGCCTTGGGACAAACGCTTATACTCCTTTGGCGTACTGCCTGTTTTGGATTTAAAAACAGTGGAAAAATAGGCTGCTGATGTAAACCCGGTTTTAAATGCAATGTCGCCAATTGGTAAGTCCTCGTTTTCTAGGTAATATTTTGCTTTTTGTATGCGGGCATTGACAATATATTCATTGACATTTACATTAAGCAAGCTTTTTACTTTTCTATATAACTGAACCTTTGATATGTTCATTTGCTGACAAATACTTTCTACTGAAAAAGCCTCATCATGCAAGGAATGCTCTACAATTGAAATAAACTCCGAGGTAAATCGTCTGTCTGACTTCTTCTTGGGGGCTTTATTGGTCAGAGGAGTGCCAATATTTTTCGGAGGGTTTTCAATTTCTTGGGGTACGTAGCTATAATTGCCAATTGATGTATAATGCTCTTTTACCCTTTTATAGTTATACATCATGGTTTCAATCGTTTGTTTTAAAACTGTCATACTGAATGGTTTGGCAATATAGGCATTTGCATATGATTTTAATCCGTCCAGATGTTGTACCTCAGATGCTTTACCAGTTAATAGTATAATTGGGATATGGGTGGTGCGAATATCTTTTTTTAATTGACGGCATATTAAAAGACCGTCCATTCCCGGGAGCATTATATCACAGAGTATCAAATCAGGAATAATATCAAAAGCTTTATTAAAACCGTCACGACCGTTTCCTTCTACAACCACCTCAAAATCAGATTGCAACTGACTTTGCAGTAATTTCTGTAAATCTTTGTTATCCTCAATAATCAGCATGGTGGCTTTATCGGTAAGATTCTTATTGATATCCACCAATATATTAGCCTCATTTTTTGCATCTGGCATTAACTCGGTGGTGTAAATATTCTCCAGGTTTTTTAATTCGTCACGTAAAATTATATGATCAGCCCTTTCTTCATTGGTGTATGCATTTTTATTGAGTGGAAAGGTTAATGAAAAGTCTGAACCCACATTTTTTTGACTATTAAGTAAAATTCGACCATGATGTATTTCCACAAGCTCCTTAGTTAAATTAAGGCCGACACCAGAACTATTCACCACTTCGTTGTTTGCCCTGAAAAATAAGTCAAAGATCTTTTCTTGCTCCTGCTTGGTCATCCCAATACCCGTATCCTTGACTGAGAATTTCAATTCTTGTTGCATCGAATCCACCGTTAATTCTAATAAGATACTACCTCCGTCAAGCGTAAATTTAAAGGCATTAGAAAGCAGATTAAATAAAATCTTTTCCAGAATGTCAGCATCGAACCACATTAGATAAGATCGGTGTTGTGTTATAAATCTGCAGTCAATATTCCTTTTTTGGGCAATGGCAGAAAATGACAAAATAATTTCGTTACAAAACGCAACGACATCTTGTTCACTAACGTGCAATCTAATCTTACCAAATTCTACCTGACGCAGATCCATTAGTTGATTTACTAATCTTAATAGTCGAAATGCATTTTTTTTGATAAAATTTAGGCCTGTTTTAATCTCTGGAGGCAGTTTGCCATTTGTAAGCAGATCTTCTGTTGGTGATAAAATCAAGGTCAAAGGTGTTCGGAACTCATGAGAAATTTTGGTGAAAAAATTCAATTTAGCCTCACTAGCCTCCTCCGCTTTTTTTGACATGACGACCAGCTGCTCACTTTGCCTTGATATGTCCTTATTTTTTAATACCAATTCCTGGTTTATCCGCCTATTTAATTTTCTGGAATAAAATAACAGTAGAGAGACGATTAAAAAGAGTAATAAAAGTGATACAAGCAGATATATAAACGTCTGTTGGCTATGATAAATTTTCTTTTGAGCTGTCAACATTTCAGCTTGGCGTTCAATATCTTGCTGCTGTGCTGCAATTTTGCTGGTCTGCATAAGCATAGTTAAGACATTGGTTGAATCCACTACCATAGTTTGTAAAGTCGTCTGTTTAGGTAGCATTTTATGCTTTTCCAATAGATCCGCATTTCTGATAGCTTCCTTCCCACCTGTTGGATACAGAATAGAAGCGACTAATTTTCCAGTTTGGATGGATTTTAAACCAATGGCTGGTGCCGGCAAGGCGTCCACACCTACAATGGGTAGCTTTTTCTTTTTCAATTCAAGAAGTGCCTGGTAAGCGCCAAGTCCCATCACGTCATTATGCGCAAAGACCGCATCTACACTGTCCAAAATACCAGGGCTTTGCATTAATATACGATTAGCGTTCGACTCCAGCCATTCTCCATTGATGGTTTTGGATATTTTAATGTGGGGAAAATGCTTAATGGAGTTAGCAAAACCTAAGCTACGTTCTATGGCGGGAGATGAGGTCGGTTTGCCGGTAATTTCCAAAATTCTGCCCTTGCCTTTTAAAATTCTGGCTAAATAGTCACCTGCCATCTCACCTATCTGTAAATTATCCGCCCCGACGTGGTTAGTAAATTTTTCAGATGCAATCTTCCTGTCTATTACAATGACAGGTATCCCAGAATCGTATACCTTTTCGACAATTGGTGTTAGAGGAGCGGCCTCACTGGCAGAAATGATCAGTACATCAATATGATGTGTCAATAATTCTTTTACCTGACTTATCTGTTTTTCGCTATTGTCATTTGTTTCCCTGTAAAGGATTTTCATTTCTGGGTGAAAGGAGAGTTCGCGTTTCATATCCTCCCACATTGATTTGCGCCATTCATCAGCTTCTCCACTTTGAGAAAAGCCAATAATGAATTTCTTTTGTTTTGTTCTACTATTACAGCCGCCACAAAGCCTACCCGTTACTACCCATAATAAAATAATAACCGTTAAGATATACTTAGGAAATAGTGACCTTTTTGGATGCATTTTGGCGCTGATGATTCGCAATTTTTAAATTATATTAAGAAAATTGACCTTATTAGGGACAATTAATTACTCAAAATTAACGTGAATTTTAATAAATCGAGCCAAATAATGATTCAAAATTGAAAAAAAAGGTGATAGAATTGAAAAACTCGCTCGACTCCATTTTTCGTGTTTAAGATTTAAATTATTGGCATACATGAAGTTATATTACAAGTTTAGTAAATGGTTCAAATTTGAAAGCAATTGTTAAGAAACTGAATGGTTGTGGGAGCCTGCTGAGGTTAATATTGCAAAAGATAAAAATTCAATATGAACAAAAAAGTATTAATCTGGAGTATCGTGGTGGCATTGGGAGGTCTTCTATTTGGTATGGATGTAGCCGTAATTTCTGGTGCTGAACAACAAATTCAGCAATTATGGAAGCTAACCGACGCTGTGCATGGACAAGTGCTGGCCTCTGCATTATATGGAACTATTATAGGTGCGCTTTTTGGCGGTCTGCCAGCAGAGAAATTTGGACGTAGAAAAGTATTATACTGGATTGGCGCTACATTTTTAATTTCTTCTATTGGATCGGCCATGGCACCTAGTGTTGTTCCTTTTATCATTTTTAGATTTTTGGGTGGTTTAGGTGTTGGCGCTTCGTCCGTTGTGGCTCCAATGTTTATTTCAGAAATTGCTCCTGCCAAAAACAGAGGCAAGTTAGTCGCTACTTTTCAATTTAATATTGTTTTCGGCATCTTACTGGCCTATTTATCCAATTATCTTTTAGCCACCATGGGGGAGAATTCCTGGCGCTGGATGTTGGGGGTGTTAGCGATCCCGGCTTCATTATTTGTTATTTTTCTGTACTTTATTCCGGAAAGCCCCCGTTGGTTAATGGTGCATAAGAAAGACTATCAAACGGCAAGGGACATATTGAGTATTTCTGATCCAGAGGGAGTGGATGAAGCGATTGAGGCGATAAAAGAAGATATCAGTCTTGAAAGGGAAAAGGCGAGTCTAAAGGTATTTTTGTCTAAGAAATACCTAAGCCCCATTATTATGGCTATTCTTATTGCCATGTTCAATCAACTCTCAGGCATCAATGCCATCATTTATTTTGCGCCTAGGGTTTTTGAGATGGCAGGCCTGGGCCAGAGTTCGGCTTTTTTACAAAGTGCAGGCGTAGGGGTGATCAATTTAATTGCGACTATGGCAGGTCTGTATCTAATTGACCATTTAGGCAGAAAGCGTTTAATGCTCATTGGGTCAATTGGTTATATAATATCTTTAGGAGCGATTGCTGCAGCCTTTCATTATAATTATTTGGGCGGGATGGTGGTGCCTTGCCTGGTTTTTCTTTTTATTGCTTCACACGCTATTGGACAGGGATCCGTTATCTGGGTCTTTATTTCTGAAATATTCCCCAATGAGGTGCGCTCTTATGGTCAGTCGATAGGCAGTGCCACTCATTGGATAATGGCGGCAGTGATCACGGGAGTGTTTCCAATTTTTGCCAATGCGCCCTCGGTCGGGCCGGCAAAGATATTCCTGTTTTTTATGGTTATGATGGTAGTGCAACTTTGCTGGGTGCTATTTAGAATGCCAGAAACTAAAGGACAATCTTTAGAAAAGATTCAAAAAACGGTTATTCATTGATTTATAACCTTCATTCAAATTATAATATAATGGGAAAAGATTATTTTAATATTGTCTGCTTTGGTGAAATCTTATGGGATATTTTACCAAATGGTGCTAAACCAGGTGGAGCGCCAGTAAATGTTGCTTTTCATCTAAATCAACTAGGTCAAAAACCTGCAGTTATTTCACGGATAGGTAATGATCAGCGGGGGGCGACTCTCAAAGAATTAATGGATCGTAAGCAAATTGCAACTACTTTTCTGCAGCAGGATCCTATTTATCAGACAGGAGTGGTATATGCGAAACCAGATGAAAATAATAACATGAGTTATGAAATTAAGCAACCGGTAGCCTGGGATTATATAGAATCAAATGAAAGTCAGGCAATAATAACGAAAGGTTCAGATTATTTTATTTTCGGTAGTCTAGCAGCCCGTAGTCCCTGCTCCCACAAAACCCTATTTGAGTTGCTAGAGCAGGCAAATAATAAGGTATTGGATATTAATCTAAGAGCGCCACATTACAACAAGTCGCTCATATTAGACTTGATAAATAGATCAGATATAGTAAAACTAAATGAGGATGAATTGGAGTTGGTAACGGGTTGGTTTTCAAAATATACAGATCTCAATGACCGAATAAATCAATTGCAGGATCATTTTAAAATTGCTACGCTTATTGTTACACTTGGTGCCAAGGGGGCCATATTAAGACAAAATGGAAAAACATATGTACATCCTGGTTACAAAGTGATTGTAGAGGATACGGTTGGAAGTGGAGATGCCTTTCTGGCAGCATTTCTTACAAAATCAATTGAAGGCGACAGCCCTGCTGGCGCTCTAAATTTTGCAGCAGCTGTAGGAGCTACTGTTGCCGCCAATGCAGGAGCTTGGGTAACTTTTACAAGGGAAGCGGTTGAAAATATTTTATTGAAAACAGTATCCTAACCTAGAGAGTCTCTTGATGTCGGTTCATGCATCGATTCAAATAAACCAAAATCTAAATATTAGAATTTACACAACAATACCATTGCAAATGAAACATATTCTAACACTAATGGCTGTTCTCGGATACTTTGTATCTTTTGCACAGCACAGGATAAGCGGAACAGTAGTTACCAAGGACACACATTTGCCCATACAAGGCGTGAGTGTCAAATCTCCCACACAGATGGTGATCACTGACAGTTCCGGTAGTTTTACCATCACAGCTAAAGTGGATGACTTCCTGAATTTTTATTATGTTGGCGCCAAATCAGCCACTGTCAAGGTTCCAAAGGAAGGGGCTATTTATGTAGAGCTGGAGCAGAATGTGAATGATCTTAATCAGGTCATTGTCACCGGTTATACGAAAGAAAGAAAAAAGGATCTTATTGGCGCTGTTTCAGTGGTTAATGTAGAAGATATGACCAAACAGTCTACGGCTAACCCTATAAAAGGATTGCAGGGTCAGGTGCCAGGTGTGTTTATTACCAGCAATGGCAGTCCCAGTGGAAGCGGTACAAATATCTTAATTCGAGGTATTGGTACGCTCAATAGTACACAACCTTTGTATGTCATTGATGGCGTCCCTACAGAAGCGGGTATGCATGAATTAAATCCCAATGATATTGCGAGCATGCAGGTATTAAAAGATGCCTCAGCTGCGAGTATTTATGGATCGCGTGCTGCCAACGGTGTTATCATTATTACCACCAAAAAAGGGCGGTCCAATAAGCTTTCTGTTGATGTAAAGGCTTATAATTCAGCATCCTATTATGCGAATAAAATACCAATGTTAAATACCGGAGGCTACGGCCAGCTACTTTGGCAGGCTGATATAAATAGTGGTATTGACCCTAATACAAATAGTGTTGATTACAAATATGACTGGGGTTTAAACCAGGATGGGATACCTGTTTTGAACAAAATAATGGTGCCGCAATTTTTGGATGCAGCACAAACCGAGAAGGCTTCTAATACAAATTGGTTTGACCAGATTACGCATACTGGTTTAGTACAAAGCTATGATATTACCTTATCCAACGGGAATAATAAAGGGGATTACTTATTTTCTGCCGGTTATTTTAATAACGACGGAATCATAAAGACGACCCATTTCAAAAGATATTCGTTGCGATTGAATAC
>Ga0164242_10003333_pt1 | contig 18384 bp, 33 predicted proteins | sample OricomgcompostMG_FD_108783 | JGI IMG/M metagenome (GOLD analysis project Ga0164242, IMG submission 108783) | Miracle-Growth compost microbial communities from Emeryville, California, USA - Original compost - Miracle growth compost (MG) ... | reverse complement strand
GCTGTGTCATGCCCCCATTTAGACAAATAAAAAAGCCTTAGACGTTATACCTAAGGCTTTTTTATCTGGAGCCGTCTTCGGGATTTGAACCCGAGACCCCTTCCTTACCATGGAAGTGCTCTACCACTGAGCTAAGACGGCACGATGACTGTCCGATTGTAGCAAATAACAGGGATACTGCCAAGTTTGCAAAAGGAAAATTAACCCAATGCCAAGCCGCGTGAGGGATTCGAGTCACCTCCGGCGACCCCGCAACTTCACTGCGGCAAGCACAGCTTGCGCCGGAAGATTGCCTTGCGATGTGCCACCGGCACATCTCACCCCGAAGGCTCTCCATCGGAGGATCGAAGCGTTCTTAACCAATCTAAAAGCCACCAGACGGTGGCATTTCAGATTGGTGCAGGGTGAGGGATTCGAACCCCCGAAGGCGAAGCCAGATGATTTACAGTCACCCCCCGTTGACCGCTTGGGTAACCCTGCATAAATTATTAACGTGGAGCCACCTGTCGGATTCGAACCGACGACCCTCGGTTTACAAAACCGATGCTCTAACCAGCTGAGCTAAGGTGGCGAAATACAAAGGTAAGTGTACCAAAACAGGGGTTAATCGACAACCCTTGGCTGAAGCCAGGCTACACCACGACGCGGCGGGGGCGAACGATACGTTTGGGCCGGCCGGCGGGCACTATTATCTTTTTGAGTTTGTCGGCGATGATATCGGCGTCGGCTTCCATGCCGCGACTCAAGAATGCTTTATGCAGCAGCGTGTAGGTTTCTTTGTTCGGCTCGAGCTCGGCGGCCTTCTCGAGCTCCTGGAACATCAGCTTGTCGTTGCCGAGCTGCTCCTGCACTTTGGCGTAGGCGACGTGGCGGGCGGCCAGGCCGTCTTCGAGCTTCAGTGCCTGCTCGAAGGCGACAGCGGCTTTCTCGTAATTTTCGGTTTCGTAATAAATCAAGCCCAGGTTGTGCAGGCTCGAGGCGGTCGCCTCCATGCTGGAAGCAATCTCAAAGCAGTCGATGGCGTCGCGGTATTCTTTTTGCTTGGCGTATAAAATACCCAGGCGGTTGTAGGCGGCGGCGTTTTTTTCGTCAATTTTAAGAATGGTCAGCAGGGCTTTCTCGGCACGCAGAAAACGGTTTTCGCGCATGCCCTCGTGGGCGATGTCCCACAATTTGCCCAGGCGGTCGCCCACTTTACGCGAAACGGCGGCAAATTCGTCGTCGCGGAGTCGGGCGTAATGATAGGTTGCGGCCGCAAAGCACGCCACCAGGATAAGTTCCAGCATTACGGATATATATTATAGCAAATTACGCGAGCTGCAGCATCAAATCGGTCAAAACAAGCTTGGCTTGAGCATTTCGCTGCAGCTGCTCGGCGGCGTGGTAGCTGCCCTGCATGACACGTCGCCAAACGGCCTGCGCGCTGGCCGGACGATCGCTGCCGCTGGTGAGCGCCACATGCGCCATTTGCCCAAGCATCGCCAGCACATCCAGGCTGAGTTCGCGCTGCTTGGCCAGCGTGTCGACCAGACAGAGGCGTTCAAACGTAGTTGCCTGGACAATTTGCCGCGCCAGATCCGAGGCTGCCACCAGCGGATGCTCGCTGTCCTGCTCGAGCAATGCCTGCATCAGCCCCGGCAAACCGCCACTCATCAAAACGGCACGCTTGATAGCTGCCGGTTCGTAACCCCGCTTAGCAAAATAATCGGCCAGTTCGCTCGTCGCCGGCTGAATAAGGCTAAGCGTTTGCACCCGTGAACGAATCGTGGGCAGCAGAGCCTGCTCGCTGTTGCTGGTAATGGTAATAAGCGTCCGTGCCGGCGGTTCTTCCAGGTTTTTCAGCAGGGCGTTCTGCGCCTCGCGGGTCAAGCGGTGGCCGTCGCTAATGAGCACAAACCGCCAGGTGTCAGGTGGCATTTTGGTGGCAAAAAAATGGTCGAGCTGCCGCACCGCTTCAATCGGAATAGATTGCTTCTCCGGCTCAATAAGGCGCACGAATTGATGTTGCGCCAATTTATCCGGCGCAATACCGCTGAGTTCGGCCATCAGTTGCAGTGCGACTGCTGTCTTGCCCATACCTGCCGGCCCGCTGATGAGAAGCGCGTGCGGCGGCTGCCCGGCAACGGCCGTCAGCGCCGCGGCAGTCTGCGGGTGGATAAGCAAGCCGTCGCTCATACACCAGCCCCCATGGCCGCATCAAAATCTGGCGGTAGCGGTGCCGTAAAGGTTTTTCGCTCGTGGCTTGGTAAGGTAATTTCCAATTCCCAGGCGTGCAGCAACAGCCGTGCGGCCGCCGAACCGCCATATAGTGTATCACCGACTATCGGGTGGCCGAGTTTGGCCATGTGTACGCGGAGCTGGTGGGTGCGGCCGGTTTGCGGCTTGAGCTCAAGCAGCGATAACTTGTCATTCATTCTTAGCACTTTGTACTCAGTGACGGCTGGCTTGCCATTGATGCCGGTGCGAAATGTCTGCGGCTTTTTGGGATTGCGCTCTATCGGCATATCAATAACGGCCTGCTGGTGTGGTAATTGTCCCGATACCACCGCTACGTACGTCTTTTTGACCCGACGCTGGCTGAATTGTCTCTGCAACCACTTGAGCGCCGCCGGCGTCTTGGCGCAAATCATCACGCCGGAAGTCGCCCGGTCCAGTCGGTGCACGATGCCGGCCCGGTTGTTGAGCAAGTCCGCATCTTGCTTCAGCAGCTCTTCGTCGACAATGCGGTTATGCAGCCAGGTGGCGACGCTCGGCTCGGGATTAAAGGCGCCCTTGCTGTGCGTCAGCAGCCCCGTCGGCTTGATAATGACCACGCAGTCGTCGTCTTCGTACAAAATCGGCAGCTCGATGTCGGGAATGATAAATTCCTCCGGGCTATAATCGAGGACCACATTATCATAGGGTCGGATTTTGGTGCCGGCCTTGGTAATAATTTGGTCGTTGACGCTGACTTTGCCATCCCGAATCAGCTCGGCAGCAAACGATCGACTCAAGCTCGGCAACAGCGACACCACTCGCTGATCGAGCCGCTCGCCCTTGCTCAGTTCCACATTCGCCACTTTTACTTTAGCTCCTCAGGCCGACGGCTTTTTGGACTTTTAGAAGCGTAGCGTTGGAAGTTTCGTTCATTAGCTTTTCGTCGGCCTCTAGTTTTGCCAGCAGCTTGGCCTCGTCGACAGTTGCCAGTTTTGCCTGAAAATCGGTCAAAAATGCTTCCATTTTACCAGCAACGGCAGTCTTGAGCGGGCCGTATTGATTTTGGCCAACAAACTCCTGCCTGTCACCGCCCAGCAAGCTGTAAATTTCCAGCAAATTGCTGATACCCGGCTGCTTTTCGTAGTCATAATTAATATCCGCCAGGCTGTCGGTTTCGGCCGCCATAATCTTCTTTTTGGCGACAGCTGGGCCGTCACCCATAAAGATAATTCCCTTACCCGATTCGTCGGATTTGCTCATTTTTTTAGCCGGATTTTGCAAATCCCGGATGCGCAGGCCTTGGTCTTTGCCAAAAAATTCGTGTTGCTGCTTGACGGGCTTCGGCACTACAAACAGCTCGCCAAATTTACTATTCATCCGCTCGGCAATATCGCGCGTAAACTCCAAATGCTGCGTCTGGTCGTCACCCACCGGCACATATTCCGCCCCGTACAACAAAATATCCGCCGCCATCAGCACTGGGTAATTAAAAAGCCCCACAGTTGTTCTGTCATCGCCAACGCCGGCTGATTTGTCTTTGAATTGGGTCATGCGGGACATTTGGCCGAAGCCGGTGAAACAGTCTAGGATCCAGGTTAGCTCGCTGTGGGCCGGAACGAAACTTTGCCTATATATATGAATGTTCGAGTGGTCGAGCGGCAGACCGGCGGCGGCGAACAGCTTGAGGTTGTGCATAGTCTGACCGAACAGCTGACGGTGATCTATGGGCGTCGTAAAGCTGTGCAGGTCGGGCACGAACAGATTGATTTCGTAGTCGTCGGCCTTGGAGCGCGCCATGTCAATCAGCGGCAACAGCGCACCAAAATAATTGCCAATATGCAAATCGTTATTGGCCCGTAGCCCCGTCAAAATTACCGGTTTACTCATTTGATCGTATTATACCGTACTTAGCGCCACTGTTCGACTTACGGCCAGAGCTTCGCGCGTCATCTCATTCTTGTTTTCACCGGATGGCAGGCCGCACAGTGGTCCGAGCTGCCCTACCGGCAGCAATTCGGGGCACAAATGCAATGCTTGTCCTCCCAAAATCCGCGTTCGCTCATCTTCTGGCAGCCCGGCAACAACTGGGCACCGTTCCGCACACCGCTTAATACTATTCATTGTAAAAACTCCCGTGATTAATTAAAAAACCGCCCTGGTTGGCGGTTTTTTCAATGAGTTCGGGATTATTTTACGAGCACACAGAACAAACCGCCAAAGTGGCGTCGGTAAAATAAAACCAAAAGTTGTTCTGCACACGGTTCATTATTAAAACTTAATCCAATGCGTCAGCTTTGTCAATTGGAGCGAAGCGATAAGGGAAAAGCCCAGCCCGACAAAATGTATTCCATTTTGCCGGCGCGATAGGAAAAACCGTAGGTTTGTCCTATGGATGTTAACGCTTCGTGAACTGGCGCTGTTTGCGGGCGCCCTTGAGGCCGAACTTCTTGCGCTCGCGCTCGCGGGAATCGCGGCTAAGCAAATCGGCGCGCTTGAGCGTAGTCTTGTAGTCTTCGTTGACCAATGTCAGGGCCTTGGCGATGCCGAGGCGAATGGCCTCGAGTTGGCCTTCCAGGCCGCCACCACTGACTTTGGCGCTGACATCAAACTTGCCGTTTTGGTCGAGCACCGTAAAAGGCTGGTCGAGCTTGCTGAGCAGGTACTTGCTATCGTCAAAATAGGCAGCAGCCGGCTTGTCGTTGATGGTGACATTGCCTTTGCCGCTCATCAGGCGAACGCGAGCGGTCGCACTTTTGCGGCGGCCGAGAGCGTAGAAATAACTATCTTTCGCCATAATTATTTACCTTCCTTGAGTGAAATCGTTTGCGGTTTTTGGGCGGCGTGGTTGTGCTCGGCATCGGTGTAAATCTTGAGGCGCTTCAGGCGCTCGTCACGCAGCTTGTTTACCGGCAGCATACCGCGAACGGCGTGAAAGATGACTTCGGTCGGGTCAATATTGAGCTGCTCCTGGAGAGTGCGCTCGCGCAGGCCGCTGGGGTAACCGCTGTACTTGTAGTAAATCTTGTCTGCCAGCTTGTTGCCGGTGACCTTGAGGTCTTTGGCGTTGATGACGACGACGTAATCGCCGCAATCGATGTGGTGGGTAAACTGCGGCTTGCCTTTGCCGGTCAGCAGCGTGGCAATTTGCGTAGCCAGGCGGCCGAGCGTGGCATCGGTGGCATCAACCACGTACCACTGACGAGTGACGTCGGCGGGTTTGGCGCTGTAGGTTTTCTGGGTCATTATTTCGTCTCCTTTTTGGAGCTGGTAGCTGGTAGCTGAGAGTCCTTAGTGGCTGCAATTTCCTTGCTACTGGCTTTTGGCTGAGAACTAGTAGCTGCCTTGGCGACTGGGGCTTCCTTGAGATCATCCACGAAGCTGACGCGGGCCAGCTGAGCATTGTCACCACGGCGCAGATCGGTCTTGGTGATGCGCAGGTGACCGCTGACGCGGCCTTTGAGCTTCGGTGCAATCTCATCCACTAGCTTGTGAGCGCTAGCGACCGTTTGCAGACCACTGATAACCTGGCGGCGGTTGTGCAAATCGCCCTTCTTGGCTTTGGTGATTAATTTCTCGACGTAAGGCACGACTTCCTTGGCTTTCGGCAGGGTCGTTTCAATCGATTCGTACTTCACGAGCGAATCGGCCAAGCTTTTGACGAGCGCATTGCGCTGGTCGCGTTCGCGGTGGAACTTACGTCCTTGATATCCGTGACGATGCATCTAAAGCTCCATCTCCGCCATTTTCTCTTTGACTTCGTCGAGGGCTTTGCTGCCAAAACCTTTGAGGTCGCGCAGTTCGGCGTCGTTTAAGGCAAACAGGTCTTTGATGGTGTGGATGTCGTTGTTGACCAGCGCGTTGGTGGTGCGGGCGCTCAGGTTCAGGTCTTCGATAGAGGTATTGAGCGCAGTCGGCTCGTCACTGAGGCCGCCATCTAGGCCAGCGCCGGCGTCGTCGGCAGGAGCCGCGACACGAGTCTTACCAGCCAGTGCAGTGTATTGATTTACCAAAATAGCTGAAGCTTCTTCAAACGCATCGCGCGGAGTAATAGAATCGTCAGTGTCGATGGTAATCAGCAGCTTGTCGAGGTCGGTGGCTTGGCCGACACGGGTGTTCTCGACCTTGTAGCGCACACGCAGCACGGGGCTGAAAACGGCGTCGAGCGCGATGAAATCGCTCTGCTTCTTGGCGGTACTTTCTTCGATAGTGTGGTAGCCACGGCCAACTTCCACGACGAGGTCCATGGTCAGTTTGGCTTTGTCGTCGTCCATGGTAGCAATGACGTGATCGGGGTTAACGACTTCGACATCGGCGTTTACCTGGATGTCTTTGGCGGTCACAGTGCCTTTGCCGGTCTTGACGATGCGCAGCGTCTGCGCGTCTTCGCCATACACGCGGAAGCGCACGCCCTTCAGGTTTTGCATGACGTCGACAATGTCTTCTTTAACGCCTTTGACGGTGGTGAATTCGTGGGTGGCACCCTCAATCTTGAAGGAGGTCACGGCAGCACCGGCAATACTCGATAGCAGCACGCGGCGCAGGGAGTTGCCGAGCGTCATACCATAGCCGCTGTGCAGCGGCTCGATGGTGAAGGTCGCACTGCTGACGCTGTGTTCGTCGACATTGACGAGCCCTGGTGTGTGAATGTGGTTTGACATACGCTTTAATTCCTCCCTTAGCGTGAGTAGTATTCGACGATTAATTGCTCATTGATGTCCGGCTCGGCGTCGTCGCGCGTAGGCAGACCGGTGATGGTGACGTTCACTTTCTTGCGGTCGACTTTCAGCCAGGCGGGAACGGTGGATGGTGCCGGGCTAATATCGTCGAGCTTCTTGAAATATTCAGATGTCTTGCTGCGCTCACGCACAACGATGGCGTCGCCGTCTTTCAGGCGAATAGAGGGAATGTCAACGCGAGTACCGTTGAGCATAAAGTGACCGTGCGTTACCAGCTGGCGGGCTGCCCGACGGCTGGGTGCGAAGCCCGCGCGGTAAATGGCGTTGTCCAGGCGGCGCTCCAACAACTGCAACAGCACGCTGCCGGATTGACCCTGGCGGCGGCTGGCCTCTTTCATAAGGTTGCTGAATTGCTTCTCGAGCAAGCCGTAGAGGCGCTTGACCTTTTGCTTTTCACGCAGTTGCAAGGCGTACTGGCTTTGCTTGGAAAAGCGCATGTTCTGGCCGTGCTGACCGGGGCGACCCGGGCGTTTGACAAGGGCTTTGTGCGCCTTGGGATGCAAGGCGTAGCCTTCGCGGCGGCTCATTTTGACGATGGAATGGGTATCGCGCGCCATATTAGATTCCCCTCCGGGTAATGAGACAAACCTGGCGGTTTTTCTCATCGCGCAGGGCAAAAAAGTGTGATTTTTTGTTCTGGCTGCTCTTTTCCCTTGCAAACAACATTATATTCTCCTCGCTTTCTTCGGGCGGACGCCGCCATGCGGCATGCCGGTGACATCGGTGATAGATTCGGCGGCAATATCGAGACTGGCCATTACACGCACCGCAGCATCGCGGCCGAGGCCCACACCCTTAATGAAAACATCTGCCTTCGAAAAGCCATATTGCTGTTTGGCAGCCTGAGCGGCGCGCTCGGCAGCCACCTGGGCAGCGTACGCTGTGCCCTTTTTGCTACCACGGAAGCCGCAGGCACCGGCGCTGGAGTGCGTCAGTACGCCACCGCTAGCGTCGGTAAAGGTTACGATAGTATTGTTGAACGTAGCCAAGACGTGCACCTGGCCGTAAGCAACGGTACGCTTGGTTTTCTTCTTCTTGCTGGCTGCCGGAGCAGCGCTGGTAGTATTCTCTGCCATTTCTTCTCCTTCAGCCCCTAGGTTTTACTTGCTACTTTTTTAGCGGTGCCGCCGACGGTCACTTTGCGGCCGCGACGTGTGCGCGCATTCGTCTTGGTGCGCTGACCACGGCTGGGCAGGTTGGCGCTGTGGCGCAGACCTCGGTAAGCTTTGATGTCCTTCAGCCGCTTGATGTTGCCGGTGACGATGCGCTGCAGCTCACCCTCGACGGTGTACTTGTCGTTGATAACTTCTTGGATGCGGGTAATTTCACCGTCGGTCAGGTCTTTGACCCGCACCGTGGCGTCAATTTTGGCAGCCGCCAAAATGTCATGGGCGCTCTTGCGACCCAGGCCGTGCACGTAGGTCAAGGCCACCCATACTTGCTTTTCGTTCGGAATAGTTACGCCGGAGATTCGAGCCATACTTAACCTTGCCTTTGCTTATGTTTAGGCTTGAACTTGTTAATAACGTAAATACGCCCCTTACGACGCACAATTTTGTCGTCGGGGCTCATCTTTTTGACGCTGGCACGTACTTTCATGTACGGATCGACTCCTTTCAGAGTGACACACTGCTTTATGGTTGATAATTATGATTTCCGGTATGTAATCCGACCCTTTGTGAGATCGTAAGGGGTCAATTCTACAGTGACCGAATCACCGGGGACGATGCGAATGAAATGTTTCCGCATTTTGCCGGCGACGTGAGCTATAATTTGGTGACCGTTTTCGAGCTCTACCCGAAATTGAGTACCCGGTAGGGTCTCAACTATTGTTCCGGTTAGTTCGATGACTTCTTTACTCGCGGCCATAAATTACAACTAAGGGATAATTATAGCAGCCGACACAACAGTTTGTAAAGTGTTTTTACAAACTTTACCCCGCCGCTTTCAAAAATCCAGCGGCTTTATACTAAAAGCCTACGCTTCCGCGCTATTTTTGTCCAGCTTTTGAGCCGCGCCTGGGGCGTGGGACAAAGCGGAGCTTGCGGCCGGTGACGGCGGTTTCTTCGTTGGGGGAATCGTAAAAGAAGTCGCTGCGTGAATATTGGTCATAGGTAACCATCAGAGCGCGCGATTCGACGGCGCGCAGTGTCTGCAGCGCCACCGACACCAAAATAAGCACGCTGGTACCGCCGATGCTGATGCTCTGGCTAATGAACACCTGCCCGACTATCGGAATCACCGCCAGCAGACCCAAGCTGACCGCGCCGAACAGCGTCAGCCGGTTGACGGTGCGCGACAAGTGCTTTTCGGTTTGCTGGCCGCTGCGCACGCCTTCCAGGAAGCCGCCTTGCTTCTGCAGGTTCTCGGCAATTTCCTTGGAGTTGAACGCCACGCTGGTGTAGAAAAAGGTAAAGATAAACACCAGCAGGAAATACGTAATCGGATAAATGTAGGGTGTAAAGCCGCCAGCCGCAAACGTCTGCGGGCTGGGCGCCTGGAACCAGGTATACAAATTGGTACCGAGATGCGCCAAATTGGCGCTATGATTATGAATCAACAACTGGCCGACATAGCTCGGCACGCTCAAAAATGCCACGGCAAAGATAATCGGGATAACACCGGCGGTAATCAGCTTGACCGGCAGCTTGGTGGTCACGCCACCATACGCCCGGTTGCCCTGCACACGTTTGGCATAATTCACCGTCAGGTTTTTGGCGGCTTCATTGAGCATGACTACCGCCCAGGTGATGACTAGCACCGCCACAGCTAGCATAACGGCATAGAAGAACGAGCGCTCATCAATCGGTGAGTACCAGCCAAAGATTTTCCAGTGGTGGCTTGGGTTGTACACCGAACCGGCAATGCTGCTGATATTGGCCGGCAGACGACTGACGATACCGACAGTAATAATAAGCGAAATACCATTGCCGACGCTCTGCTCGGTCACCAGCTCGCCCAGCCACATCAGCAGCATGGAACCGCCGGTGAGTGCCGCCACCATCAGTGCCCATTGCAAAAGCGAGGTGTGCGCCGTAATGTCGCCGACGCCGCCAACTTGCTGGGCGTACTGGCGGATAAGGAAAATTGAGCCGATGGATTGGACAATAGCCAGCGGAAAAGTTAGCAAGCGGGTGTACTGGTTAATCTTCTTCTGCCCCGACTCGCCTTCTTTGTGCAGCGCTTCCAGACGCGGCAGCGCTTTGGTAAGCAGCTGCATGATGATACTGGCGTTAATGTACGGGCCAAGGCCGGCAATCAGGATGGAGAAATTGGCCAGTGCACCACCAGATAAGACGTTCAGGTAACCAAGGAAGTTGCTGGAATTGGCATTAAAGGCGTTGGTGAGGACTTGGCGTAGCGTGTCGCCGTCGGCAATCGGCACCGGCACTTGAGCCAGAATCCGGAATACCAGCAGAATGCCGAGCACCGCCAAAATGCGCTTGCGCATCTCTTTGTGCCCGAGACTTTTCCAGATCAGCTTCCAGTTCATTGGTGTTTAGTTTGCCCTCACTTAGCCGGCTTTACACCGGCAGCTTTTTTCTAGTATAGCGCACTTTCGGCTCGGCGGGGTTAATCTTTTTTGGCTTTGGCGGCTTTTTTGGCCGAGGCCGGGCGTTGGGCGCGCGGCACTTGCTCGAAACTGCCACCGGCGGCCTGGACGGCTTCCAGCGCACTAGCGCTGATGGCCGGTAATTTGACGCTAACTTTCTTGGTGAGCTCGCCTTTGCTGATGAGCTTCACGTTGACGAACGGATTGCTGATGAGGCCGGCGGCTGCCAGCGTCTCAGCGGTAACGGTTTTGCCAGCAAATTGGTCGAGTTGGCCGGTGTACACGTTCTCGGCCTTGGTGCGTAGGCTGCGGAAGCCGGGCAATTTTGGCAATTGCTGCATCAGCGGATTCTGACCACCGGCAAAGCCCGGCCGCTTCGTGGAACCGGTGCGAGAGCCCTGACCTTTGGTACCGCGACCGGCAGTCTTGCCCTGACCGGCGCCGATACCGCGACCAACGCGCTTGGCTTGGCGCTGCTTACTAACTTGTAATTCGTGAAATTTCATGACTATTTCTCCGCCTTTTTAGCTTTGGCCGGGGCAGCCTTGGCTGCTGGTTTGGCTTCGGCCTTAGCAGTAGTCTTGCCCTGCTTGGTAATCCAGTGCTTGGCCGGGACGAGCGCATCGAGCGCCGCCATGGTAGCGTAAGCCGTGTTGGCTTTGTTCGACGAGCCGAGCGATTTGCTCAGCGCGTTGCTGACACCGGCGACTTCCAGGATGGTGCGCACGGCACCACCGGCGATGAGGCCGGTACCGGCGCTAGCGGGTTTCAGTAAAATCTTGGCGCCGCCAACCTTGCCTTCGGTTTCGTGCGGCAAAGTGCCTTTGTAAAGCTCGACCTTAATGAAATGTTTCTTGGCCACATCGGTAGCTTTATTGATAGCGCTGGTGACGTCGGCGCCTTTGGCCAGGCCAATACCGACGCGGCCTTTGCGGTCGCCCACCACCACGAGTGCGCGGAAGCGAAAGCGGCGGCCGCCCTTGACGACACGGGCCACGCGGTCGATGTGCAGCGTACGCTCATCAAATTGCTTTTCTTCGGGTGCCATTTCCGGCCGACGGCCGCGGCGCTCTTTATTCTGCGTCTGTGGTCCCATATTAAAACTCCAATCCTTCCTTGCGCGCTGCGTCGGCGAGCGCTTTGACGCGACCATGATATAGCTTGCTGCCACGGTCGAAGACGACTTGCTTAACTTTGGCGGCCTTGGCCTTTTTGGCAATTTCAGCACCAACCCAGGCGGCCTTGTCGGTCATGCTGCCGGCGGCAGCCTTTTGGCCGATGGTTGAAGCGGCGGCCACGGTGGTGTGTGCCTCGTCGTTAATGATCTGGACGCTGACGTGCAGATTGCTGATGTGAACGCTCAGGCGCGGCCGGTCGGCGGTGCCATGCACGGTGGTGCGAACGCGGCGAGCGCGCTGGTTTGCGTTGCTACGCTTCTTGGTAAGGCGGTCCATGGCTATTTCTCCTTCCCGGACTTGCCGCTTTTACGGATAATACGCTCGCCTTCGTACTTGATACCCTTGCCCTTATACGGCTCGGGTTTGCGAAGGGCGCGGATTTCGGCGGCAACTTGGCCGACTTGCTGTTTGCTGATGCCGCTGACGGTAATGGTATTTTGCTCGACAACAGCGGTAATGCCTTGCGGCAGGTGGTAGATGACTTCGTGCGAATAACCGAGATTAAATTTCAGATCGCTGCCAGCCAGCGCGACGCGGAAACCGACACCGTTCATCTCGAGCTTTTTAGAAAAGCCCTGGCTGACGCCGACCACCATGTTGTTGACCAGCGAGCGCATCAGACCGTGCTTGGCGCGGTTCTTCGGCTCGTCGTTTTCACGGGTGACCAGCACCTGGTCGCCGTCTTGCTTGACGGTAACACCCGGCATTGTAAATTGCTTCAGTGTGCCTTTGCTGCCCGCGACCGTGATTTCGGTCGGGTCGACAGTGATTGTCACACCGCTCGGCACTGCGATTGGTAGTTTTCCTACTCGACTCATTTATTACTCCTTTTAGTCGTGAAACTAGAAAATAGTGAATAGAAACTAGCTGCTTGTGTCGATGCGATCGGTTGTATTGCTTGTCTCATTACTATTTCCTAATTTCTAATTCCTAGTTGCTAATAGACCTTGCAGATTAATTCGCCGCCAATTTTCTGGCGCTTGGCTTGCTCGCCGGTCATCATGCCCTTGGACGTACTGACGATGACGACGCCACGGCCGCGCTTCACCACTGGAATCTCGGCGGCTTTGGCGTAGTGCCGGCGGCCGGGCTTCGACAGGCGGGTGATTTCGGTAATGCGGGCGTTTTCGTGCTCGCCGCTGATGGTCAGTACCAGCGTTTTGCCGACTTCGGCCGACTCGACTTTGACGGCATCGATGAAGTTAGCGTCTTTGAGCAGCTTGGCGACAGCTTCCTTGACGTTGCTGTGCGGCAGGCTGATGGTGTGCTTGCGCACCAAAATCGCGTTACGAATGCGGGAAAGCATGTCGGCGATGGGATCGGTGGTTGTAATCATATGTGCTCTCCTTTCTTACCAACTAGATTTTGTTACGCCCGGAATCTCGCCCTTGCTGGCGTGTTCGCGGAATGAAATACGGCTCAAGCCGAACTGGCGCATGTAGGCATGCGGCCGGCCGGTTTCGACACAGCGGTTCTTCCAGCGGGTGGGGCTGGAGTTACGCGGCAATTTGGCCAGACCTTCCTGATCGCCCAATTCTTTCAGCTGCGCGCGCTTGGCAGCGTACTGAGCAATCATTTTCTGCCGCTTCGCGTCGCGGGCTACAATAGATTTCTTCGCCATTACTTGTTCTCCTTTTCGAATGGTACACCGAATTTCTCCAGCAATGCGCGGGCGTGAGCCGGTTCGTGGGCGCTGATGTTGAAGACAACTTGCAGGCCGTGGCTGGTGGTGGTCTCGTCGAAGCTCAGCTCCGGGAAAACGCTCTGGTCGGTGAAACCGATGCTGTAATTACCTTGCTTGTCAAAAGCTTTGGCTGAAACACCGTGAAAGTCGCGCAGACGCGGCAGCACGATGTTGATGAGGCGGTCGGCGAATTCGTACATCTTGTCACCGCGTAGCGTCACCTTGAGGCCAATCATGTTGCCTTCGCGCAGTTTGAAGCCGGCGATGGATTTCTTGGCGTACGTCTTGACCGGTTCCTGACCGGTAATTTTGCGCACGGTGTTGGTAGCGGTCTCGATGATTTTCTTGTCATCTTTGGCGCGGCCGAGGCCGACGTTGACGACGATTTTCTCGAGCTTCGGCAGCTGGTGGACGTTCTTGAGCCCCAACTCCTTTTCGAGCTCGGGGACGAACTTGCCCACATACTCAGCGCGGAGACGAACTGTCTCAGCAGGTGCCGATTTCTTAGCAGTTGCGGTGGCCATTACTTCATCTCCTTGCCGGAACTCTTATAGATGCGGGTTTTTGCGCCTTTGGCGTCGACTTTGTAGCCGATGCGGCTGGGCTTCTTGGTGGTCGGCTCGACAGCGGCGACTTTGCTGACCCAAATCGGCTTCGTCAGCTCCACGATAGCACCCTGCGGGTGTTCGCGGTTGGGCTTGACGTGCTTTTTGACAATGTTAATGCCCTCAACCGTGACCTTGTTCTCGCGCGGGTGGGTGGCGGTAACTTTGCCGGTCTTGCCCTTGTACTTGCCGGACAGGACCTGCACCAGGTCGCCTTTCTTCAAACGGATTTTGTAAACCTTGTTTTCCATTACAGTACCTCCGGAGCCAAGCTAATAATCTTGGCGTAGCCTTGGTCGCGCAGCTCGCGCGGCACCGGGCCGAAAATGCGGGTAGCGCGGGGTTGCTTGTCGTCGCCGATGATAACGGCGGCGTTGTCATCGAACTTGATGGTGCTGCCGTCTTTGCGGCGGATTTCTTTGTTCGTACGCACCACTACGGCCCGGACAACGCTCTTTTTCTTGACGTTGCCGCTCGGGTTGGCGTCTTTGACTGTGGCAACAATGACGTCACCAACGCGGGCGTAGCGCCGGCGGGTGCCGCCGAGCACGCGGATGCACAGGATTTCCTTCGCGCCGCTGTTGTCGCAGACGTTTAGGCGGGTTTCTTGCTGAATCATAAGACCTCCTTGAGACAAACCTGGCGGTTTTTCTCAACGCGCAGGGCAAAAAAATGCGATTTTTTGCTCTGGCTGCTCTTTTCCCTTATTCTCATTTCTCAGCCTCCTCTTCGGCTTTGGCCTTGGTCGGCTTCTTGCCGGTGTCTTCGGACTTTGCAGCCGCCAAGGTGTCTTCGCGTAGAGCCGGTTTCTCAATAATCTTATCGAGAATGAACCGCTTGCGGGCGCTCAAAGGCCGGGTTTCGACGATAGCTACTTTGTCGCCGACGTGAGCTTCGTTTTGCTCGTCATGCGCCATGAACTTCTTGCTGACGGTGTACTGCTTGCGGTACAACGGATGCGTCTTGCGGGCTTGGACGGTGACGACAATGGTCTTGTCGGTCTTGTCGCTCGAAACGGTACCGATAATTGTGCGAGCCATTATTTCGCCTCCTTCATTAATTGTTCACCCAAAACGGTCAGCATACGGGCGAGGTCTTTCTTCTTGTTGCGGATGAGGCGGACGTTTTGCAGCTCGCCGGTAACGACGCGGCGCTTCATGTCGGCGATTTCTTCGCGCAGTTTGGTGCTCTCTTTAGTGAGATCGGTGGTGGATAGTTTGCGAATTTCAACGACTTTCATGATTTTATGCCTCCTCCCGTGACAGGAATTTGGTTTTCACCGGCAGCTTGTGGGCGGCCAGGCGCATAGCTTCGCGGGCGATTTCCTCAGAGACGCCCTGCATCTCGAACATAATGGTGCCGGGCTTGACCTTGGCGACGAAATACTCCGGGTTGCCTTTGCCGCTGCCCATTTTGACGTCGAGCGGCTTCTTGGTAACGGGCGTGTGCGGGAAAATACGGATCCAGATTTTGCCGCCGCGCTTGATGTAGCGGGTCATCGCCTGACGGGAAGCCTCGATCTGGCGGCTAGTGATGCGCTCGTGGCCCTGGGCCTGCAGTGCGTAATCGCCGAAGGCAATGTAATTGCCACTGGTGGCGACGCCGCGGATTTTGCCCTTGCGGACTTTGCGGTGCTTGGTACGACTTGGGATTAACATGCTATGCTTCCCCCTTGTAAATCCAGACCTTTACACCGATGATACCGGCGGGTGTCTGAGCGTTAATTTGTGCAAAATCAATATCGGCGCGCAGCGTGTGCAGCGGTACCGAGCCGGCGACTTCTTTTTCGCGGCGGCTCATTTCGGCGCCGTTCAGACGACCAGCCACCTCGATACGAATGCCTTTGGCACCAGCGCGCATGGTAGATGCAGCCGACATTTTGATAGCGCGGCGGAAGTTCATGCGGCGCTCCAGCTGGTGCGCGATGTTCTCGGCCACCAATTTGGCGTACAGCTCAGATTTCTTAACTTCCTCGATGTTGACGCGGGTCGGCGTGCCGCCATAAATCTTTTCGATGGCGTCTTTCAGCTCTTGTGCGCCGGCACCGCCGCGACCAATGACCACACCGGCTTTGGCGGTGGCGATGGTAACGGTCACGAGGTTGGGTGTGCGGTTGATGTCGACCTTATTGATAGCAGCGCGGCTACCGAGCTTGGTCTGAATCAGCCGGCGGACGGCCAGGTCATCTTTCAGGTACTTGGCATACTGGTTCTTGCCAACGAACCACTTGCTGCGCCAGTCTTTATTGACCTGGAGGCGCATGCTAATCGGGTTTACTTTTTGGCCCATTATTTTGCCTCCTTTTTAGCGGCGGTTGATTTGGCGGCCGGTTTCTTGACCTCGCGCTTGTCGCCGTCGACTACCACACGGATGTGGCTGGTACGCTTCTGGTACGGGTGTGCCATACCGCGCGACACCGGGCGGAAGCGCTTCAGGCGCGGGCCGTGGGTGACGCTGATTTCAACAATCTGCAGGGTGGCGGGCTTGTAGCCGTGGTTGTGGTCGGCGTTGGCTTGGGCGCTTTTAATGGCTTTGCTGACAGCCATAGCGCTGCGGCGCGGCGTGTGTTCCAGGATAGTCAGGGCGTCGGCCACCGTACGGCCGCGCACCAGGCTGGCCACCACGCTGACTTTGCGCGGGCTAATCCGCACGCCTTTAGCAATAGCTTGCACGGGCATGGTTATTTACCTCCCTTGGCGAGCTTGCCGCCGTGGCTGCGGAACTTGCGGGTCGGGCTGAATTCGCCCAGCTTGTGGCCGACCATGTTCTCAGTAACGAATACCGGCACATGGACTTTGCCGTTATGGACGGCAAAAGTGCGGCCGACAAATTCCGGCGGAATTGTGCTGGCGCGTGCCCAGGTTTTGATAATGGTCCGGTCTTCGGCCCCCAGCGCTGCCACTTTCTTGGCAAGCTTGAAGTCTACGAACGGCCCTTTCTTCAGTGAACGACTCATGCTGACACTCCTACTTCTTCTCCAAAACTACTTTTAGCTGCTTCAATGACTGCATTTGCAACTTCTGGCTCAAGGTTAAGTTGAGGCAAACCATCACGCATGTCTTCCATTAAAACTTCTAAGCTAACACTTGGTTTATCCATCTTGAAATAGGTATCCATAAAAGATCCTAAACCAGCCGCAGCTAACCAAGTTTCTTCACTTGGTGGAGCCGTGCGAAGCGCTTTCACCTCATCAGACAGAAGAGAACCGCAAGCATCATTCATAAATGTAAAACGTTCGGCTACCATAAGTTATTTCCTCTTGGCCGCGTGACGGCTTCTTACAATCATGTTGTCGGTGCTCTTGCGGCGGCGGGTCTTGTAGCCGAGGGTTTTCTGGCCCCATGGCGTCTTTGGTGCAGAACCGTGGTTTTTGCCACCACCGATGCCGTGACGACCGCCGTCACCACCACCGTGCGGGTGATCAACTGCGTTCATTACCACACCACGCACAGACGGGCGCTTGCCCAAGTGGCGGTTGCGGCCGGCTTTACCGATTTTGACGTTTTGGTGCTGCTCGTTGCCGACGACGCCAAGGCTGGCGGTGCAATTTTCGTTGACTAAGCGGACTTCGCCACTGGGCAGGCGCACCTGAGCGTAGCCGTTGTCGCGGCCCATCAGCTGGGCGCTACCACCGGCACTGCGCACCATTTGGGCGCCGCGGCCAGGCTGCAGCTCGATAGCGTGGATGGTGCTGCCGAACGGAATGTTCTTGAGCGGCAGGCGGTTGCCGGTCTCGATAGCGGCTTCCTCATGCGCAACAATTTTCTGGCCGACTTTCATACCACTGGCTGCCAGGATGTAATGGTAGGTGCCATTGGCTTCTTTGATACGGGCGATACGGGCGCTGCGGTTCGGGTCGTACTCGATGTGCTCGATAACGGCTTCAGTGCCGGCTGCCAGGTTGAAATTGACCAAGCGGTAAAACTTGCGTGCGCCGCCGCCTTGGTGGCGAGTGGTGATACGGCCCTGGTTGTTGCGGCCATTGCCCCGACGCTTCGGTGCCAGCAATGAGCGCAGCGGCTTGTTGGTGGTAATGTCGCTGAAGTCCTGACTGCTCATGCCACGGCGGCCGGGTGTGGTCGGGTTGTATTGCTTAATCGCCATCTACTTATCCTCTTCTTTCTTGGTGCGGCGGATGCCGCGGCGGGCCGGCTTGGCTTCTTTCTCAGCCTGCTTGGTAGCGGCCTTGTCTATCTTGGCCTGGGTGGCTTCCTGCTTGGCTTCTTCTTCCTCGATAGCAGCAAAGATGGGCAAGCTTTGGCCTTCAGCCAACAGCACGTAGGCTTTCTTGGTGTCGGCTTCGCGGCCTTTGTATTGCTTGCGGCCTTTGGCAGCTACAGTGCGCTTGGCTTTGCCGGGGATGTTGGTGATGTTGACGGTCTGCACTTTGGTGTCGAACTGCGCTTCGATGGCGCGGGCGACATCGTGCTTG
>Ga0164242_10003332_pt1 | contig 18387 bp, 22 predicted proteins | sample OricomgcompostMG_FD_108783 | JGI IMG/M metagenome (GOLD analysis project Ga0164242, IMG submission 108783) | Miracle-Growth compost microbial communities from Emeryville, California, USA - Original compost - Miracle growth compost (MG) ... | reverse complement strand
TGGCATGACGGCGGATTTCTATCACTACGACATGGATTTTCTTGGCCGCGCCGCTACCCGCATCATCAACGAGGTCAAGGGCATCAACCGCGTCGTCTACGACGTCACGTCGAAGCCCCCCGGTACCATAGAGTGGGAATAATTCAGGCCCATCCGGGGCTATCCCAGAGCATCCCGGAAACCTCCGTAAGTAACTGATAAACCAAATAAAAACTCTTACAGACGTTCAGAGACTATCGGTCGGCAGAGATTGCCGCTGACGGACCGGATGACGGTTCGCTCCTCCATTGCCAATTCCGATTTCGTCCGATACCGTCAGGGCACGAGTAGCCTTTGACGGTCTTTTTTTCGACCTAACATACTGTAAGAAAAAGAGATTTTGCCGCAATGGCACCCGAAAACGGCCTGACGGTCTTTTTTCGAGGAGACAGCCAAAATGCTGACGGATGCAGCCCTTAAACACCTGAAACCAAAAGACAAAATTTACAAGGTGACGGACCGGGACGGCATGTATGTGCTCGTGAAACCGTCGGGGACGCTGACGTTTCGGTTGGATTACCGGATGAATGGGCGGCGCGAGACCGTCACGTTCGGCAAATACGGCCCGGCCGGGCTGTCACTCGCTCGGGCGCGCGAACTGTGCATCGACGCCAAGCGGGCGATCAGCGAGGGCCGATCGCCGGCGATTGAAAAACAGCGCGAGAAGCGCCGGCTCCTGGAAGCGAAGAGCTTTGGCGAGTTCGGCGAGAAATGGCTTACCGCGGCGCCGATGGCGGACAGCACGCGAGCGATGCGCCGGTCGATCCTTGAGCGCGAACTGCTTCCCAAGTGGCGCACCAGGCTGCTCACGGAAATCACGCCAGACGACCTCCGGGCTCTTTGCGGCGCGATCGTCGAGCGCGGCGCGCCGGCGACGGCGATCCATGTCCGCGACATCGTCAAGCAGATCTATGGTTTCGCGATCTTGCACGGCGAGAAGGTCGCCAACCCGGCTGACGATGTGGGGCCGTCTTCGATTGCGACCTTCGTGCCGAAGGACCGGTCGCTCTCGCCGACCGAGATCAGGATCATGCTCAAGCTGATCGAGAAGGTGGCGACGCTGCCGACCATCAGACTCGGCATGCGCCTCTATCTGCAGACCATGGTGCGAAAGAGTGAACTCCAGGACGCGACATGGGATGAGGTCGATTTCGAGAATGCCGTCTGGACCATTCCGAAGGAGCGGATGAAGCGTTCGAAGGCGCACAACGTCTATCTGTCGCGCCAGACGCTCGACATTATGATCGCGCTGAAGACTTGCGCCGGGAATTCGCGATACCTGCTGCCGTCGCGATACGACGCGGACGCACCGATGTCGCGCGCGACGTTCAACCGTGTTACTTACTCGGTTGTCGAACAGGCGAAGAAGGAAGGTCTGCCCCTTGAGCCGTTCACAGTCCACGATCTGCGAAGGACCGGCTCAACGCTGCTCAATGAACTGGGCTTCAACAGCGATTGGATTGAAAAGTGCCTCGCGCACGAGGACGGCCGATCGTCACGTGGGGTCTACAACAAGGCGGAGTATGAAGTTCAGCGCCGCCATATGATGCAGGAATGGTCCGACATCATCGATGCCTGGGTCGCCGGCAAGAAGCGCGTCCCGGTGCTTATTCCGCCTTCGATGCCACTGCTTGAACCTGACCCAGCTCTCGCACGGGACGTGAGCGCCGTTGCCTGACGTCAGGAGGCTGCGCGCGGACAATCGGGGCGGATCGGCGCGAAGCCAGCCACGCTTCCACCTCCGCCAGATCCCAAACGACACAGCGAGGCGAGAGGGCGAAACGCCGCGGAAATTCCCCTCGCTGCTCCATTTCGTAAATAGTGCTGTCGGCAAGCGGCACCATTTCATGCAACTGCTGTCTGCGGATCGTCCGTTTGATCGATGTCTCGCCTCTCGGTGCCATCAATGGTCTCCATGGTTCCAACTGTGGAGCGATTGAAAGCGATCGCTGCCGTACGAGGGAAGACTCTGCTTGCATCCGTTAAGGAAGCGGAGGGCTCTGGGACAGAGATCGGATGGTTGTGCATGCCGCAGCGACGATTCAAATTAGTTGAGAGGCTCTAGCCACTCGCCAAACAGCGCCGTGTGGCTGACGAGGGCGCCATCTTGCCACACATGCAATTGGTAACCTGATGGCTCGAAATTGAAGCTGAGCCGCGCGCCCGCGACCAGGTTGATGCGGATCTGATGTGCCGTACCCGGTGCCGTTCCGGCGACGGTGCCTGCGAAGCGGCGATCGATCGCCCGATGCAGATGCCCGCATAGGATACGCTCGACCTGCCGGTGCCGACTGATGACTTCGGCCAGAGCAGCGGCATTGTCGAGGCCAGCATTGTCCATAAAGGTGATGCCGGTCGCGAAGGGCGGATGATGCATCATGATGGCAGTCGGCCGCGCCGGTTGCGCTGCAAGCCTCGCATCGAGCCAAGTGAGCTGCTCCTGGCTCAGCGACCCGTAATGCCTGCCGTCAACGAGCGTGTCGAGCGCGATGAGGCGCAGTGGGTAGTCGTCAATGACATAATGAAGTTCGCCTACGGTTGGGAAGTAACCTTTATTAGCGAAGGCTTGGCGCAGCGGCTCCCGCGCGTCGTGATTGCCCGGAATGACGAAGATAGGCATCGACAGTGGTGCCAGCAGCGCGCGCAAATGCTCATACTCTGTGGGGGCGCCGTTATTGACCAAATCGCCGGTCACGATCGTGATATCAGGCGTTGGTACAAGCTCGTTGATAGCGGCGACAGCGCGCGCGAGATACCTCGCTGTGTCAAATTCGCGTATGAGCCGCTCGGCATCGGCGGCCATCCCCTGAATTGGCCCGCGAAGCAACTTCCCATATGCGAGAATGTGCGGATCTGAAAGCTGCGCAATAATCATGATGACCTCTGTGAGCAGTATTCTTCAAGACGGCCGGAATGAGATCTTTTAGCCGCAGCAACTCACGTAGCCATGTCGCTGTGCGCTTCAGCCCGGACTAGCGGGTGCGCGTGTTCAGCATCGGAGCAAGCTTCCATGCGAGCGGCAGCGTAAGAAGAACGACAGTGGCAATAGTCAGTGTGGTTGTTGATTAGATCCAACGCGTCACCAAAGAACCCATAGAGAACCGGCGAGACTGCTCCCGCGCCAATCGTGGCCGTATAGAAGACGCCGAAGGCAGTTTCTCTCCTATCCGCCGCCACAAGTTCAGGCACGGTTCCATAGAGGACTGACGAGGTCCCGTTGAGGGCAATACCGATAATCGGCAGGAGGACGAATGCGGCACCCATGGGCAAGGGCAGCAGCATCATTATTGTGACGGCGGTGCCGCCCTCGGGAGTGACTGAACCGGTTGTCATGGTGTCGTTGCGGTATTGCCCCGTCATTTGGGACCCCGCAGATTGTGTGCCGCAACCGAAGTGGGGGCGGATGCGCGGCGACTATCGAGCCGATGCGCGAATTTAATAACGAGTAGTACCGCCGATGCGAGAGCAAGAAAGGCGGCTGCGATCGAGAAGTAAAGCGCGCCAGCGCTTTTGAACCTTGCGATGATGAGCGCGTACGCTAGCGGAGCGGCCGCGGGTAAAATAAACCCCGGAACGAGTAGTTTTCCGACGAAGGTTCCGTATGTTCGGTGATCGAAAAGTGCAAGCGGGAGCGTACCCCGCACGATCGTCAGCAGACCGTTGGCGGCGCCATAGGCAAAGGCAAACACGATCGCTGCGATGTCAAACTTCCCGCTGAGCAGGCCAATAACAAATGCGAATGGCAGGAGCACGCATGCGGTGAGGTTCAACGTCAGGGGATTGAGATGGCGACCAAAGAGTATTTCTCCTCCTCTGGCCAATGACTGGCCAATGCCTCTCAGAGTCGAGATCCAAACAGCAAGCGCTCCGGCAACCCCTAGGCCGGAGAGAATAGGAATCATGTGGGACGACATGGCTGCGTTCAAAAAATTCGCGACGGTGACGATGATCGCGTAGAGTCCGCCGGCCAACGCTATGTTCCTGCGATCTGTCACCAGAGGAACATGCTTCGGCTCGTCATGGCTTGGCGCAACCTCGTCGTAACGGGAGTTGGGTATGACCATGTGAAGAGGAACTGTCAGAAGAGCAAAGCCCGCATAGGTGAGTAGTGCTCCACGCCAGCCGAATACGTCGGCGAGAGCCTGACCAAGCGGCCAGAAGGCTGTGGAGGCCAGCCCACCGAGCAAGGTGATTTGAGACATGGGCGATCGAGCCTGCGGCCCGCCAACCCGTGCCAATGCAGCGAACGCTGCATCATAAAGTGTGAGTCTCATGCCGAAGCCGAGACAAGTCCAGGCAACGTAGTAGGCCTTCGGGCCAGTGCAGAGTGCGAGACCGACGCAGCCAAGAGCGTTAAGCAATGATCCGGTGACCATTGCCGTTCGACCTCCGCGTCGATCGATCATCCATCCGACAAGAGGGGACGTGAGCCCCATGACCAGGAGCGCCCAGGCAAATCCGCCGTAGACGACATCCGGCGTCCAATGCAGATCACTGGTGATAGCGTCACCAAATAGGCCAATCAGGTAATATGAAATGCCCCAGGAGATGAGCTGCGACAGACCGAGGCAAGCGACTGTACCGCGCCGGATCATCCCTGGTCCCTCACCTTGAGCCCACGGACGCGGCCGATCACGTTCTGCTCTCCTGCAAGAAGGCATTAAACTGCGCGGCCGGGCTGGACGTGGAGAGTCCCGCAGGAAAGATAGAGAACAAGGACTTCGCGAGCGGAGTCTTGGCGATATGGAGCGCACGCAACGTTCCGACGCTTACCTCGTCCCGAACCGCACTCTCGATCGTGATCGAGATACCGAGCCCGGCCCGCACCGCTTGTTTCACTGCTTCGGTGCTGCCGAGCTGCAGGCCAATCCGCAGCAGGCTGGCCTCGACGCCGAAGGTCCGCTGGAGGATTCGCGCCGTGCCGGTCCCGGGCTCGCCGCCGATCATTGGCTCGCGCAGCAGCATCGTTTTGTCGACCGATTTGCGTGTCGCCCAGGGATGCTGTGGCGACACGATGACGACTAGCTTTTCGCGTCGCCAAACCGTGGCCTCGAAGCCGGGGCGGTCGTCCCACCATTCCATAAGCGCAATATCGACTTCCGCGTCTTCAAGCCGTTTCGCGGTCTCGGGATTGGTGCCGATGCGGATATCGACGTGGCCAAGAGAAGGCTGTGTGGACGAAAATGCCCGTACCAGCGGCTGTAGGAGATAGACGCCAATATTGCTACTTGCGCCAATGGCCAGGCTGCCACGATCGAGAGCTGTATGAGCTCGTTCTGCGAGCCGGAGCAATGCTCTCGCAAACGGGAGGAAGCGAAGGCCAGCGACAGTGGTCGTAGCGCGGGCGCGGTTACGCTCGATGAGGAGATGGTTCAGCGACGTTTCGAGCTTCTGCACATGTTGCGACACCGTCGGCTGCGCAAGGCCCAGGCGCTGAGCCGCATCACGGAAACTGCCGCTCTCGATTACCGTGACGAAGCTTCTGACCTGGTCGAGATCGATCATGGCAGCACCGGACGGCGAGGTGATGAGGGCGCGTTCACTGCGCCGGCCGGAACTTGGCCGCGCAGCACCTGCAGTATGCTATCGGCTGCCTGCAAGGCGATCTCTCGGCGGACGCGATCCACCGCGGAGCCGAGATGCGGCGTTAGCACGGTCTTGTTGCTCTCTAGCAGCCGCGTCATTATCTCTGGCGGCCTGTCTGGCAACGCCCAATCTTCCATGGAAAAGACGTCGGCGGCGTAGCCGGCGAGGCGATCGCGTTCCAGCGCGTCAGCAACCGCAGCTTCATCGACGAGCGATCCACGCGCCGTGTTGATCAGCAACGCACTAGGTTTCATTTGCGAGAGGAAATCCCGGTTCACCAGATGTTTTGTGCTGGGAAGCAGCGGTAGGCAGAGCACGACGAAGTCGCTTTGCTCTAGCAGCTCGCTGAGCGCCACTCGGCGCAGTCTCAGCTCGTCCTCTTGATCCGGCGAGAGCGGCACGTTGTCCGTATACAGCAGCGTCGTCCGAAATCCGGCAAGCCGCCGGGCAATTGCCTTCCCAATCGCGCCGGCACCGATGAGGCCGACGCTGCTGCCATCAATCCCTTGACCATAGAGGATCGGTCGCCAGCCGTGGAAGTCGCCGCAGCGTACCAACCGATCGCCGAGCAAGACGTTGCGGCCGAGTGCGACCATGAGGCCGATGGTCAGTTCAGCAGTCGGCGCCGTGAGTAAATCCGGCACGATGGTGAGCCAGATGCCACGACGCGTGCAGGCCTCGACATCGAAATTATCACAGCCCTTGAGGGCGCAAGCGATGACTCGAAGATCGGGGCAGGCGGCGAGGAACGCGTCGTCGATGTACTCAGGCATGAACGCCATCAGGCCGTGAGCACCGCGGCAGCGACGCCGCAGCTCGGCAGGATCGAGGGCCCCGCGTGTGTCGTTCGGGACGACGGTGCACGTTCCGGCCAGCCGGTCTCTCACGTCCGGATGAACCCAGCTCGAGATCACAACCTTAGCCATAGATTTCATTTCGTGATTTATCCGGCTTTGACATCGCGATATGCAATCTATAGGCTCCAAAAATTGCCGTCAAACGGGGATTCCGATGGATCTGCAGTTCCTGGGCTCGGGTGATGCATTCGGTAGCGGTGGCCGCTTCGCCCGGCCCTTCTTCTTCCCGGTCCTCGCCCGTCACGACCGAGGCCTTCCATCTGTGCGGACGATGCGTACCAGCTCTTGATGCTTACCGCCGAGCTTCAATTCGGCGGCCGCGAACAGCCGGTCGACGATCATGTGATGGCCTCGGACGCGATAGTTGACGAGTTGACCATCGCCTTCAGCACCGACGACCCAAAGCGGCGGCATCTCGCCTTGCGAAATTCCGGTCGGAAACTCAATGAATACCTGGCGCCCATCGTCGAAGGCGCGTAGCGGCCGCCAGGGCGGGTTGTCGCCCTCGATGCGATAGCGAAAGTTGAGTGCGTTGAGGTCGACGCCGGTGGCGACGGGCGCTGCCGCTTCCGCCGCTGCGTTCCGTCGGCGCAGTGCGATAAGCTGGTCCTGAGCATAGGCCCAGGAGACGGACGCCATGTAGGTCTTCTCGTCCGAATGCAGCTCGAGATGATAGGTGCGACGATCGGTATTGATGACGAGATTGGTGACGAGATTCGGACGTGTCGGCTTCACGAGAATGTGGACGCGCTTCGCCGGCCCGACGCCACTCTCGGTGTCACCGATGATCCATCGCACGGTGTCTCCGGCCGCGACAGGTCCGGAACCCGTCAATTGCTCGCCCGGCTCCAGCGCAATGTCGGTGATCTGGCCCGGCGCGGAGTAGACCTGATAGAGCGCGCCGTCGGAGAAGGGATACACTTGGATCGCATTGAGATAGCCAGCGCGTGTCGGCTGGATTCGGGCCGCCCCGTTGGCTTGATCGACGCGCGCATGAGGATCGGCGGGCTCCGGCGGCAGCTTCTTGTTGCCGGGAAGCGGCTTGAGTTGCCCCGGTAGCGGGAGCGGCTTCGGCAGCTCGACAATCTGCACCGGCTTCGGAGGATCGGCCTGCAGCACCGCAGGTTTCGGCGTGTTGTCGTAGCTGATCTGCGGCGGCTTCCACGCCGTGGCGCAGGCGCCCAGAGATAGAGACGTAAGTAACAGCGACGAGATCGCAAGCGGGCGCATCAGCCGAGCTCCTTTGACCAGTTGAGGGCATGGACGTAGACGCCAAGCGGATTCTTCTTCAGCCGATCGGCGTCTGTCGGCGTCTGCAGGACGATGGTAAGGATGGCGCTCCAACGTTCGGTCGACGCTAGGGCGTCATCGACGTAGTGGCGTTCGACCCATTCCACCCGGAAGCTGTTGTCGGAGGCGCGGATCACGCTTGCCACATCGACCGAAACTTGGGTCTTGCCGACCTTGGAGAATGGGTCGTTGGTCCGCGCGTAGTCGTTGAGTGCCAGCGCGCCCTTGTCGGTGACGTAGTTGTAGGCGTCGAGCCAGTTCTGGCGCAGCACCACCGGGTCGGCGGGGATGCCGCGCACCTCCTGGATGAAGCGGGCCAGATGCCACGCGATCTGCGGATCGGTCGGCTGGTAGTCGGCGGTTGCGGGTGCCACCGCCTGCGCTTGGCCGAGCTTATCGACCTGGACGACCCAAGGCGTGATGGTGCCGCGGGCCGATTGCCAGACAAGGCCACCGGCGAGGGCACCGCTGAGAAGGAGCGCGCCGAAGAACGCGAGGCGCCAGTTCTTCGCCTGCACACGGGCTGACCCGATCCGTTCATCCCAAACCTGACCAGCGCGCTGATACGGCGTCTCGGCCTCGGGCGTCTTGCCATACCGCACGGTCGATCGTCGGAACATGGACTATTCCCCCTCGGAAAGATCGACCTGGTGCCCGCCGCTCGGCCGGTCGCCGGAGCGAATTGCGTGGTCGGCAGCGCTGACGCCGCGATTGATGGTCTGGCCGCGCTTCATGCGTTGCGCCCAGGCAGGCGGACTGTTCGAAGAGGCGGACGCGCCGCCTGTCCCTGATGCTGGCCGCGCGTTCCCGCGCATCACCGCGCGCTCGCCCGAAGCGAAGCTTTCTTGCAAGCTGGCAGCCGCGCGGCGCAGCGGGCTCATGGCGACCGAGCCGGCGGCCTGCGCCACGCCCGTCGCACCGCCCGCGCGATAGGCTGCGCTGGCGCCACCCGCGACAGCGGCCCCGGTTCGCGCCGTTCCGGCAATCGCGCCTCCGGCAGCCGCGAGTCCTCCAGCGGTAGCCGCGATCCCGGCCGCCCCTATCCCGGCCGCGGCAAGTCCGGTGCCGACGGCTGCGCCGGCCCCGAGCTGAGGCCCGCCAGCAATGAGGCCATTAGCGATGCCCGGGCCAAAGATCGTGAGGCCCAGCAGCGATAGAGCCGCGAGGATCTCGCCGAGATGCGGTGTGGTCATCATCGCCCGCAGTGTTTTCTCGATCGGGCGCTTGGGGTCGGAGAGGAAGTTGGCGACGCCGGCGAGTGTCTTGTCCGGCTCGGCGTAAAGGACGTGCAGGATGGTTCCGACAAGCAGGGAATGGCTCGTCTTCTCCCAGTGATTGCGTTTCTCGAGCGCCCCTTCCGGATCAACCAGCACGTCGGCGATGTTCTGGACGTCGCGGACCTCCCATTCGCCGCGGCGGACCTCGAGCAGTGGATTGTACGGGCTGCTTTGGGTGTTGGTCGGATCGAACAGGACGACACGCCCGAACCGGGCGCGCCAGCCGCCGGTGAGCGTCCAGTTCTCGCCCTTGATGTCATGCACGATCGCCGAACCGGGCCATGTCAGCAGCGTTGGCACCACCAGGCCGACACCCTTGCCGCTCCTCGTCGGTGCAAAGCAAAGCACATGCTCGGGCCCATGGTGACGCAGATAAGCCCCATGCCAACGGCCAACCAACACGCCATCGGGATGGAGGAGGCCCGCTTTGCGGATTTCGCGCTCATTGGCCCAACAGGCCGACCCGTAGGTCGTGGCTCGCTTCACCTCCCGCGCGCGCCAGACGGACATGGCGACAGCGACCGCGAACGCGGCGACCCCACCAGCGCCCGCGATGAAACCGCCGGTGACGAAAATCTCGTGTGCATAAGCATCGAAGCCGAACCACCACCAAAAGAATGCGGGCGGCAGGTAGACAGGCACCCCGAACAACGAGAACCACGGCGGGCCGAGCTCCGGCTGGAAGGCGAGTTGCCATGCCGTCCACTCCGTTGCTGCCCAGACAAAACCCAGCACCGTCGAACAGACGAGAAGGATTTGGAGCCAGAGAATCTTGGTCGGGTTCATGGTGGCGCCACACCAGCGCGACGACGCGCGTCCGAGGCAAGCATGAACTGCGCGCGATCGAAGCGCCGGACACGCTGGCGCAATAATCGGACGAACCGCCCACGCGGGTTCATAGGCCCAGGCCTCGCTTCCTCCCCAGGTCCCATTCGACTCGCCCGCCAGGCGCCATGACCCCGCGGACTTCGCGGCCGAGGTCCTTCTCCAGCGCCGGGCGCCACGGCACGAGCTGGAATCCCAGCCCGTCGTCGATCATGGCGAACCTGCCGGAGGCGAGCGTGACGCGCTCGCGATAGACGCCGGAAATTCGTTCGCCTTCCGCGGTGGGCTGGTATGCGAGATGGTTGTCTGCAGAAAGCTTGGCCGCGGCATCTTCAAGCTCACGTCGCTGCAGCGTCGCGAGGAGGTCGCGTGCGAACATGACGCGCTGGCCTTGCCGCCGCGCCAGACCTTCCTCGATCAAATGCTCGACGCGAGCCTCCATCGCTGCGCGCACCTCGGCGCCGAATCCCCCACCACTGAGTGGAGGGTCTTTTGCGAGAAGTTGACGATCGAGCCAGGTCGCTCCCGATGCGGCGACTTGCTCGCCGATGGAGAGGTCCGATCGGGTCGCAAGCGACAGCCGCCGCCGGCCGTTGGCATCGTCGTAAGCGCGTGCCTCGACGATCGCGCCTGGCCGTGCATCGCCGGTGAATTCCAGATCGCTGAAGCGCAAGTGGTGCGTGCGGCCGTCGACGCCGGCGACGACAACGTAGGCAGTGCCTTTGAGCTCATCGTCCAGGCCACGTTGGACAAGCTTGCCCAGCACCGGGTCGGACGGCTCCTCGCCATGCAGCGCGAACCGGGCCACATCCGGCTCTGACCCGTCTCGGCTCATCGCCTGGTGCATGGTCTTGATGATGTCACCCCGGATGCCGAGCTGCCGAAGCGTGCCGTCGAGGCCGGGCTTCAGGGTCCAGCATCCAGGGCCGACCGGATCGGCGAGGCCGAGGCGTTCGAGCTTGGCGGCCCGCCCAAGCAGCAAGGGACGCAGCTCTGGGTCCTCGGCGTTCGGACCAGGCCGAAGATCGGCGATACCGCCACATTCGTCCGAGATGTCGCGCAGTGCCCGATCGAGGCTCGTCCAGCGCTCGGCCTCGACCTCGCGCTCCAGGGCACTTTGAATTTGTTGCTCGGTGCGCGGGCCAAGCTCCAGTGTGACGCGCTCGGCCGCGCGGTCGCGAATTCCCCGGCTGATGTAGTCGCGGCTGATGACCAGATCCCCGCCATCATCGGCGCGGCCGCGGATCAAGAGATGGACATGAGGGTTGTCGGTATTCCAGTGATCGACGGCGACCCAGTCGAGCCGGGTGCCGAGGTCGCGTTCCATATCGGCGACCAGCTCGCGTGCGAACGTTTTGAGGTCGCTGATCTCGGCCGCGTCCTCCGGCGAGACGATGAAGCGGAAGTGGTGGCGATCATCCTTGCAGCGCTCCGCGAACGCGCGCTCATCGGCCTCGTCGGTTGCCGCATCGAACATACGCGCGGGCTCGCCGTCCTTGGTGACGCCTTCGCGCTTGAGATAGGCGATGTGCTTGGGCAATGGCGCCGAGCGAAACTTGATGCCCTGGTGGCGCACGACGCGCGCCTTCGTCACCACGCGGCGGGCATTCGAGCGCAGGCGGATCGAGACCGCGGCGCGGCGACCGCGGCCGAAACACGAGCGGCTCCGACCCTGGCTTGATCGGAAGCTGTTGCCGACGTGGCCGGCCTTCTTCGCGGCCCGCATCACCTCGCCGACGAGGGTCTGCGGGCGCTTGCCGCCGCGATTGCCGTGCTGGATGCGTCCAGGCCGGACGCGTAGATCGTCGTCTCGGGTCGTCACGGCCGGAAATCCGGCGATTCAGTGGTGCGATGGCGCTTGGAGCATTGAATTCGTTGCAGAAATCGCCGGAAGCGCCAGCACGGGCTGTCGGTCGCGTCGGCAAATTCCCCAATCCAACCAACCACATAAGCCGCGCCGAAGGCCGGCCTTTTCCCTTGCCGTCCGTTGGTGGGTTTCCTCCGCCGACGCTCCGACCTCCGCGACCCCTTGCTCAAGCAATTCATCGCAAGGCACGGATGCAGACTGGTCATTGGGGCCCCCCTGCTGTCGACAGGGCGACGAATAGCCCATCGGATCGCGGCGCAAGCCCGGTCCAATCTTGCGGTTGGCTGGTGTTCGACTTGCTCGAATGCTGCGAGTGAGCGACCGCCAACGTGTTCTCCGACCTGTTGGACCGCTGCTCCGGAAACAACGACGCCTCTGTCCAGGAGCGGACGATCGAAGCGAGCAACGTCGTGTCGTCAGTCACGCCGCTACCGACGATTGGCGCGAGCCTGGTGAGGTAGGCGCGCGTCTCTGCCGGCAGCGGGCGTCCAGTGGCGAGGTGATCCTCCCAGCGCGCCGGACCAGCATTGTAGGCCGCGAGGAACCCGGGGATGCCATAGCGGTCGTGCAGCTCTCGTAGATAGGCTGCACCAGCCATGATGTTGTCATGCGCGTCGTAGGGATCGACGCCAAGACGGTAGCGCTGGCGCAATGTTGCCCAGGTGTCCGGCATGATCTGCATCAGCCCCATCGCACCTTTCGGGGAGATCGCGCGCACATCGCCGAAGCTTTCCGCGTGCATGACAACGCGAATCCACGCGGCGGGAATGCCAAAACGATGCGAGGCTTCCACCACGAACGCTTCGAACCGTGTGGTGCGAGTAACGCGCGCGATTGGGCGGATGGGCGCGGACTGAGCACAAGCTGGTGCGATTGGGGCGAACATCGCCGCCGTCAGGCAAGCGACAACCGCTGCGATGACCAAACATCTGGCGAACGGCGGTTCTCCGCATCTCGACGCCGGTAAGGAAAAGGGCCGCCGGCAGGGCGGGTTCACGAGATCGGCGAGAGGGGCACGCCGCGCCATATCAATCCTCCTCCTTCGTCCAGAGCGGATCGGCGCGGCCGACGATCGTCGTGCGGGAAAGCAGCCCGAAGTAGCGGCCGTCGAGGGAATCCTTGGACTGCCAGTTCATGAGAAAGACCTGGCCGTCGGGGATGCGTCGGCAGCCCTGCCAGACAGGAAGCGGCCGGCCGCGGGAATCACGGTCAAGCGCATCTCCCATTGCAATGCCATCGACGCTGATCGTGCGCTCGTTGCGGCAGACGGTTTGCCCGGGAAGCGCCAGGACGCGTTTCAGCATCGGCACGCCTTCGGGCAGGTAGTGCCGCCCGGCGAGGAATCGGGCGAGGTCATCCGGCGGGCGGACGACGACAAGCTCGGTGACGATGAGTTTGTGTGCCGGATGCACGGCGTACAGCCCGATCGGCACGCTCGCACTGGCGTTCCAGATGAGGTGCGGAAGCGGATGAATGAACACGGAGCCGGCTGCGCCGAGAGTAGCGACATAGGTCGCGATGACCCAGCCGAACCGCGTCACGACGGGAGCCCCCTGCGCAGGAGCCATGCGCGGTGCTGGTCGCGGCTGTACGGGCGCGGCTCGTAACCCGCGACGAGACGATTGTGGACATGGCGCCAATGGTCGGGTCCCGCATCGGTAGGATCGATGCCGAGGGCTTCGACGGCGTCGATCGCCTTCAAAACACGTTCGACCTTCGGCCAACCGTTGATGCGCAGTAGGATGTCGCCGCCTGGGCGGACGAAGGGCAGTGTCTGGTAAGCTTCGCCGCGCGCAACCGCGCGCACGATGTCGATGCGCGAGATGACGGTTCCGAAGTCGTTCGAGGCCCAGCGCACAAACGCGAAGACGTGTCCGGGAGGGAAAGCGAGAATGCGTCGCCTTCGATCGACAATGGTCTCGCCACAGTCGCGTCCAAAGCGGATCCAATGCTCGATGCGGCCTTCGAGCCAAGTCAGTTCGACCTGAGTGAGCAAGGGCGGCGCGTCGGGCCGTGGCGCGCGCCCGATATCGGGATCGGTTCTCATGATTTGCCTCCATCGCTGTCGGGGAATTCGCGCGCGAGCAGGGCGCGCAGCATGTCGGCGACGGTTTCGCCGCGCTGGAAGGCCGCGATCTTGATGCGGCCGCGAAGGGCGGGCGTGATGTCCACGGTGAGACGCGCCGTGTAGAGATCGCTCGCCGACGATGCGCCGATGCCAGGGTCCGGCGTCTTGATCCAAGCGTCCTCGTCGCGTGGTCGGGACGTGAAGCCACCATTCGAGCGCCGCGCCGTCATGACACGAGCCTTTCGGTCTCAGCGGCGAATGCGGCGATCTCGGTTGCAGAGGCGCCGCAGCTCCTTTGCTCGAAGACGAGCTGGCCGGTGCGCGCGGCGTCGGCGAAGATCACGCGCTGGCTGATGCGCGTGGTGAGAGCCGGCGGGTCATGATCTGCGAGGCTCTGCGCCGTTTCGCGGGCGATGATCGTGCGCGCGGGACAGCGGTTCAGCACGAAGCGCGCGACTAGCGCGGGGCGAAATATGCGCGCCTCGGCGATCAGGGCCAGCATCTCCGCGGACCCCCAGCCGTCGAGAGGTGATGGCTGCACCGGCACGAGGATGGCGTCGGCCGCCAGCAGCGCCGAGCGCAGCAAGGCGGCGATGCGCGGCGGACCGTCGATGACGACGTGGTCGGCATGACGGGCGAGCTCGGGCGCTTCGCGATGGAGCGTGTCGCGCGCCAGGCCGATGACGCCGAATAGGCGCTCGAAGCGGCGTCGCGCGCGCTGCTCGGACCAGTCGAGCGCCGATCCCTGGGGGTCGGCGTCGATGAGCGTCACGCGCTTTCCTTGACGGGCCCAGTGGCCAGCGAGATGCAGGGCAAGCGTGGTCTTGCCGACGCCGCCTTTCTGGTTGAGCAGCGCGACGATCACGGGGCGCTACCCTCAGTTTTGCACCGCGCGGACGGGTCGCCAACAACAGAATCGTTAGATTCTTGTCTGTTAGAGTCTAAGTTAGGCGCATCGTAAGCGACGGAATTTTCAGCCGAAAGCGCCCCTCCGGGTTCCTGATGGCACGGGACCGTGGTTCCCGATGGCACGGGAGCGTCGGTTCCTGATGGCACGACCGCTTCCACAACTTCTCCACAAGCGGCTGTGGATAAACGGACGGGTATTAAGACGAGCAGTTCGTGCCCGCCGCGATCACGCTCGACGTCGAGCCGGTAGCCGGGAAGAGGCTGCCGGCGTGCAATGTCGCGCAGCTCGAATGCGAAGCGCTTGAACGGCGAAAGGCTTGCCGACTTGTCGTAGAGATGGCGGAAATCGAACCGCCAACCTGCACGCTGTCTGCCGGCGTGCTTGCGCGCGATGCGATAGAGCCAGCGCTCCAGGCCGCCGGTCAGCTTGAAGTATTCGCGGTCGATGGTGAGCACGAGCGCGTCGTCGAGGACCGCCTTGTAGAACCAGTCGGGCACGATGAGATCGATGCCATCGGCGCGGCCGTGGGCGTCGGCGCGCTCGGTCCATTCGTTGATCCACGAGAAGCGGTGCGCGCGGCGTTCGCTGGTCTGGCGCAGGGTGGTGGCGACAGTGGTGGATTGCAGGCGGTCAAGGGCGGCCTTGAGGCGGTGATAATCGCGTGCACTGTCGCCGCGGCCGATGAAGGTCAGGATTTCATAGGGCGTCGCGGCCATGAGGCGCGAGGTGCGCAGGCCGGTGTCGCGCGCCTGGACGATCTGCGAGGCGGCCCAGATCAGGATGTCCGCATCCCAGATGGTCGCCATGCCGTGCTCGGGCACTGGTTCGACGCGGATGGCGACCTCGCCGGCGCGGTAGTCGATCGGCGTGACGCGGTGCGTCTTGGCGAGAGAGAAGAAGGGATAGGCCATGAGGTCCTGCGCATCGCGCGGCTTGAGATCGCCGGGCAGCGCCCGAAAGAGTTCGAGCTGCTCGCGTTCGGATCGTGTGCGGTGGCGTGACATCGGCGCGGTCAGCGGCGCGGACGCCGAGCCTGCTCGAGTTCGGCAGGCGTGTGACGGCGCGCGGGGAGTACGACTGCTCTGCCAGGGTCGGACGTCGACGCTTTGGCGGCGGCGTCGACCCATTCTTGCAGATCCTCGACGCGATAGACGACGCGGCCGCCGAGTTTGGAATAGCGCGGCCCGGTGCCGTAGATGCGATGCTTTTCAAGAGTGCGGATGGAGAGGCCAACGAACCGCGCGGCTTCGGGCGTGCGCAGGTAGCGCGGTGGCAAGCCGGCGAGTGTGGCGGCGGACATGGGATACCTCCGTGATCGTCAGGGCGGCCGTCGGAGGACGGCGGCTATTGGCGATCACGGTGGCGGAGGGGCGCCGGCCCAAATAGTGCGATGTCGCGGGGTGGTGAGAGCGCACCCGAACTGGACGAATGTCAGATGCGGCGCCGGTACGGATAGATGAGAAGCTGCCGATAGCCGCCCCTCATCAACTTCAATCCGAGGCGGACAAGACGGCCCGTCTGGTCGCGCAACTCGTGGGATATCCAGTCGCGTTTCGAGATCGGCGCGGCGTCGAAAAGCCCGGCCGCGATGTCTGGATAGGTCGTGCCCAGGAGGCGCGCATCAAGCGCGCGGAGCGCGAGGATGAGGCGCGTCTGGCGGTCGGCCGTGAGGGCTCCGGGATCAGAGCCGGGGCGGCGGCCGTTCAAGGCCCGCCACAGGCGGAGCGCGGCGGCGACACGGATCTCGAAGAGCCGATCGAGCGGCAAGAGGACCGCATACGGCCCGAACGGTTCGAGCCTATCGATGCGCATATGCGCGCCGGCAAGGTCAACAAAGCCCGTCAGGTCCGCTTGTGAGAGAGCGGCGACAAGGTTTGCTGCGATCATGAAGCTAGGATTGGCGAGGCCTTCCGCCACTCTTGTTAGCGTGACGAGACTGGGAAGTACCTTGGCCATCCATCGAACATCGCTTGCCGGAAGCTCTGGCAATCCGTCTTCGAAATCGAACCCCCCAGCGGTCTGCGAACGCATCGGCGTCGCTGGTCTCAAGCGGCCGGCCGCGCGCCTTGCGCGCCAGCCGGGCGTGGTCCGCGCGGAACTCGGGGTTACGGCGAAGAAATTCGAATGCGAAGGCCGGCGCGTCGAGCGACCGCAGCTCCTGATACGCGTCCGCCGATCGCCAGTCGGCAGTACTCATTGGCGTGTCCTCCCCAACCGGAATGGGTTGGACTTTGAGCATGCGCGCTAAGGTGGCGCTCAGAAAACTGACCGGAGTCGCACTGTGCGGTGCATGAGCTGCACGGAACTTTTCAGTGCGGCGCACCACCATGGAGCAGATGACGGTATCCTTTCTCGGTCATCCAGCGGGCGCGGGCGAGGTGGCTTTCCCAGGCCCGGCGCGCGCGCTCAGGTTCATGTGTTGGATCGATGTGCAAAACGATCTTCGCAACTTCGTGCCAGTCAGCACCCTCGGCGTCAGCGTCGAGGAGCCGTACATACGTCACCAAATGCTGCTCGTCGTACCCCGTCAGGATCGCGGCCGTCGGTGCAATATCCTCCACTGGGGGATTAAGCGGCGGCGATTCCATCTCAAGCTCCTCGTATTGGACCCCGTCTGCTGGCCGTATACTGCTTGTTAACTATGACGAGCGCGAGAAAGTCCGCCGTCGCGGGACTCCTTTGGCGCGTCGTTGAGGAGCATTACGCCGCGACCACGATCCGACTCGATGAACAAGATGCCGGCATTCTCCAACGCACGACGCACGAGGTCGTGCGTCGTGTCGTGTATCGGCAGCTTGCGCTCCGATTCGAGACGTTTCAGGGCGGTCAGGGCCACCAGGGCCTTCTCGGCGAGCATCTCCTGCGTCCAAAACAGCAAGGCTCGCGCCGCCCGCACTTGTCGGCCGGTGATCATTCATGATCACCTCCGACAGACGATCTGCGCGCACCAGGAAAACGACTATAATAGTCGTTTTCGGTGCGCTCAACCCCTGCCTGAACGCCGGAATCGGGCGCTGCAAGGGTCGCTGCGTCGCTACTTTTTTCGAGAGTGATTCGGCCTGCCGGGCGCCGCGAAGCCGGGGCCCCGAGCGGCCTAGGTGGGCATGAGGCTGTGGAGAAGAACCCCGCCCGGTGTGGCCGGGCGGGGCTGTTGCGGAAGCCTCAGTCGCCGTTGCGCTTGTTCGGCCGCGACCAGATGAGGGTGTAGCCCTCGCCGTCCTCGTCGTCGAACAGATTGGCGAAGATCGGCGCGTTGAACGAGGGGTCGTCGAGCTTGAGCGAGAGATAATCGCGGCCCTCGTTGGAGCGCTTCGACCACGCCGCCCCGATCTCGGCCCGGCCCACATAGACGCGGTGGCTGGGAGCGTTCTCGTTGGAGCGGTTGCCCTCGGCGACGATACGGACGCCCTTGGTCTGCAAGCTCAGGGTGACGATCTCGCCCTGGAAGTCGCTGCCGACCTTCTTGAAAGAACCGATGCTAGCCATGTCACTTCTCCTTGCTGGTTTCGAGCCCGCGACCACCGCGGCCTCGATGGCGATCGACAGGCCGGGGACGATCGACGACGCACCCGCTCGCGGGCCGGAGCGCAGCGGAGGATGACGGCGGTGAGACTTTCTTGCCTCGCGAGGAATGGGCTTTAGCCCAGGGGAAGAAAGTCGAGCCGACG
>Ga0164242_10003331_pt1 | contig 18387 bp, 15 predicted proteins | sample OricomgcompostMG_FD_108783 | JGI IMG/M metagenome (GOLD analysis project Ga0164242, IMG submission 108783) | Miracle-Growth compost microbial communities from Emeryville, California, USA - Original compost - Miracle growth compost (MG) ... | reverse complement strand
GCGCTCACCGACCGGCTCGGCGAACCCGACCCCGAGTTGGACCTGGTGGAGGACCGCGCGATGCTCGCGCCGGCGCTGGCGCGCATTCCGGAGCGGGAGCGGGCCATCCTCACCATGCGCTTCTTCGAACACATGACGCAGACCCAGATCGCCGAGCGGGTCGGGCTGTCCCAGATGCACGTGTCCCGGCTACTGGCGCGGACGCTGGAACAGCTGCGCCAGGCGTTGACCACGCCGGCCGAGGCAGGCGGCGAGTCCGACGGGTCCGGGCGCGATCCACTACGGTGACGTGGGGATGCCGCGCGGCCCGAGCAGGTGGCGACGTGCGCGGCGACCGGACAAGGAGTGCAGATGACCGACCCTGGCGCACAGTCGTCGAACGGCGGCGCGGCCGGCTTCAGCGTCGAGGTCGGTAGGCCCACGGACGCGGTGATCACCGTGACGGTCGTCGGCGCGGTCGATCTGCTGACCGCGCCGGAGGTCGGCGACGCGCTGCAGCACGCCCAGCAGGAGTGCTCCGCGGTGCAACTGGACCTGCGCCAGGTGGAGTTCCTCGGCTCGGCGGGGCTGTCGGTGCTGGTCGACGCTGCACGCCGGGCTGGCGAGGCCGACGGCAAGCTGGCGATCCTGGCGACCAACCGGGCGGTGGTGCGCGCCGTCGAGGTCACCGGCCTGGACGCGGTGTTGCGCCTGTTCGACGACGCCGATCGGGCGGCGGCGTACCTGGGAACCTGACCTCGGCCGTCGCCGCTGCTGGACAGTCCCTCGTCAGCCGGCGACCTACCGGTGCGCCGTCGGTGCCCCTGCCCGCCGACTCGCCCCTACCGGGACCGGGCGGCGATCAGACGCGGGAGCCGGACCGGCGGCCCCACCAGCCAACCACCAGCAGCACGACGATGGCGCCGATGATCGACCCCAGGATGCCCGAGGTCTGGAAGAACCCGTCGTCGCCGTCCTTGCGGAACAGCAGGTAGCCGAGGAATCCTCCGACGAAGGAGCCCACGACGCCGAGCGCGATGGTGGCGCCGATGGACATGTTCTGCCGGCCCGGGACCAGCAGCCGCGCGATCGCACCGGCGATCAGGCCGATGACGAGCAACGAGATGAGCAATCCGATCCAGTGCATCAAGCGATCCCTTCGTCGAGGTCGGTCAGTTCATGGCCGCGGGGGAACCCGCGACGGCGTCGCGCCATGATCGCCGAATATCCGCCGGGCGTCCACGGCAAACCCGGACGGATCAGGCGCCCTTGCGGGCCGCCGTGCGCCGCGGGGCCGATCGCGTGCCGGACGCCGGGGCGTCGGCATCGCCGGCTTCGTCACCGCCCTTCTTGCTGCCCGCCTTCGCGGAGCGCTTCTTGGCCCCGGACGTTCCGGCGGCCCGCTTGCTCGCGCCCGTCTTGCGGCCACCGGCCTTGCCGCTGCCGCCCTTGCCGCCTGCTTCGTCGTCGCCGGTGCCCTGGCGCCGGGCGACGCTGCGTTCCAGCGCCGCCAGCAGGTCGAGCACCTCGGCGTCCTCGCCCTCGGCGGCCGGCGACTCCGGCTCGTACGCCTCGCCGCCGGCGAGCTTCGCGTCGATGAGTTCGCGCAGCTGGACCTGGTACTCGTCGGTGAATTCGGTCGGATCGAAGTCCGTGGCGTAGGTGTCCACCAGGGTGCTCGCCATCGCCAGTTCGCGATCGGAGACGGTCGCGTCGGCCACCGGCTCGGGCACGTCCATCACGCGGATCTCGTCCGGCCAGCGCAGCGTCTGCACCGCCAGCAGGTCGCCGTGCACCCGCAGTACGGCCAGTTGGGTGCGCTGGCGCAGCGCGAAGCGCACCACGGCGACCCGATCGGTGCTCTCCAGCGTGCGCCGCAGCAGCACGTACGCCTTGGCGGCGGCGGCCGGCGGCTCGAGGTAGTACGCCTTGTCGTAGAGCAGTGGGTTGATCTGCTCGGCCGGCACGAACTCGGCGACGGCGATCTCCCGCGACCTGTCCGCCGGCAGCGAGGCGAAGTCCTCGTCGGTGAGGATCACCGCCTGGCCATCGTCGTCCGAGTACGCCTTGGCGATGTCCTGGTACTTGACGACCTCGCCGCAGACCTCGCACACCCGCTGGTAGCGGATCCGTCCCCCGTCGGCGGCGTGCACCTGGTGGAAGGCCACGTCGTGATCCTCGGTGGCGCTGTAGAGCTTGACCGGAATGGTGACCAAACCGAAGCTCAGGGAACCGTTCCACAAGGAGCGCATGTGACCATGATGGACCACTGGGCCGACAACGTCGCCCGGATTGGTGCGTTGGTGCCGAACGCGCGGAACGGTAGGTGGGCGACGATGGCGGCGGATCGTGCGGCGCGAAGCAGTGCGGCTGCGGCCGCGTCCGCATCCCAGCCCGGGCGGGGCAAGGCGGACGCCACCGTGCGCCTGGCCGGCCACCGGATCGCGCTGACCAACCTGAACAAGGTGCTGTATCCGGCTGCGCGGCTGACGAAGGCCGACGTCATCGAGTACTACGCCGCGGTGAGCGCTGCGCTGATCCCGCACTTGGCGGACCGGCCGGTGACGCGCAAGCGATGGCCCGACGGGGTGGACGCCCAGCCGTTCTTCGAGAAGAACCTCGGCAAGGGCGTGCCGAGCTGGGTCCGTCGCCGCACGCAGCAGCACAGCGACCGGACCGCGGACTACCCGATCGTCGACTCGGTGGCGACGCTGGTCTGGCTGGCCCAACTCGCCGCTTTGGAACTGCATGTGCCGCAATGGTTCTACGGTCCCCACGGTGCGCGGCAGAATCCGGACCGGCTGGTGTTCGACCTCGACCCGGGGCCGGGTGCGACGCTGGCCGACTGCGCAACGGTGGCGCGGACGGTGCGAGACCTGTTGGGGCGGCACGGATCGCAGCTTGTCCCGGTGACCAGCGGGTCCAAGGGCTTGCATCTCTACCTCGGGCTGAACGGATCGATGACCTGCGAGGAGGCTTCGGACTGGGCGCACCGGCTGGCCCGGCGGGTGGAGGCGTCCATGCCCGACCTGGTGGTCTCGCGAATGAACAAGTCGCTGCGGGGCGGACGAATCCTGATCGACTGGAGCCAGAACAACGGCTCCAAGACCACGATCTCGCCCTACTCGCTGCGCGGCCGGGAGCGAGCGACGGTGGCCGCTCCCCGCACCTGGGAGGAACTGGAGGACCCGGACCTGGCGCAACTGGACTACACCGAGGTGTTGGCTCGGGTCTCCGACGGCGGCGATCCCATGGCCGCCCTGGGTCGGCACCGCGGTCGTGGTTCCACCTCGGCATTGCGCAAGGCGGCCGACCTCGCCGTGCGGGCGATACGCGACGCCCTGACCGACGTGGGGGTGACGCTCTCGCGGCGTGATCGGCAGGACCCGGATCTGTTGCGCACCTACCGATCCAAGCGCTCGGCCGACCGCACACCAGAACCGGTCCCGGACGATGCGGCCCCGTTGCCGCACGGCGACGACGACACCTTCGTCATCCAGGAGCACCACGCCCGCCGGTTGCACTACGACTTCCGCCTCGAACGGGGCGGGGTGCTGGTGTCGTGGGCGGTGCCCAAGGGACTGCCGACCGACGTGCGGGCCAACCACCTCGCCGTGCAGACCGAGGACCATCCACTCGAGTACGCGGGCTTCTCCGGGTCGATCCCGAAGGGCGAGTACGGCGGCGGCGAGGTGGCCATCTGGGACGCCGGCCGGTACCGGACCGAGAAGTGGCGCGACGGCGAAATCATCGTGGTGCTGGAGGGGGAGCGGGCCCGCGGCCGGTACGTGCTGGTGCGCACCGATGGTCAGAACTGGCTGCTGCACCGGATGAAGGACCAGGCGGGCGCCGACGGTGACGACGGATCGGGGTCTGATGGCGGGCGGGCCGATCACGGCGGTGACGAAGCCGACGACGGGCCGGGGTCTGATGGCGGGCGGGCCGATCACGGCGGTGCCGAAGCCGACGATCCGGCGCACGAGCTGCCGACCGGGCGCGCCCGGCTGCCCCGGGACCTCACCCCCATGCTGGCCACCGCCGGACAGATCGACGATCTCGGCGACGGCACCTGGCGCATCGAGGCGAAGTGGGATGGCATCCGTGCCATCGTCGAACTCGACCACGGCGACCTGCGCGTGCACAGCCGAGCCGGAAACGACCTGACCCCCGGCTACCCCGAACTCGCCGAACTGGCCGACGAACTCGGCGAGCACGCCATGGTGCTGGACGGCGAAATCGTGGCCTTGGCCGACGACGACGCGCCGAGCTTCGAACTGCTGCAGGAGCGGATGGGGCTGACCAAACCGGGCGAGGTTCGTGCCGCCGCGGGGCGCGTGCCCGTGCGGTACTACGCGTTCGATCTGCTGTATCTGGACGGGGTGTCGCTGCTGGGCAAGAGCTACGACGACCGTCGGAGGTTGCTCGAGGCGTTGCGGGTGCGCACCGAGCATTGCTCGGTGCCCGCGCGACTGTCCGGCTCGCCCGAGCAGGCGCTCGCCGAGAGTCGGCGCCGGCACCTGGAGGGCATCGTCGCCAAGCGGGCGAACTCGATCTACCAGCCGGGCAAACGCGCCGGCACCTGGATCAAGGTCAAGTTCTGGACCACCCAGGACGTCGTCGTGGTCGGCTGGCGTCCGGGACGGGGCCGGCGAGCCGGCGGGATCGGCTCCCTGCTGGTGGCGCTGCCCGACGGGGCCGCGGAATCCGAGGGCGTCGCACGGAGCACTGCCGGTTCGCTGCGCTATGCCGGGCGAGTCGGCACCGGCTTCACCGACGCCATGCTGGACCGGCTGCTGTCGATGCTGAGACCGCTGCAGCGCAAGACGTCCCCGGTCGTAGGCTCCGTGCCGGACGCGGACGCCCGGGACGCGATTTGGGTAACGCCCCGGCTGGTGGGCGAGGTGAGCTACTCGGAGATCACCAGGGACGGCAAGCTGCGGCAGCCCGCCTGGCGAGGACTTCGCCAGGACGTGCCCGTCGACCAGGTCCGCCGCGAGGGATAGGCGCCATCGCGACTTCGTCACCGCCTTCTCATCCGTCCGTGACCGGCGCGGCACCGCCGCCGGTCCGGCAGACGGCCGGTACGGTCGGGCTTCCGATCGAGATCTCGATAGATGCGCGCGGGAGGATTCGATGCCCGATCTGCTCATCGAGACGTCGGATCTGCGCAAGTCCTACCTGACCCGGCGAGGCACTCAGGTAGCCGTCGACCGGCTGAACCTGGCCGTCCCGGCCGGTGGGGTGCACGGCTTCCTTGGGCCGAACGGATCCGGCAAGACCACCACGATCCGGCTGGTACTGGGCCTGGCCCGCGCGGACTCCGGCGGCATCCGGCTGTTCGACGCTCCGGTGCCCGCTCGGCTGCCAGAGGTAATCGATCGGGTCGGGGCGGTGGTGGAGCAGCCCCGGCTGTTCGGCGGATTCACCGGTCGGACGAACCTGCAGCTGCTGGCGCGGTCCATCGGCCTGGGTCGCGCCCGGATCGACGAGGTTCTGGACACGGTGGGGCTGAGCGGCCGCGCAGACGACCGCTACAAGACCTATTCGCTGGGCATGAAGCAGCGTCTGGCCATCGCCGCGGCCCTGCTCAAGGAGCCCGAACTGCTCGTGCTGGACGAGCCCACGAATGGACTGGACCCCGCCGGGATCCGCGAGATCCGCAACCTCGTCCGGGATCTCGCGACCGCGGGAACCACCGTCATCATCAGCTCGCACATCCTGGCCGAGGTGCAGCAGGTCTGCGACTCGGTGTCCATCATCGGACGCGGGCGGCTGCTGGCCGGCGGCCCCGTCGCGGACGTGCTCAGCGAGGCGGGCGGAGCCACCCGGACGTTCCGGCTCGAGGTGGACGACCGAGCGGCGGCAGCGCAGGTCCTAGTTGCAGCGGGGCTGGCGGTGCAGCAGGAGAAGGACGCCCTGCTGGTCTCCGGGGCGGAGCACGGCTCGCAGGTCACCCGGATGCTCGCCGAGCAGGGCCAGTTCCTGTCCGGGCTCCGCCCGGTCGGTGGCGATCTCGAGTCGGCTTTCCTGCAGATCACCGAGGGCGAGGGACTGTGATCCGCGCCCTGGGAGTGGAACTACTGCGGTTGCGCAAGCGGCGCGCGGCGGTGCTGGTGACGCTGCTGGCCCTGGTGGGCTGCCTGGTGGTGCTGGGCCTCGCCATCGGCGAGGCTGCCCCGCCGTCGGCCGGCGACCGGGCGGCCGCGCAGGCGCAGGTCGACGCGCAGCTCGCGGACCCGGCGTTCCAGGAGCAGCTCAAGCAGTGCCAGGACGCGGTCGCCGCGGGCGGCTCGGACATGTGGCCGGCCGGCATGGACTGCGCGGAGTCGATGACGCCCCAGGTGGAGTGGTATCTGGGCTGGTCGCCGCCGCAGTTCGTCCGCGACTACACCAGGGACCTGCTGGCCATCACGATGATCCTGGCTCTGGCCATGGCCCTGGTCGGGGTGACGTTCGCCGGTGCGGACTTCTCCGCTGGGACCATGGGCACGCAGTTGCTCTTCCAGCCCCGGCGCATCGTGGCGTTCTCCAGCAAGGGGGGCGCGCTGGCCTTGGTGGCCGCGGCGGTCGGGGCGGTCGGTGCGGTGCTGTCCGGCGCGGCGAGCTACGGCACCGCGGCGAGTTGGGGATCCACGGCCATGCAGCGACAGACCGCCTCCGGGTCGGTGACCGTCACCTGGGCGGAACTGATCAACGACGCGCTCCGGGGCGTGGCGGGGGTCGCGGCGGCGGCGCTGGCGGGGTACGCGCTGGCGATGCTGTTCCGCTCCAGCCTGGTGGCGGTGTCCATCATCGCCGGCTACGGGCTGGTGGGCGAAGGCGTGGTGCGCTCGTTGTTCCGTGGCATCGAGCCGAACCTGGTGTCCAGCCGGGTGCTCGCGTGGTTGCAGGGGCCGTACGAGATCAGGATCTACCCGAACGTGTGCGGGCCTGGACCGTGCGAGCCGAAGGTCGTCACCCTCAGCGTGGCCGACGGCGGCGTGTACCTGCTGGTGCTGCTGGCCGTGCTGCTGGTTGTCGCCGGATGGGCGTTCGCCCGTCGCGACGTGAACTGACCGGCCGGTGGAGATCGCACCTCGCCAGGTTCAGAGCCCGAGCGCGGTGGCCAACGCTTGGTCGACCTTCTGCATCGACTCTCGGGACAGCGCTCCGAGGTAGTCGCCGAGTTCGTCCTTGCCCAGTTGCTCGATGCAGTCGGCGTTGGCATAGCCCACCAGCGGATCGGCGGCCGACAACTTCACCCAGGTTGGCAGCTCGCGGGCAGTCGTCGTGAGTCTGATCGCGATGATCTCGGAGAGCACGCGATTGCGCGCGTTGTTGGAGACCACCAACCACGGCTTGGGCCCGTAGCCGATGTCGCAGCGGTACACCTGGCCGCGTTGCGGGTTCACGATCACGCGAGCCCGTCGCGGGCCGCACGGGCGCGCCGTCGCGTGCGTAGGACCGATCGCTCCTCGGCGGACTCGTACGGGAAGTGTGGGTTCTCGGCGACGGCCGCGGCATATCCGGCGGCCAGCTTGTCGGACTGTAGTTGTTCCCAGGCGCAGCGGATCGCGTACTGGACGGCGGCGGACCGACTGCGGTGACCCTCGGCCAGCTCACGGAGTTGGCGGGCCGTTTCCTCGTCCAGGCGGACGGTCATCGCATTTGTCATACAAGCATGATACCGCGCCTGTCGGACGTCGACGGTGACAGTGCACGTCATCGCCCCACGACGCCGGGAGTGGACTGGCGCTGGCACCGGCCGATCCACGCCTCACACTCGGGCGTTTTCGGCATGAACTTCCGAGCCGCAGACGCGATGATGGGCCGGTGCCGATCCTGTGCTGGTGTGCAACGACCTCGTCGAGATGAGTCCGGGCTCCCGCCCGTTCCACGTTTCGCGGCCGGTGGCGCGCACGGCGAGCAGAAGGCCCGGGTCCTGGCCAGGCTCGGCGCGCTCTTCGAGCGCTTCTTCGGACCCCGCGCGGGGGGCGACGAAAGAGCCGGACCCTCTGAGCAGCGCTTGCCACTCGAACATTCAGCCAGAAAATCTCGTTGAAGAGCACCAATACGCGGAGGATGGGGGATTCGAACCCCCGAGGGCGGTTAAACCCAACCCGCTTTCCAAGCGAGCGCCATAGGCCACTAGGCGAATCCTCCGCCGACGAGTGTACCGGGCCCGATGGGATGCCCCGGCCGCTCCTCGGACAGGGGGTTCGCCGGTCCGGGAGGTCGTTCGGGACCGGCCCGGTTTGCCGCGCGCTCCGCTACAGTGGTGCGCGGACCCCCGCGGCGTCCATCTCCTCAACCCCCCCAGGGCCGGAAGGCAGCAAGGGTCCGGGAGCTCTGACGGGTGCGGGGGTCCGCCTATATGCGGGCCCGACGTGGACGGTGCAGGTTCTTCCGCTCGTCGGGCCGTTCCGGTGCCACCTCTCGGTGCGCCCGATTCCCGCGAGCGGGTGAGCGCGGTGGGTCGTCAATGGCGTTGCGAGCTCATGGTCAGCTGCTCGCCCTGCGCCCCGAGCACGTAGGTCTGGATCGCTAGCACCGCCGCGCCCCGACACCATTCGGTGTCGTCCGAGTGATTCACCCGGACGTCCAGGGTTCGCGCCCGAGGATCGCGATCTCGTTGGATCCCTTCGGACATGGCCGAGGCGGCGACGTCCGCCAGCCGCACTCCCTCGCCGCCGAGGATGATCCGCTGCGGTGCGATCAGGTTGGCCACGGCCGCGATCAGCCGGCCCAGGCCGCGACCGGCATCGTCGACCACGCGTCGAGCCGCGGGATTGCCGGTCGCCGCGAGGTCTAGGCACTCGTCGTACGGGACCTGGCGGTCCAGCGCGGCCGACACCGACTTGACCACGCCCGGCGCTGCCAGCACAGCGGCCGCGCACCCGCGGTGGCCGGCGTGACACAACGGTCCGAAGGACTCCAGGGGCCAGTGCCCGACCAGGCCGATGCCGGAGTCGTCGTCCAGCACCATCTGGCCGTTGACCACGGCGCCGTAGCCGATGCCCGCTCCGAGCGTGATGACAGCGAACCTCTGCAGGCCCCGGCCGAGGCCGAACCAGTGTTCCAGCTTGGTGAGCGCCGTGATGTCGTTGTCCACCACCACGGGGACGCCGATCCGATCGGAGAGCATTCCTCCCAGGTCGACCCCGGACCAACCGAGGAAGGGTGCCGACGTGACGTGCGATTGGTCCTCGACGAGGCCGCCGAGGCCCACGCCCACGGCGGTCACGGACGGCACGCGCTCCGCCAGGCGGTGAACGAGGTCGGCGATGGTCGCGACGACGTCGGTCGGTTGCTGGTTGGGCAGCGGCGCGTCGTCGTACCCCGCCACGCCGGCCCGCATGTCGGTCGCCACTCCGAGGGCCCGGTCGCCGGTGAGCTTGATGCCGATGAAGTGGCGGGAGCTGCTGACGATGTCCAGTGGGCGCGAACGTCGCCCAGCGCGGGAAGCCGGCTGGGGCTCGGATTCCACCAACAGGCCGGAATCGACCAACGGCGTGGACAGCCTGGTGAGCGAACCCTGAGAGAGATTCAGACGTACGGCGAGTTCGCTGCGAGAGAGGGGGCCATGGATGAGCACCTCCAGCGCGACGGCGCGCGATGCGTCGCTGCGCGGCGGCCACGGTGGGGGTTCGACGCGCACCGATGACTCCTTTCTGCAGGGCGGGTCGGACCTGCCAAGCGACTCGATCCGGCGCAACTCACACTAAGTACCTTTTGCAACGGAAGCAACTGCGGGCAAAGCGTGGGCTGAAAATTGGGTATTGACAAGCTATTGCTTTTGATACAAAAGTTACTCCATCGTGCCGGGCATGCGGCGGCACCCCATCGATCCTCACTGCTAACGAACGGAGAGGGCAGTCATGCGATTCACCAGGAGCCGTACCGGGCTTGCGCTCGCAGCCGGCCTGATCATGTTGGCCTCGGCGTGCTCGTCCGCCGGCTCGACCGACAGCAACTCCAGCGCGAACGGGCAGTCCTCACCGTCGGCGACCGGCGGGGCCGGCGCGAGTGGCACAGGCGCCCCCGGATCGGGGACCAGCGACTCGGGGGCCGGCCCGAGCCTCGGGTCGCCGACGCCCGTGACCCTGACGTTCTGGGGAACCTACGGCAACGGCGGGAACACCGCGCAGACCGACGTGCTCAACAAGCAACTGATCCCGGCGTTCGAGAAGTCGCATCCCGGCATCACCGTCAAATACGTGGACATTCCCTACGACGACATGAGCCAGAAGCTCACCACGGGAGCGGCAGGGGGCGAACTTCCCGATGTGATCCGCTCGGACATCGGATGGGTGGCCAAGTTCGCCCAGCTCGGAGTGTTCGCGCAGCTGGACGGCGCGCTGCCCGACTGGGACACGTTGTCCAAGGCCGTCTACCCGGGCACGCTGGCTGCGGACGAGTGGAACGGCCACTACTACGGACTGCCGTTGGACACCAACACCCGCGTGCTGATCACCAGCCAGAAGGCACTGGACAAAGCCGGAATGAACGCGCCACCGAAGACGTTCGACGACCTCAAGGCAATGGCCGGAAAGCTCAAGGGCAGCGGCACGGCACTGTTCGCGGACAGCGGCCTACAGGGCTGGAACATCTTGCCGTGGATCTGGTCGGGGGGCGGCGACATCACGAACGCCGATCACACCAAGGCCAGCGGCATCCTGGACAGCGACACCAACGTTGCCACGATTCAGATGCTGGTGGACTGGTACTCGCAGGGGCTGATACCCAATCTGATCACCGGGAACAGCGGGGCGACGTCGACGTCCGACGGTATGCCCGGCGGCAAGTACGCGACGATCTTCGACGGCCCGTGGATGCGCGACATCTGGAGCGCCCAGTATCCCGACTTCACCCCGATATATGCGCCCATTCCGGCAGGGCCGGGCGGTTCGATCAGCGTGGTGGGTGGTGAGAGCATCGTCATGACGTCCGCCACCCAGCACAAGGATGCGGCGATGCAGTTCATCAGTTGGACGCAGTCCGAACAGTTCCAGTTGGCCATGGCAAAGGTGGGCCAGATGACGGTCGTGCAGGCGCTGGGCGACAAGGAGGTCGCGGAAGATTCGTTCTACCAAACCTTCGCCGACCAGTTGAAGACCGCGAAGGCGCGCCTGTCCATTCCGCAGTCGTCCCAGGTGGACACCATCCTGTCGGACGAACTCACTCCGGCCTTCAAGGGGGACAAGAGCGTCAAGGATGCGCTGGCGGCGGCCGCGGCCAAGATCGACCCGTTGCTCACCGACGGGACCTGACCGTTGCCCGTCATCGACCTGCCCGGGGGCGCGCCGGCCATCGCCGGCGCGCCCCCGCGCTCGCCGTCGCGTCGAGAACGGCGGTCGCGCCATAGAAGCCCGCTGGCTCCCTACGCCTTTCTGGCGCCCGGTTTTCTGCTCTTCCTCGCGCTGATCATCTACCCGACGGTGCGGGCCTTCCAGATGAGCCTGTACGACTGGAAGATCGTCGCGAACGCATCCAGCAGGTTCCTCGGCCTGGACAACTACGTTCGCGCGTTCCACGACCCGCACTTCTGGACCAGCCTGTCCAACAGCGGCGTCTACATGCTGTTCACCGTCCCGCCGCAGATCGTCCTGGGCCTGGTCGTCGCATCCCTGCTGAACGCCAAAGCACCTGCGCGGCCACTGTTCCGGGTTCTGTTCTATCTGCCGGTCGTCACCAGTTGGGTGGTCGTCTCACTGCTGTTCACCTACTTGTTCTCCGACGACGGGCTGGTCAACTACGCGCTCTCGGACGTATTGCACCTGACCGGGCACGTGTCCTGGCTGTCGGACCGGTGGACCGCGATGGTCGCCATCTGTGCGCTGGGTGTGTGGAAGGGCATCGGTTGGTCGATGATGATCTTCCTGGCGGCGTTGCAGGGTGTGCCGAAGGACCTGGTGGAGGCGGCGACCGCCGACGGCGCGGGACGTTGGGGACGGTTCCGGGCGGTGACGTTGCCGGCGATCTGGCCCGCCGCACTCGTGGTGACCGTGATGCTGGTGATCGGCGGGTTCAACGTGTTCACCTCGGTCCTGCTGATGACCGATGGCGGCCCGGGCGGACAGACCGACGTGCTGCTCACCTACATGTACCGGCTGGCGTTCTCCAACCTGGACTTCGGCTACGGTTCGGCGATCGCCGTGCTGCTGACGGCCGGGGTGTTCGTGCTCTCGGTGGTTCAACTCAGGGTGTTTCGCGAACCCGGTGGGGCGCTGACCAAATGACGGCGGCGACGGCCCTCGGCGGCTCGACACGGCGGATTCACCCGCTGATCGCGCTGCGCCTGGTGGCCCTGGTGGTGGGCGCCGTCATCATGGTGACGCCGCTGGCCTACATGATCTCCACCTCGTTCAAGAGCCAGGCGTACGTGCTGACGTTCCCGCCGCAGTTCATCCCGCATCCGGCGACGGTGGCCAACTACCAGCAGGCTTGGACCAGTCAAGACTTCGCGCGATACTTCGCGAACTCGCTGGGGGTGGCGATCGCTTCGACGGCGATCTCGCTGCTGCTGAGTTCGATGATGGCGTACGCGTTCGCCCGCTTCGAATTCCGTGGCCGGGAGGTGATGTTCCGGATCCTGCTGCTCGGGCTGATGGTGCCGGCCATGATGTTGATCATCCCGCAATTCGTGCTCGCCAAGTACCTGCACCTGATCGACTCGCTGCCGGGCCTGGTGGTGTTCTACGTGGCCGGGTCGCTGTCCTGGAACACCTTCCTGCTGCGAGGGTTCTTCTCCTCGATCCCCGCCGAACTCGACCAGGCGATGGAGATGGACGGCGCCGGCTCGTGGTCCCGGTACTGGCGGCTGATCCTGCCGCTGTCACGCCCGGCGCTGGCCACCGCGACCATCTTCACCTTCCTGGCGTGCTGGGACGAGTTCCCCTGGGCGCTGACCGTCATCAACACCCCGACCAAGCGAACGCTGCCCATGGCGATCCAGCTGTTCCACGGCCAAAACGCCACCCAGTGGGGTCTGGTGTTCGCGGCGTCCGCCATCGCAGTGGTGCCGGTGATCGTCGTCTTCCTGCTACTCCAGAGACATTTCGTGCAGGGACTCAGCGTCGGCGCGGTGAAGGGATGACCTGGGTGCGAGACGATCTGCCAAGGCAGGAGCGCGGTGGGTGCGCTGCCGTCGAACTATTACCGGCACGGGCCAGTTTCCGGCCAGGCGAGGAGATCACGATCGAGCTGCGCGGCGCCGGCGGCGCCGGTCGGATCACGGTGTTCCATCTGGGCGACCCCGTCCTCTCCCGCGATGCGAGCGGCACGCACGTCTCGTTGGGGTCACTGCCGCCCGGTGGGTACGGCGTCGAGCTGGTCGACGGTGAGCGGGTGGTGGCCCGCACCGCGGTCGACGTGCGCGAGGACCCCGTAGCGCGGCTCCGGTACGGGTTCGTCGTCGATTTCGCCGCCGGCCGGGACGTCTCGGCCGTGCTCGACTCGGTGCGTCGTCTGCACCTGACCGGGATCCAGTTCTACGACTGGGCGTATCGGCACGCCGCACTTCTGGAAGGCGGTGACGAGTACGTCGATCCCCTCGGGCGACCCGTGTCGCTGGCCACCGTGCGCGCCCTCGTCGACGGTATGCACTCCGTGGGCGCGGCCGCCCTGGGGTACGCGGCGGTCTACGCCGTCGGGGCGGACGAATGGCCAGCCTGGCGGCATCGGGCACTGCTGGACGCGGCCGGCGAGCCCTTCGCCCTCGGCGACTTCCTGCGCCTGGTGGATCCCGCCGCGCCGGACTGGTTGGCACACTTGACCGCCGAGTTGACCGCGGCCGCGAAGGCCCTCGGATTCGACGGCTTCCACCTGGACCAGTACGGGTACCCGCGACTGGCGACGAGGCCGGACGGCACCGTGGTGGACGTGGCCGAGTCGTTCGTCACCCTGCTGCGGGGCGCTCGCCAACGGCTGCCGGATTCGAGGCTGGTGTTCAACAACGTCAACGACTTTCCGACCTGGCGCACTGCCGGCGAGTCCCAGGACGCCGTGTACGTCGAGGTGTGGCCACCGCAGGTGACGCTCGGCTCGCTGGCGGCCGTGTCCACCCGCGCCAAGACGCAGGCTGCCGGCAAGCCCGTGGTGATCGCCGCCTACCAACACGTCTACTCCGAGGCGCCGTCGGCCGAGGCAGACGCTGCCACCGCGCTGACCATGGCGACACTGTTCTCGCACGGCGCTTCGCACCTGCTCGCCGGCGAGGCCGGCCGGATACTGGTCGATCCCTACTACGTTCGCAATCACGTCGTGGCGGGCAGCACGGCAGACCTGCTGCGCCGTTGGTACGACTTTGCGGTCGAACACGACGAGCTGCTCTTCGATCCCGCCATCGTCGACGTCACCGCCGCGTACGCCGGCGAGTACAACGACGAGTGCGACGTTCATCTAGATCGGAGTGCCACCGAGTCGCCGACGCCGGGAGCGGTGTGGCGCCGGATCACCCGGGTGGGCCGAGCGCTCGTCGTGCACCTGATCAACCTCTCCGATCAGACCGATGTCCGTTGGGACGCACCCCATGTCCCGCCGAGGCCGCTGCACGGCGGCCGGATCCGGGTGCGGCGGGTCGGCGCCGCCTTGCCCCGGATCCAGGTCGCCGATCCAGACGGCGGGTCTCGACTGGTGGACCTGTCCGTGCGAGCCGACGGGACCCACGCGATCGCCGATCTTCCGCCGCTGCACACCTGGCAGCTCATCCTGCTGGACCAGATCGGGTCAGCGACGTGACGGCCACCGACAGGCGACGGCCGGAACAGGTCCGGGTCGACGTCGGACGCGGTGGGGACGGCGTCCCCTGGTGGAAATCCTCGGTCGTGTACCAGGTGTATCCCCGCAGCTTCGCCGACTCCAACGGCGACGGAATCGGCGATCTGCGTGGCATCATCGAACACCTCGACCACGTGGAATACCTGGGCGCCGACGTGCTGTGGATCTCGCCGATCTACTCCTCGCCCCAGGACGACAACGGCTACGACATCAGCGACTACCAGTCGGTGGATCCGAGTTTCGGCACGCTGGACGACGTGGACGAGCTGATCGACCAGCTACACCGGCGGAAGATGCGGCTGGTCATGGACCTCGTGGTCAACCACACCTCCGACGAGCACCCCTGGTTCGTCGAGTCGGCCAGCTCCGTGCGCAGCCCGAAACGGGACTGGTACTGGTGGCGACCCGCCCGGGAGGGATTCGAGCCCGGCGGCCCCGGCGCCGAGCCCACCAACTGGGAATCGTTCTTCTCCGGCCCGACATGGCAATTCGACCCGCAGACCGGCGAGTACTTCCTACATCTGTTCTCGGCCAAGCAGCCGGACCTCAACTGGGAAAATCCCGATGTGCGGCAGGCGATCTACCGAATGATGCGCTGGTGGACCGCTCGGGGCGTCGATGGGTTCCGGATGGACGTGGCCAACCTGTACTCGAAAGTGCCGTCGCTTCCGGACGGTCCGGTCGCGCCCGGTCGGCGGCTGGGCGATGGGTCCGCCTTCTACGTGGACGGACCGCGCATCCACGAGTATCTGGCCGAGATGCGGCGTGAGGTGTTCGGCGACCGACGCACGCCGCCGTTGTTGGTCGCCGAAACTCCAGGGGTCAGCCTTTCGCATGCGCGTCGATACACCGATCCCGACCGCGCCGAGGTCGACATGGTCTTCCACTTCGAACACGTCGGCCTGGACCACGGTCCCAGCGGCAAGTTCGACCCCGTTCCGCTGGACCGGCTGGCGTTGCGGCAGTGCCTGAATCGCTGGCAGGCCGAGTTGGCGGACCCGGGCTGGAACAGCCTGTACTGGGGCAACCACGATCAACCTCGCGCCGTCTCCCGATTCGGCGACGACGACGGGTATTGGATGCAATCCGCCACCACGCTGGCCACGGTGCTGTATCTGCAGCGAGGCACGCCGTACCTGTTCCAGGGCGAGGAGATAGGCATGACCAACATGCCGTTCTCGGGGATCGAGAAGCTGCGCGACATCGAGTCGATCCGATACTTCGCGCAGGCGGTTTCGCACGACCCCGACCGGGCGACGTCGGCGTTTCGCGGGCTGCTGGCCGCCGGCCGGGACAACGCCCGCACGCCCCTGCAGTGGTCGGGGCGGCCGGGCGCGGGATTCACCGACGGCGAGCCGTGGATTGCGGTGAACCCCAATCACACGTGGCTGAACGTGGACGCGCAGCGCGGCGCGCCGGGATCCGTGCTGGAGTACTACCGGTCGCTCATCGCGCTTCGCCGCGCCGAACCGGCGCTGATCGACGGTTCGTTCGTGCCGGTGCAACCCGAGCATCCCACCGTGTACGCATACACCCGCTCGCTCGGCGACACGGCAGTGCTGGTGGTCGGCAACATGAGCGCCGACACCGCGACCTTCGATCTCGCCGGGGACTGGTCAGATGCTGCGGTGCTCTTGACCAACGCTGAATCCGAGACCGCGGTGAGCGACGTGCTCACGGTGGGGCCCTGGGAGGCGCTGGTGCTCCGGCTGCGCACGCCGGACGGCTCCTGACCGCGGCGCCGTGGATCGCCCCCGGCGCATCGGGCGCAACGCCCAGCGCGCACGGCGCCGCGTGCGACCTCAATCGGGGCGGACGATGCAGCGGAACCCGATGTGCGACATCCCCGAGTCCAGTTGCTGTGCCTGACGGCCCGCCGGCCGGTAGCGCCGGCAGTAGTTCTCCGCGCACAGGTGCGACCCACCCTTGATCACCCGCCGGGGGATGTGTGCGCCGCCGGGCTCGTTCGGGTCGTAGCTGCCCTCGGGCGCATCGACTCTCGGATTGGCGACGGCCAAGGCCGCGCGCCGGCCGCCCGGCCCGCAGCAGGCGTGCGCCGTCGCACCTTCGTCACCGCCGGAGGCTTCGTCACCGCCGAAGGCTTCGTCACCGCCGGAGGCTTCGTCACCGCCAGGAGCTTCGTCACCCGCAGCGCTGCCGGCAACCCCCGCCGCATGCGACGGCCGGTAGAAGTCGCAGGTCCACTCCCACACGTTGCCGGCGACGTCGTACAAGCCGTACCCGTTGGCCGGGAACGACCGCACCGGGCTGGTGCGCTGCTGGCCCGCCGGTTTCAGGTTCTGCCACGGGAACTCGCCCAGCCAGGTGTTGGCCAGCCGCCGTCCGCCAGGGGCGAACTCGTCACCCCAGGCGTACGTTGCCCCGTCCAGTCCGCCGCGCGCCGCGTACTCCCACTCCGCCTCGGTGGGCAGCACCTTGCCCGCCCATGCCGCATACGCCGACACGTCCTCCCAGGCGACGTGCGTCACCGGATGCAACTCCCGGCCCGCCGTCGACGACCCGGGACCTTCCGGGTACCGCCAGCTGGCACCGGGAACGTATCGCCACCACGCCCGCCAGTCGGTCAGGTCCACCGGCCCCGAGGTGGGGGTGAACACCAGCGAACCCGGCCGCAGCGCGGTGGGGTCGAGATCGGGGTAGTCGGCCGGATCCAGTGGGCGCTCGGCGACCGTGACGTAGCCGGTGGCCCTGGCGAACCGGGTGAACTGGGCCACCGTCACCGGGTTCGCGTCCGCCCAGAACCCGTTCACCGTCACCGGATGCGGTGGGTGCTCCTCCGGGTAGTCGTGCAGGGACGAGCCCATCTGGAACGTCCCGCCGGGTATCCACACCATGCCCGGCGCGGGCGGTGCGGGCGAAACGGGCGGCATGGCCTCGACCCTACGAGGACCGTGGCCGGTCGAAGCGGGCGAAGACCTCCGCGGCCGCCAGCGCGAACCCGTCGGGCTCGCCGACGGCGGCAAACGCGGCGGCGATCTCGCGCATCTCGCCCTCCCACCGCCAGCCCTTGGCGATGGTGGCGGCCGAAGCACGGTCCAGGCGCGCCGCCAGGTCCGGGGCGGATACCTCCCACTCGGCGTGCAGCGCCTCGCGCAGCCCGAGGCGCTGCGCGGCGGAGTCGGCGGTGATCAGCAGCGCGGAGCTGATCTTGGACCAGGAGGCGTAGGCCATCTTCAAGGCCGACGCCGCCGTCGGGCCCGCGCCCTCCAGCACCCGGGCCTCGATTCGCGCCCCGGCGAACAGTTCGGCGACCATCGCGGCGCGGTCGCCGCTGAGGTACAGCCGGGTCGAGCCGGCTCGGGTCGGCGGCGGGCCGACGATGCCGCCGTCCACGTAGGTCATCCCCGCCGCCACGACGTCGGCGGCGATCGCCTGCGAGGTGGCCGGTGCAATCGCGTTGGCATCGAGGTACGGGCCGCGGAACCGGTTCGTGTCGATCACCGACCGAGCGACCTTCGCGGCCACGCCGGGAGGACACACCGAGACGACCAGGTCGGATCCGGCGAGGTCGTGCACGGGCCGCAGCCCGGCACGTCCGGCCCGATCGGTGGTCTGTGCGCTGCGCCCCGCGGACAACCAGCCGACCTCGTGGCCGACCTCGACCAGCGCGGCGCCGATCGCCGCGCCCAT
>Ga0164242_10003330_pt1 | contig 18388 bp, 12 predicted proteins | sample OricomgcompostMG_FD_108783 | JGI IMG/M metagenome (GOLD analysis project Ga0164242, IMG submission 108783) | Miracle-Growth compost microbial communities from Emeryville, California, USA - Original compost - Miracle growth compost (MG) ... | reverse complement strand
CGACAGCTTTGCCAGCACCGGCATCAAGGATGCGACCGGCCATTCGGGCCGCTTCGCCGGTCATCAGATTGAGGGGCGCGTGCGCTATTGGATCGTGCCCAAGCTGCTGCGGCTCGATACCGGCGCGGCGCTGCTGGTCAACGGCCGCTTCCTCAAAAACGCGCCCAATGCCGCCGGCCGCGGCAACCCGATCTACGGCTATGCCGATATAAGCTTGGCATTTTGACCGCACGCGGCCCCGCATCCTCAGGCTCGGGTGGTTGACGACCCATGCCGGCACCCAAACCGGCCTTCTCCGTCAATCGCGAGCCGAAGCCTCTTTAACCCAGGTTTGCCGATTTCCCGTTGCTACCGGTGTCATGTCGATGATACCGGTATCACAAAGGGAGGGGTGCATGATTGCCTTGCCGATCGTTTCCGCAAGCGACGTCACGGTTGCGTCGAAAATACCAGCCTTCCCCGAAGCCGAAGGAGCGGGCCGCTATTCGCTTGGCGGCCGCGGTGGGCGCGTGATCGCGGTCACGTCGCTCGCCGATTCGGGCGCGGGCTCGCTACGCGCGGCGATCGACGCCAAGGGGCCGCGCACGATCGTCTTTCGGGTGGCGGGCACGATTCGGCTTCTCTCCCCGCTGCGCATCCGCAATGGGCGCATCACGGTCGCCGGGCAGACCGCGCCGGGCGGTGGCATCACTTTGCGCGACCATGTGCTGGAGGTGTCGGCCGACGACGTCGTCATCCGCTTCATCCGCTCGCGCCTCGGGGCCGAGAGCCGGACGCAGGAGGACGCGATCTGGATCAATGCCGGGCATCGGATCATCCTCGATCATGTGTCCGCCAGCTGGTCGATCGATGAAACGCTGTCGGCTTCGGCACGCTACGATTCGCCTCATCAGGGCTTTTACGACCTCACCGTGCAATGGAGTATCATCGCCGATTCGCTGCGCCACGCGGGGCATGTGAAGGGCGATCACGGCTATGGCAGCCTGATCCGCGGCGGGCGCGGCGCCCGCATCTCGTTCCATCACAATCTGTGGGCCAACCACATCGCGCGAATGCCGCGGCCTGGCAATTACGACGGCCCCGATCAGGATCCGCAAGGCGCCTCTTTCGATTTCCGCGACAACGTCTTCTACAATTGGGGTGGCGCACACTCGGGCTACGATGCCGACAAAGCAGCGATCGTCCGCTATAATTTCATCAACAACACCTACATTCCGGGGCCGAATTCGACCGGCCGCTTCGCCTTCGACGAATCGAACCGGCTGGCACGCGCCTGGTTCGCCGGAAACGCGATGGCGGGGTCGGTGCCGGCCGATCAATGGACGCTCGTCAGCGGTGATCTGGCACCCGATTATCGATTGCCCGGCCCCCTGCCGATGCCAGCCGTCACGACCCAGCCGGCCAGGGCGGCGGCGCGCGAGGTGTTGGCCAGCGCAGGCGATTCGCTCGTTCGCGATGCCGTCGATCGGCGCGTTGTCGCCGGCGTTCGGACGCGCACAGGCCATGTCATTGACAACGAATCGGAAGATGGCGGCTGGCCTGAACTCGCCGCCGGCCGTGCGCCGCGCGACAGCGACGGCGACGGCATGTCAGACCAATGGGAGCGCGAGCACGCGCTCAACCCTCACAAGGCATCCGACGGAGCGGCGATCGCCAGCAACGGCTTCACCAACCTGGAAAATTATCTCGCGGCACTAGCCGAGCAAAAAATGCGATGAATTTCATCTATAGATATTGCTTTCACTAGTGATGCGATGATACCGGTATCATCGGAGCGCATCGGATTTCCCTTTCAAGTCCATCCAGGCGGAACGGTGATCACGAAACGGTCCGGGGCAAATCAGTCGAAGAAGCGAATTATCGGGCGGTAGCTACTGATCCGACGGCTGAGGAACGATTTGACACCGGTGTCTAAATGCCGGGTCAACCATCGGGAAAGAGCGGCAATCCGCCGCCAACAGGGAGAGGATGAATGAAGAAGATGATGACGAGGGCGATATTGCGAGGGGGTGTGGCATTGTCGGCCATCGCCCTCTGCGCGGGCCAGGCGCTGGCGCAGCAGGCCCAATCCACCGCCGCCGACGCCGGCACGATCAGCGACGGAACCCAGCAGCCGACGGATATCGTCGTGACGGGCTTCCGCGGATCGATCCTGAAGTCGCTCAACGACAAGCGCAATTCCGACGTGCAGATCGATGAGATCAATGCGCAGGACATCGCCGATTTTCCCGATTCGAACCTCGCCGAATCGCTGCAGCGCCTGCCCGGCGTGTCGATCGATCGCGATAACGGCGAAGGGCGCGGCATCACCGTCCGCGGGCTCGGCGGTGACTTCAACCGCACGACGATCAACGGCATGGAGGCGCTGGCCACCGCGGGCTCGAACGATTCGGGCACCAGCCCAAACCGCAGCCGCTCGTTCGACTACAATACCTTCGCCTCCGAGCTGTTCAGCTCGATCCGCGTCCAGAAGACGCCCTCGGCCTCGACCGAAGAGGGGTCGCTGGGTGCCACGATCGAGCTCGTGACGGGCAAGCCGTTCGATTACGACGGCAGCAAGTTCGGCGTGTCGGCGCAGGCCAGCTACAACGCGAACAGCAAGAAACCATCGCCGCGCATCGCCGGCCTCGCCTCGGTTCGGTTCGGCACCGACAAGCGGATGGGATTGCTGTTTTCGGGCGCGTACAATCGCGAAGTCAACATCGTCGACATGTACCAGCGCAGCGCCGGCTCGGCCGACTATCTCTATCGCGGCAGTCAATGGGTCGGCGAAGGCGATCCCCAGCGCGCCGGCTTCGCCGCGCCGACCGGCACCGTGCTGCCCTTTGCCAACCCCGACGCCGTCGCCGAAATGACCGGCTCCGACCCCGATGCCTATGCCAAGCTCTATCCGGGGGCGCCGTACAACACGCCTGGTCGCTACGACGATTCACAGGTGCGTATCCCGGCGCTCCCCGCGCTGACGCATCGCGTTGTCCACAACCAGCGGCTGGGCCTGACCGGATCGTACCAGTGGGACATCGATTCGCGCACGCGGCTCACGATCGACGGCCTCTATTCACGCTTCCACAACGTCAGCGAGAACGACCAGCTCTCCCCGGTCGGTCTCAACCGCAACAATACCGACGCGACATACAACAACGCCACTGGCCGGCTTGATCCGGCCACCGCGCGCAAGAGCTACCCCGGCCAGTGCACGCCGGTCGAGGTCACCGCGATCAAGCCGGCGCAGGATTGCGGGCAGGATCAATATGGCACGACCCCGGCGTTCGACACCGCGCTCGATGCCAACGGCAACCTCGTACCGGCGGTGCTGGGGTCGGCCGCGGTCGTGCCGGGCGCGACCTCGCCGGCCGACGCCAACATCTTCAGCGTCAATCCCTACAACCTCGATCCTTACGACTATTACAACAATCCCAATTCGGTGGGGTACATCCCATCGACCAACAACCTAGCCTATCGCGGCACGCTGATCGGCCGACCCGCGGTCAAGGTGATGGATGCCGACGTGCAGAACGGCATCGCCGATTACCTGGTGCTGCAGAACGTCGATATGCGATCGGCCAACGATTATTCAGCCTACACCACGACCTTCTGGCAGGGCACCGCCCAGCTCGACCATCAGTTCAGCGACGACTTCAAGATGTCGGCGATGTACGGCCAGTCGAAATCGGTCAACTACAACACAGGCCTGCTGGTCGAGTTTAACCGAATGGACTCACCCGAGAATTTCGTTTTCGACGAACGCGCAGGCGGGTCGATGCCGGTGCTGGATTTCGGCTTCGACACGACCGATCCTAACAACTGGGAAACCGTCAAGGGCTTCTCGGCTATCCGCCATTACGAACGCTATGTGCGCAACACCTATCGCTCGGGCAAGGTCGATTTCGATTGGCACGTCGATGACGGCTTCTCGGTGCTGTTCGGCGCCAACATCCGCAAATATTCGTTCTTCACCCGCCAGGAGGAGCGCAACACCGACACCCTCAACCCGACCTTGCTCGAAGCGGGCAAGTCGACCGCCGACGCCAGCAAGGTGGTCGAATTCGGTCAGGGGCTCGATGTGCCGAAGGGCACCGTCACGTCGTTCCTGGTGCCCAATATCAACGCCTTCAACGATATCTTGGGCTTCGAGTGCAACTGCATCAATAAATGGGGTGACTGGCGCCTGACGTCGGTACGCAACGGCGGCCAGAACACCTTCGGCGTCAACGAGAACGACAAGGGTGTCTACCTCCAGTTCAACTTCGACACGCAATTGTTCGGAATGCCGTTCCACGGCAACGCCGGGACGCGCGTCGCCTTCACCGGCGTCGTGTCGAACGGCACCTCGCAGGCGGGCCGGCCGATCCAGGGCCGCAACAACTACACCGACTGGCTGCCGTCGATGAACCTGACGCTGCAGCCGCAGCGCAATCTTTACCTGCGCTTCGCCGCGTCGAAGGTGATCGCGCGACCGCTGCTCGGCAATCTGTCGCCGACGATCACCAGCATCTCGGTGCCCAACGACGGCAGCACCACCGGCGCGTCGTTCACCATCGGCAACCCGAAGCTCAGCCCGTTCCGCTCGACCAATCTCGATGCGTCGATCGAATGGTATTTCAATCGCAGCAGCCTGATCTCGATCGCCGGCTTCTCGAAGTCGATCGCCAGCTTCCCGCAAACGGTGCTGTTCTCCGCGCCGCTGTCGCAATTCGCCAGCGCAGATACGATCGCGGCGATCAAGGAGCAGTTCACCGATCCCAACCAGATCGCCTACCTCGACAACAATTACGATTTCACCGCTCGGCAATATCGCGATGCGCCGGGCGGCTGGTTGCGCGGCATCGAGGTCAGCTATCAGCAGAATTTCACCTTCCTGCCGGGCTTCCTGAAGAATTTCGGCGCGCTGGTGAACTACACCTACATCAAGTCGAAGCTGACCTACATTCTCGACCCCGGCAGCGCGACCAAGCCGCAGACGCTCGGCAGCGGGCCGTTCCTCGGCGTCTCGCCGCAGGCGCTCAATGCCACGTTGTTCTACGAGGTCAGCAACTTCCGAGCGCGCGTGTCGGTCGCGCATCGCATGGGCTACAGCACCAACTATCCGATCGCGGCGGGCTCGTGCGCGCCGGGCCTTAGCACGGTGGGCAGCGGGACCACGGAAACCAAGAGCTGCGACAGCCCCTTGATCAATGACTTCATCTACAGTCGCGCGACCACCAACATCGATGCATCGGTCAGCTTCAACCTGTTCAAGAATCTGGCGATCACGCTCGAAGGGCTGAACCTCACCAACCAGACCAGCAACCGCTACGCTTATCAGGGGGAGAATGCGGTGACCGAATATTCGAGCTCGGGCCGGGTCTATCGCCTCGGCGCCCGCCTGACCTTCTGACGACCTCCCCGACTGCCCCCGCCGGATCATGTCCGGCGGGGGAATCTTTCGGGCGATGACAATAAACAACGAACAGGAGAGGACCATGACAGGCGCATGGCGCACACTCATCTTCGGCATGGGGCTGCTCGCCGCAGCGCCCGCGCTCGCCCAGGCGACGCAACCATCACCCGACGTCAAGCCGATCGAGCCGTCCAAGATCATCCTGGTCGGCGATTCGACCACCGCCGTGTTCGGCGGCTGGGGGCCGAGCTTCTGCGGCTATCACGTCACCTCATTCATGGCGTGCGTGAACCTCGCACGCGGCGGGCGCAGCTCGGGCAGCTATTTCACTGAGGGGTCCTGGCGGATCGCGCTGCAGGAGATGCAGACCAAGGGCTACAAGAACGTCTGGGTAACGATCCAGTTTGGCCACAACGACCAGCCCGGCAAGCCGGGGCGGTCTACGGATCTCAAGACAGAATTTCCCGCCAACCTGAAACGCTATGTCGATGAAGCCCGCGCCGCCGGTGCCAAGCCGATCCTGGTGACGCCGCTCACCCGCCGCATGTTCGATGCCGGCGGCAAGCTGCAGCGTGACCTCGATCCCTGGGCCGATGCAGTACGCAAGGTCGCCGCCGAACTGCACGTGCCGCTGATCGATCTCAATGCCGATAGCGCGCGCGTGGTCCAGGCGATGGGGCCCGCCGTATCCGATATGCTCGCCGAAACGCCGCCAGGCGTCTCCACCACCGATGCGCCCAAGGCCGCGGCTTCGCCCTATTCGACCGAGGTGAACGACCAGCCGACGGCGCATGTCCGGCTCGGCTTCGACCACACCCATCTGGGACGTGCCGGCGCCGACCTGTTCGCGACGATGGTGACCGACGAGCTGTCGAAAGCGGTGCCCGACATGCGGCCGCTGCTGGTTCCTTGAGACGATGACGGCGCGAAAGGGGGCAATGCGATGACGATAGACCGCCGCGGCTTCATCGGCGGTGCCGGCGCGGGCGTGCTGCTCGCCACGGCGCCGGCATCGGCAAGCGACACAGGACGCCGCGATCTGGCGATCCCCGACGAAGGATGGAACCTGTGGCTCGATCGCGAGGCCCGCTATCTCGACGACGAGATTTTCCTGCCGTCCGAGGTCGATCTCGCACGATTGTCGGTCAATCCGCCGACCGGCGGCTGGCCAATGCTCGATCGGGCCGCCGCGCTCAAGGTGTCGCTGCCGACAACGGTCGAAGAGCATTGGTGGGGCCGGCTCGGTCAGCGGCCTTATACCCCCGACGAATATCGCTACGCCGCCGACGATGCCGTGCCGCAGAACGGTGCCTACCGCGGCGTTTCCTGGTGGTATCGTGACATCGACCTGCCCGCCGCTTTCGCCGGTTACCGCGCCTTCCTGCACATTCGCGGCGCGCGGATGCGGGCGGAGGTCTATCTCAACGAGCGGCTAGTCGGCTATTCGATCATGTCCGAGCTGCCGATCGACTGCGACCTGACGACGGCGATGCGGCCCGGCGGGCGCAACCGCCTGGCGATTCGCATCACCAATCCCGGCGGCCGCTACGACTGGCGCGATTCGACGACGATGATGTGGGGCAAGGCGCGAGTTTTCCTCTCGCACGGATTCGGCGGGCTCGATCGCGGCCTGACGATCACCGCGCATCCGCTCGACGCGCATATCGCCGACGCCTGGGTGCTCAACACGCCTGATCCGCATCGAGTCACCGGCCATGCCGAGATCATCGCCGCCGCGCCGCTCTCGCGCGACCAGCTCGCCCGTCGCGCATCGATCCGCCTGCTCGACGAATCGGGCCGCCCGCATCCCGCGCAAGTCAATCTCGACGAGGTGACGATCGACGGCACGAAAGCGACCATCCGCTTCGACGTTCACGCACCGGACGCGAGCCTTTGGGGCCTCGACACGCCCAATCTCTATCGCCTGCGCTTCGGTTATGGCGACGACAGCCGCGAGGTGCGCTTCGGCTTCCGCTGGTTCGCGCCTGAGGGGATCGGCAGCGATGCGATGCTCCGCCTCAACGGGCGGCGGATCAAGCTCTATTCGGCGATTTCCTGGGGTTATTGGGGCTTCAACGGCCTGTGGCCGCGCCCCGAGCTTGCCGTGCGCGAGGTCGAGGCGGCCAAGGCGCTCGGCCTCAACTGCCTCCATTTCCACCGCAACGTCGGCAAGGCCGAGGTGCTCGACGCGCAGGACGAGCGCGGCCTGCTGCGGGTGATGGAGCCGGGTGGCGGCCGCTTCGCGATCGCCAGTCACAAGAACGACGAGCTGTCCTACGCCGACCGTTTCTGCCGCGACTTCCTGGTCGAAAAATGCGTGGCGATGGCCAGGGCGTTCCGATCGCATCCATCGCTCGTCCAATATACGCTGCAGAACGAGCTGTCGGCCGATCTCGACAATCCCGACGTTGCCGCGGTGCTGGCGGCGATCCATGCCGCCGATCCCAGCCGGACGGTCGTCCTCAACGACGGCTTCGTCGCGCGCGGCGCGGCACAGGCGGTCTACCTGCCCTACAGCGACACGCTGCACCGCTCCGACCGCACGCCATGGGGCGATTGGTGGAACAACCACCAGGGCGCCGGCGACCAATGGTACGACCGATTCTATCAATCGAAAGACGATTATGTTCACCGGCAGACCGGCCGCCCGTTCATCGTCGAGTTCGGCGAGATGGAAGGCTGCGCGGTCGCCGACAACCATCCAGCGATGATCGCCGAGATCGAGCGCAAGACCGGCCATTCCTATGATCTCGCCGATCATCAGGCGATCGTCGCGGGCACCGACGCCTTTCTCGACCGCTGGGGTTTCCGCAAGGCGTTTCCGACCGCCGAGCATCTGTTCCTGTCGATCGGCCGCAAATGCTATCAGTCCTGGCAGAATTATCTCGAGAATATCCGAATCGGCGACAGCGTCGATATCGCCTGCATCAGCGGGTGGGAGAGCACCGCGATCGAGAACCATTCGGGGATCGTCGACAATCTCCGCCACTTCAAGGCCGATCCGGCAGCGGTGCGCGCCAGCCTGCTGCCGGTCAGGCCGATCGCCAAGCAGCGGCAGCTCGCCTACCGCCGCGGCGAAAGCGCGGTGCTCGACATCTACCTGCTCAACGACAGCGGGCGCCCGGTCACCGGCACGCTGACACTCGAGTTGGTCGCGCCCAATGGCGCCGTCACGCCGGTCGGCTCGTACCAAGTGCCCGATCAGACGCCCGACCGATTCAGCTATCTCGTTGCCGAGGCCGTTCGCACGCCGCCGCTCGCTGGCGAAGGCCTGCATCACATCCGGCTCAGCCTCTCGGGCCGACCCGAGGCCACCTTCAAGCGCGAGATATGGGTGACGGGCCCGGCCCCGCAGCTGCCGCCCGGCCGCCGCGTCGCCGTCGTCGGCATCGCCGACACCCTGCGGCGCCAGCTCGGCACGGTGCCGGGCCTTGCGATCGAAGCGTTCCAGCTGGGTCAGCGCTACGACCTCATCATCGCCAGTGGTCTTTCGACCAACGAAATCGCGCGGCGCCAGATCGGCGAGCAGACCGGGCTCGAAGCGCAGCCGAAAAAGGGCGAGGAAAAGCACCTCGTCGAAGGCAGATTGCCGGACGCCGTGCTTGGGGCAGTGCGCGGCGGCACGCCGCTGCTTGCGATCGTCCCGGAAGACGGACTGGCCGACGGCGTTTCGCGCCAGCTCGCCGGACTCGACCTGTTCCGGGTCGATGGCTCGGTCGGCGACCTGCGCGCGCCCTGGATGGGCAATTGGACATACCTCCGCGCGCATCCGCTGTTCGAGGGCATCCCGGCCGATACCGCAGCGGGCGTGCTGCACCAGATCGACGGCCAGGCCTCGAACGGCCTGATCGTCGACGGTGACGGCGTGGAGGTGGTCGCCGGCTACAGCCGCGACCATGACCGCCGCAACGGCGCCGCGAGCTTCATCGCGCGCCACGGCGCGATCCGCGTCGTCGTCCATCGAATGCCCGACATGGCGCCGCCGCTGCAGGAGCGATTCCTCGCCAATGCCGTCGCCTGGCTCAGCCAGCCCGATCGGAAGGACGCATGAAACGACTGATCTTCCTGGTCGCAGCCTTGGCCGTCACCGCGCCGGCGCAGGCTGAGATGGTGCTTCACGTCTCAACCGATGCGCCAGGCACCTATCATTCGGTGCAGGCCGCGATTGACGCCTTGCCGTCGACCGGCGGCACGATCGACATCGCGCCGGGCCGCTATCGGGAGAAGCTCAGGATCTCCGGCAGCAAGGTGACATTGCGCGGCGAGGGCGCGTCGCCGGCCGATGTCGTGCTCGTCTACGGCGATTCCGCGGCGACGACCGGCAGCACCTTCCGCTCGGCGACGCTGGCGGTGACCGGCGACGATTTCCACCTCGACAACCTGACGGTCGCCAACGATTGGGGCGACGACCCCGCCCATCCGCAGTCGCAGGCGATCGCGCTGTCGATGACCGGCGATCGCGAAGTGATCCGCCACGCCCGGCTGCTCGGCCACCAGGATACGTTGTACGTCAACAAGGGGCCGGGCGGCCGCATGAGCCGCGCCTATTTCGCCGATTGCTACGTCAGCGGCCATGTCGACTTCATCTTCGGCAATGCCAAGGCCTATTTCGACCGCTGCGAGCTGCACGGCGTCGCGCATCGGCAGGTCATGTACACCGCGCAGAGCCGCAACGCCCCCGACGAGGACAGCGCCTTCGTGTTCCATGATTGCCGGCTGACCGCCGATCCCGGCGCTACCGACATCTCGCTTGGCCGCCCGTGGCGCGATTATGCCGCGGTGATCTTTCTCGACACGCGGGTCGAGGCGCCGCTCGTCGCCGGCGGCTGGAGCGAATGGACGCCGGGCAAGACCAACCGCCTGCCGACCGCTTATTACGCCGCCCGCAACCTCACCGGTCCCGGCGGCAGGCATCTGAGTCTCGAACCCTACGCCCACTCCCTTACGGCACGCGAGGCGCAACGCTGGAGCCTCGATCGCTTCTTTGCCGGCGACACGGCATGGATCGACGCCCAACTGCAAGCCTCGGGAGAACGATGATGAGCCATGACCTCAATCGGCGCGAGGCGATCGCGGCGCTGTCGGCCGGCGCGTCGCTGGTTGCCGTACCATCGGCCGATGCCGCGCCGGAAGCAGGGCGGACCGCCGATCATACGCTCTGGTATGCCCAGCCCGCGCAATCCTGGGTCGAGGCGCTGCCGATCGGCAACGGCCGGTTGGGCGCGATGGTGTTCGGCTGCACCGACCACGAGCGGCTGCAACTCAACGAAGACACCTTCTGGCAGGGCGGCCCCTATGATCCGGTCAATCCCGAAGCCAGGGCCAATCTGCCCAAGGTGCGCGAGTTGATCTTCGCCGGCCGCTATGCCGAAGCCGAGCAGTTCGCCAACGCCAAGGTGATGGCGACACCGCTGCGCCAGATGTCCTATTCGACGATCGGCGTGCTCAGGATCGACCGCGCCGGCGCACCGCCCTCGCCGCCCCCTGCCCCTGCGCCCAAGGCGATCGAGAGCGTGGTGACGCCACCCCGGCCGCTCGAGCCGGTTCCCGGCTACAGGCGCGAGCTCGACCTCGATCGCGCCGTGGCGACGACCCGCTGGACAGCCGATGACATCACCTGGCGGCGCGAGGCCCTGGCGTCGCCGGTCGACCAGGTCATCGCAGTCCGCTTCACCGCCGGCGCGAAGGGCCGGATCGACGTCGACCTCGCCTTCGAAACCCCGATCAAACGGGCCAAGACGACCGCGACGGGCGCCGAGTTGCTGCTTGCCGGCCGTAACGACAGCTCGAACGGAATCGACGGCGCCTTGCGCTTCGAGGCACGGGTCCGCGCGCTGCCGCGCGGCGGCCGCGTCGAAGCCGCGGGCGATCGCCTACTGGTCCGTGGCGCCAAAGAGCTCGTCATTCTCATCGCGATCGCCACCAGCTATCGCCGATTCGACGATGTCGGCGGCGATCCCACCGCGATCACCACCGCACAGATCGCCAAGGCAGCGCGGCGCTCGTTCGCGGCGATCCTTGACGACGCGACCGCCGCGCATCGCGCGCTGTTCGGCCGCGTTTCGCTCGATCTCGGCGAGAGCGCTGCGGCCGCCCTGCCGACCGACCAGCGAATCAGAAGGTTCGCCGACAGCGACGATCCCGGCCTCGCCGCGCTCTACTTCCAATATGCCCGCTACCTGCTGATCTCGTCGTCGCGGCCGGGGAGCCAGCCGGCCAATCTCCAGGGGTTGTGGAACGAGACGACCAGCCCGCCGTGGGGCGGCAAATACACGATCAACATCAATACCGAGATGAACTACTGGCCGGCCGAGCCGACCAACCTCCCCGAATGCGTCGAGCCTTTGGTCGCAATGGTCCGCGACCTGTCGATCACCGGCGCCCGGACGGCGCGCGAGATGTATGGCGCGCGCGGCTGGGTGTGCCACCACAACACCGATCTGTGGCGCGCCTCGGCGCCGATCGACGGCGCCAAATACGGGCTGTGGCCGACCGGCGGCGCCTGGCTCTGCACGCATCTGTGGGATCATTACGACTACAGCCGCGACAAGGCCTATCTCGCCTCGATCTATCCGATCATCCGCGGCGCGGCGCTGTTCTTCCTCGACACGCTGCAACGCGATCCGCGCAGCGGCTATCTGGTCACCAATCCCTCGCTGTCGCCGGAGAACAACCACGGCCACGGCTCATCCTTGTGCGCCGGTCCGACGATGGACATGAGCATCCTGCGCGACCTGTTCGAGCAGGTCGCCACCGCCGCCCGGATCGTCGGCCGCGACGCCGATCTGGCGCAGCAGCTGATGGCGACGCGCGAGCGCCTGGCGCCGTTCAAGATCGGCCATGAAGGCCAGTTGCAGGAATGGCAGCAGGACTGGGACATGGATGCCGTCGATATCCACCACCGCCATGTCAGCCATCTCTACGCGCTGTACCCCAGCCACCAGATCAGCGTCGAACGCACCCCGAAGCTTGCCGCCGCCGCCCAAAAGTCGCTCGAAATCCGTGGCGATCATGCCACCGGCTGGGCGACCGCGTGGCGGATCAACCTCTGGGCACGGCTGCGCGACGGCAACCACGCCTATAGCATCCTGCGCTATCTGATCGGGCCCCAGCGCACCTATCCCAACATGTTCGACGCGCACCCGCCGTTCCAGATCGACGGCAATTTCGGCGGCGGCGCCGCGATCGCGGGAATGCTGCTCGACAGCTCGAGCGACGAGATCGTGCTGCTCCCCGCACTGCCTGCCGCCTGGCCAACGGGCTCGGTACGTGGCCTGCGCGCCCGCGGCGGCTGCGAGGTCGACCTCGCATGGCGCGACGGGGAACTCGTCGAGGCGTGGCTCCGCGGCCATGCGGCAGCGACGCACCGCATTCGCTACGGCGCGTCGACCAAGGTTCTCGACATTGCCGATCGACAACCTGTGCGATTGCTGGGCCGACAACTCAGGGTCGTCCAAAGCCGCTGACGGCGCTGCGCAATCGTGATGTCGTCGCCCCCGGCACCCCGAGCGGCACGATTCTCATGAAGGGTCCTCGGGAACACTCGCCGCCATCGCGCGAACCGCGTGACCGGCTTCAATTCGTTAGCGGAACAATTCTGCTTCCGGGCGCATTGCCTGGCCGAATGAGTCAGCTGATTCTCCTCGCTGCTCTCCGCAGCTTCCGAGCCTTCTGGCAGCAGCGACGTTTCTGACCGCATGCAGCCCCGAGAACCCCTGCAACCAGATCGAGAGCACCGGTCAATCGATGGTCTCCTGGGCCGCCACAGCACAGATGGTGGCGCAGCGACCCGCTGGCCGGCTGGTGGCGATCGACGCAGCTCGCCGAGATGACCGCGCCTTACCGCAATGCGCCGCCGCTCAAGCACCTCGGCTCGGTCGATGCGGCGGAGCGTGCCGCGTGAGCGCCACCCGGCCGAAACGCAATACCCGCGGGGCATGGCGGATATTCGCCATTCCCTTGGGGCTCGGGACGGTCAGCCTCGCTGGTCTCGTCGCGGCATTGCTGACCGATGGTCCGATCGACCTTTTGTGGACGCTCGCTATCGCCGCGCCCTTGATCGCGATCCTGAAAGCCCTGTCGATCACGACCACCGGACGTCAGCGCAAGACACAGGCCGAAAATACCCATTAGTCACGCCTCGCCCATGCGGTCGGATCAACGGTTCGTCGCTTCCCGCCTTGCTTCACATTCCTGCCGCGTTACCGTTGAGAACGATTCGCAATAATCGACAAAAAGGGGTGGAGCAAAAGGAACGATCATGACCCGCCCTACCCCGCCACGGCACAGCACGACCCCATTCGCCACGGCGTTGATCGATGCCGCACGTTGCTGGAGACAGTCCCGCGATTCCGGCCGGCCGGTCCAGCCCCGGCTGTCGCGAGCGCTCGACACCCACGGATGCGTCATGCTCGCCCCCGTCCTCGACAGCCTCTACCGGTTCTACGAGGGAGCGCTCGATCGACCGATGACCGTTGGCGATAAAGCAATACTGTCCCAGGACGAACAAGTGTTGCTCGACCTTGTCCACGGGTCCAGCGCGCGCGCCTGCGTGAACTGTCCCGAACGGGCGGCGAGCGCGCTCGATTGCGCGCTATGCTCGACACGCATCATGCTGGCGCTGACCTTGGGCCCAACGGCACACAGGAGCCAATACACAGGCGTCGCTGCCGCAAGGCCAGGCGCACCGGATACGTGACCGGCATCACGCTGCACCTGCCGGCGATCCCGCTGTTATGGGATCACGCGATTGGCGTCAGCGGGCAAATTGAACGATGCCATATGCGGCCACGATACCGAATATGGTGGCGAACGTCGGGGCCAGACGTTGATGATTTGTGAAGCTGCGAGGCATCAGCTCGCACACGCCAATATAGAGAAACGCGCCAGCGAAGGCGGCAAAAAGCAGCGATAATGCTTGGTCTCCGAGCTGGATCGACGTGCCGACCAAAGACCCAAAAACCGGTGCGATCGAATCGGCGATCAACCATCGATGCGCGAGATGCTTGCGTTCCCCGGTCAGCGCGAGCCCGACGGTGTTGACGCCATCGGCAAAATCATGAGCGAGAACGGCGATCGCGATGACGACACCCGCAGCCAACGATACCTGGAAGGCGAGCCCGATTCCCATGCCGTCGATGAAGCTGTGAACCGTCAAGCTAGCCGGACCGAGGTGGTGACGCAGCGTCGACAAAGCGTCGTTCGTCGTGAGGAGCCGATCGAACATCATGTATGTCGCCAAGCCGCCAGCAAGAGCGGCAAGCAAAGTCCGCACGGAAAGGAGGTGGCCGCCGAGCCCAAGCGCCTCGGGAAGCAGGTCGAACAGGGCAATACCGAGAACGACGCCGGCCGTAAGGCCGAACAGCAGGAGGAGGTGTCGGGAAAACCGCATCGCCGCGCGCCCGCCGACATAGGTCGTCAGCGCAGCGCCCATTGCCAAGGCGATGGGAATGATCGGTCCCGCGGCCATCATTCCTCCCGATCACCGCACGCCGGGCACAGTCCGATCGCTTCAATCACCAATGTGCCGATCATGAAGCCGGTGCCGGCGATGGCGTCTTCCAGCGCTGCCCGCTCGGCCGCAACGGCAAGCGAGCACGTCGCCCCACATTCGACACAAATCATCAGCGCGGCATTCGGGACGTCCCTGATCCGGAACGCCGCCAGCGTCGCCACCCTCTCGACGCGACGGCCGGCACACAATCGATCGAGCGATCGGTACAAGGACATCATCGCCGGGCGATGGCCTTGCTGCCGCAATGCGTCGGCGAGATGGTAGGCGCCGAGCGGCGACGGGGCAGAGGCCAGCGCCTCGATCACGAGCGCGTCGAGCGTGTCTCCGGGCATGACCCCGCGAGCGCGTCCGGCGCTTGAGCGAATGGTCGACCGATAGTGCTTGGCACGCATAGTGGTATCACCGATGGGCTATCGCGCGGTCGCCGCCGCTGCGGATGGCCGCCGAACGCCATTCATGGTCGCAACAGGGTCCGCAACGACTTAGCGCTGCGGACCCTCGCCCCCCGTCAGAAGGTCGCCAGCTTGACGACGAAACGAATATTGCGTCCTGGCATGACCACTTCATCCTTATTGAGCGCTGCGGCGTCGCGTTGCACGTCATTGGTCAGGTTCTGGCCGACCACCGAGAATTCGATACCTGGCGCCGAGGTGAACGGCCGCACCGATAGATGCGCGGAAAGATCGTTGTAGCTCGGCGTTGCCGTGTCGAAGGCGCCGAAATCGTTCTGTCGCCCGTCATGGAGGAACAGGAAGCCGGCATCGATCGCGCGTGACGTCCAGTCGAGGCCGCCGCCGTAGCGATAAGGCGGGATGCGCGGCACGTTGCCGCCATCGTCCAGCGTCGCACGAACGTAATCGGCCAATCCCTTGAGCTGGAGCCCGCCGTCCGCCGTCTTGACGAGGTCGATTGACGCCTGGCCTTCGAGCCCGCGGAAATGCGCGCCCTGCTGGCGGTAGAACAGCTCCTTCAGCTCGCCGTCGCGCGAGGTCGTGCAGACGCCGTCGTCATCGCAGGTGCGCCCGGTGAGATCGCCGTAGATATAGTTGTTGAACCACGAGCTGTAGACGCTGCCCTCGAAGCCGAAGCGGCCCGAATTGATGCGTAGCGTACCCTCGATCGAGTTGGCGCGCTCGATCTTGAGGTTGGGATCGCCGGTCTCGAACGTGTCGGGGCCGTCATGCCCGCCGCGCGCGAACAATTCGGTGATCGCCGGCGCGCGGCCGGTGCTCGAGAAGGTCACGCCGACCCGAACCGCTTTGGTGATGTCGTAGAGCGCGCCGATCGCCCCACTCACCGGCGTGAAGTTGCGCTTGGTGAACGCATCGGAGGCCGGCGTGCCGGTGACGTGGACCGTCTCGACGCGGCCGCTCGCCTGTAGCTTGAATGCCGTGGTCAGCGGCAGTTCGGTGAACAGATAGCCCGCTTCGCTCTGCGTCAGCGTCGGGAACAGGTACGAACTGTCCTCGCCGATCGCCTGGAACTTGCGCCGCTGCACTTCAACGCCGAGCGCGGTATTGGCGAGCGGCCCGATCGGCGCGAACAGCAACTCGGCATGGCCGTCGTATTCGCGGTTCTTGAAAGTGGTGTCGACGGTGCCGTCGGGCTCGTCCTCGGTGTGCTGATAGTCGGCATAGCTGCCGTCGAGGTTGAGCGTCTTGAGCATACCCGATCCCAGCGCGAACGAATTGCGCGTCAGCACCTTGGTCTGCTGCATGACGATGTGCGTGGTGTCGCTGGGGATGCCGTAAGAGGCATTGTACTGTTCGATCGCCGCGCCGACGTGGCTGTCCTTGTCGCCGCCGAAGAAATAGGAGGCGCCGGCGGTCTCGCCGTAGCCGCGGAAATAGGAATTCTGCTGCAGGCCGAGTGGCGTGTCGTAATCGCCAGCGTTGCGGTAGAAACCGTCGACGTGAACAGCGATGTCGCCGTCGCGGCCGTCCATCATCGCCGAACCCTGGCCGGTATTGGCGACGCTGTCGAAGCTGCCGGTCAGCTCGCCCGACAGGTCCTTGTCGGGCAGCGCCATCGGGACGCGATTGTTGATCGTATTGACCACACCGCCGATCGCTTGGCTGCCGTAACGCAGCGTGCCAGCACCGCGCACCACTTCGATGCTTTGCGCTGAGAGCGGATCGATCGGAATGCCATGATCAGGCCCGATGTCGGACACGTCTGAGCTGCTGAGACCGTCTTCCAGGATGCGGACACGCGTTGCGTCCATGCCGCGGATGATCGGGCGACTGGCACCGGCAGCGAAGCCGGTTGCCGAGATGCCGGGCACGTCCTTCAATGAATCGGCGATGCTGGCGCCGCCGGCATCGAGGATCTGGTGGCGATCGATCTTGGCGGTGATCGATGGCGTATCGTTGATGCCCGTCGCGAACGGTGTCGCGGTGACGACGATATCGAGCGATGCGGATTGCGCCGCTGCTTGCTGGGCAAAGGCGGCTTGGGGAACAAGCACGGCGACGGCCGCGCCGACGAACAATGCGTCTCGCATGGAGAAACTCCGAAACGTGGGGCCGGACGGTCGCGGCGGACGGCGCGGCAGGAAACAGACGCCCGCCAGGTACGTCCGGCAGGCCGATGGAAATGGTCAGGCGATCGCCGGCGCCGGCGGGGCCCGGCTGCGCCAGGCGTGCGAGCGCGCAACGTCACCTCTTACGACGAAGGGGATGGGCAGTTGGCGCCATGGCGCAGCTGCGATCGGCACCGTCAGCGAAGCGGTGCCTGGGGACAGGAAATGGCCGGCGATCGCGGCGCCGTGACACAATGGGCAGTTTATCGGCAGCTCACCGGGCGTCTTGGGCGCGGTCAGCTGCAGCGCCTGGTCTGCGTTGGCGCTTGCGGCGGTGAAGGTTCCGGGTGCAAAATGCAGATGCGTCGCAGTGACAACGCTTTGCCATAAGAAGGCGACCAGCAAGGCCGCAAGCAGCATGGCAAACGGTGCCCTCGAGCGGTGCCTAGCGATCCGTAGACGGGTCATCATCGCAAGAAAGACGAGGGACGATAAGGCGGAACGGCCGCATCCGTTGCAGCAACCCGCCCTACGTCCAGTCGATGGCACATTCGGCCCATGGCGATCGCTACTATCCTTTCCATCCCGGCGCGGTCTTCTAGGGTCAGATTATGATATAACGTTACATACATCAAGTGCTAACTTGATGTTTTATCTTTGTCCTTATGTCGGTGAGGGCGGCGTTTTCGAAAACCCGCCCGCCGTCCCTTCCGGACATTGGGCGATCCGTTTCAGATGCTGTCGGTCAGGACGAAAAGGGTGGCGGCACCGAATATTCCGCCGCGTCCTCGCGCGAGCCAGGAACGATCTGCTCTAGGCTCAAGACCTATTAATCTCTTGCGAGGGTAGCGATTGGTTGATTCAATGGCGGCGTGAGGAGGCGTCGCCATGAGTGATCTGATCTGGCTGTCGGAGGCGCAGATGCGCCGGATCGAGCCGTACTTTCCGCTGTCGCACGGCGTGCCGCGTGTGG
>Ga0164242_10003329_pt1 | contig 18395 bp, 18 predicted proteins | sample OricomgcompostMG_FD_108783 | JGI IMG/M metagenome (GOLD analysis project Ga0164242, IMG submission 108783) | Miracle-Growth compost microbial communities from Emeryville, California, USA - Original compost - Miracle growth compost (MG) ... | reverse complement strand
TGCCCGGACGTCGCGTTCCTGCATCTGTCCGGTTCGGCGGCGCTCATCGGCCCCCGGCTGGCGGCCCGGTCCGGCCACTTCATGCCTGCCGCGCTGCTGCAGTCGCAGCTGGACACCCTGGAGCCGCTGGGCCCCGACGAGGCGGGGTTGACCGTGGACGCCGGCCGCGAGGTGGATTCGATCGTCGACGCCGTCCTGCGGGCCCGCCGGTAGCCGACCCCCGGGCCGTCGTGTAGCATTCTGCTACGGACTGTAACGGGGTGTTGCGGTCGCGGGGCGTCGAGGAGGATGTGATGGCCGAGGCCGTCGATCGGGTCACCCGGGTCGCGTCCGATCTGATGGACAGCGCGGCGGCCGAGGGCGCCCGCCAGAGCCGCTCGGCCAAGCAGCAGCTCGACCACTGGGCGCGGGTCGGGCGTGCGGTGTCCAGCCAGCACACCGCGTCCCGGCGGCGGGTCGAAGCCGCGCTGGCCGGCCGGCTGTCCACCGCCGAACTCACCGTCGAAGAGGGCGTGGTGTTCAACGCCGAGATCTCGGCGGCCATCGACGAAAGCCTGGCGCGCACCAACTACGGGGCGACGCTGGCCGGGCAGGGTGTCACCACGGTGGCCCTCAACGACGATGGCGAGATCGTCGAGCACCGGCCCGACGGCACCGCGGTGGTGCTGGCCGGCCGGCGCTGACCCGGCACCCGCGGGCGGTCCGGCGGCCGGATGGAGCGACTCGACGTGGTGGTCGGGCCCAACGGCGCCGGCAAGTCGACGTTCATCGCGTTGACCCTGGCGCCGCTGCTGCCGGGCAGCGTGGTGGTCAACGCCGACGAGATCGCGCGGCAGCGCTGGCCGCAGGATCCGGCGTCGCACGCCTACGACGCCGCGAAGGTCGCCGCCGACACCCGGGCGAAGCTGATCGACCTGGGCCGGTCGTTCATCGCCGAGACCGTGTTCTCCCACCCGTCCAAGCTGGACCTGCTGCACGCCGCCCGCCGCGCCGGCTTCACCGTCGTGCTGCACGTGCTGCTCATCCCGGAAGACCTTGCCGTCGAACGGGTCCGGCACCGCGTGCGGGCCGGCGGCCATGACGTGCCGGAAACCAAGATCCGCGAGCGGCATCGCCGGTTGTGGACTCCGGTCGCCGAGGCGATGACCCTGGCCGACCTGGCCACCGGCTACGACAACAGCCGGCTGCGCGGGCCGCGTGTGGTGGCCCGGCTCAGCGGCGGGCTGACGGTCGGTGCCGTCGACTGGCCGGCGTGGGCACCCGAGACCTTGCGGTCGCGTTGGCCGGTCTAACCGCTCACCGGGACAGCTTGCGGCGTCCTGTCCCGATCTGGCCGCCGACCCGCTCGCGGGCGGTGTCGGCCAGCAGGCTGCCACGCTGCCGGGCGGTTTCGGCCAGCTCCTCGCCGCGCACCCGCGCCGTGCCGGCGAGCTTCTCGCTGCGCTTGCGTGCCTTCTTGGCCAGCTTCTCGCTGCGCTTGCGCGCCTTCTTGGCCAGCGGCTTGCCGCGCTCGGCGGCCTCCTCGGCGAGTTCCTCGCTGCGCTTGCGCGCCTTCTGGGCCAGATAGGCCGCCCGCTCGGCGGCCTCGTCGGCCAATTCCTCGCCGCGCTTGCGTGCCTTCTTGGCCAGCGGCCTCCCGCGCTCGGCGGCCGTGCTGGCCAATTCGCGGCCCCGTTCGAGTGCCGCCTCGGCGTACGGCGCGCCGCGTTCGGCTGCGGTGCTGGCCAATTCGCGGCCGCGTTCGAGTGCCGCCTCGGCGTACGGCGCGCCGCGTTCGGCTGCGGTGCTGGCCAATTCGCGACCCCGCTCGGCGCCGATCTGCAGGCCGTGCGCAATCCGCTCGCCCAGCTCCGACAGGTCGGCCTCGAACCCCGAGTCGTCGGAGCCGGGCCACGCCGAAGACACCCGTTCCGAGAGCCGCTCGGCGGCCCGCCGTCCGCGCCAGCCCAGCGAGGGCTTGCCCGCGGTGTCCGCGGAGGCGATCAACAATCCGCCCAGCAGGCTCAGGTCGGTGAGAAACTGTTGGCGCTTCTGGGCTTTGGCCACCGGGTCGCTTTCGTTCCAGAACGAGTGCGCCCCGAGGTTGGCCGGCAACACCGTCAGCGCGAGCGCGGCCGAGGCGACCCGGGGCAGCTTGCCGGTGGCCAGCAGCAGACCGCCGCCGATCTGGACCGCCGCCGTGATCTGTGCGACCGTCTCAGGATCGCTGGGAATGTTGCCGCTCACCCGATCCGGTAACGCCTGCAGCCCGTCCACGGCCGGCGCCGCCGCCTCGGCCGCCGATTTCGGGTTGAGCAGTGAGTTGACTCCTTGCCCGATGAATGCCACTGATAACAGGGGTCGCGCGATTCTCCTGATCACCATGGCCGGTGTATTACCCGGCTCGTTGTCGAGCAAACCGTGGTGCCGATATGCCCAGCTAGTGCCGCGCCGCGGCGCTGCGGCGGCCCGGCGGGTGCGGCTAGGGTGAAGTGGTGCGAGCGTTGATCATCGTCGACGTGCAAAACGATTTCTGCGAGGGCGGCTCGGTGCCGGTGGCCGGTGGCGCGGCCGTGGCGCCCGCCATCAACGCCTACCTGGACGACGCTCCGGGCTACGACTACGTGGTGGCGACGCAGGATTTCCACATCGACCCGGGTGATCACTTCTCCGACCGGCCCGACTATTCCTCGTCCTGGCCGGTGCACTGCCTCGCCGGCAGCGCCGGCGCCGATTTCCGGCCCGAGCTGGACACCACCCGCGTCGACGCCGTCTTCCGCAAGGGCGCCTACGCCGCGGGGTACAGCGGCTTCGAGGGCGTCGACGACAACGGGACGCCGCTGCTGGAATGGTTGCGCCGGCGCGGGGTCGACGAGGTCGACGTGGTCGGCATCGCCACCGACCATTGCGTGCGGCGGACCGCCGAGGACGCGGCGCGCGCGGGCCTGACCACCCGGGTGCTGGTGCACCTGACCGCGGCCGCAGCGGAGGATTCGGCGGCCCGGGCGCTGGACGAAATGCGAAGCGCCGGAATCGAATTGGTCGGAGCACGCTGATGGTGGCGCCCCTGGATCGACAGCAGCTGCTGGCCGCGGTGGAGCGCTCGCCGCAGGCCGCCGCCGAGCACGACCGCGCCGCGTGGGTGGCGTTGTTCACCCCCGACGGCCGGATCGAGGACCCGGTCGGCTCGCGACCGCACCTCGGGCGGACGCAGATCGGCCGCTTCTATGACACGTTCATCGCCCCCCGGGACATCAGGTTCCACCGCGATCTCGACGTCGTCTTCGGCACGACGGTGCTGCGCGATCTGGAGCTCGAGGTGGCGATGGGCCCGACGGTCACCATGTACATTCCCGCGTTCCTGCGCTACGACCTTCGAGAAACCAACGGCGAGTGGCTAATCGGTGCGCTGCGTGCTTATTGGGAGCTTCCGGCCATGATGGTCCAGTTCCTGCGCAGCGGCCCGGGCGCGGCGCGCCCTGCCGTGGACCTGTGCCGCGGGCTGCTGCGCAATCAGGGATGGCGGGGCAGCGCGGGCTTCATGGCCGGATTCCGCCGCGTGGGCGCGCCGCACCAACGGCTGGTGCGGCGCTTCCTCGACGCCGTCGCAGCCGGCGACAAGTTCGCCGCTGCGCAGGCGTTGTCATCAACGGCGGCAATAACTTTGGGCGACCGCGACCCGATCGAACTGGCCGAATTGGCCGAACAGTTGGCGGGGGCGGGCCTCACCAAGATGAACAGCGCCGGCCCCGCCGTGGCGGTCTCGCTGCATTCGGGTCACGGCCGCGCCATCATGTTCGCCGATGTGGCCTGGCGGGCCAACGCGATCAACCGGATCCGCTACTTCCCGGCCTGACCTCGCACCCGATTCAGCGCAGAGCCATCCAGGCCAGCGATGCCGCGGACAGACACAGGTAGGCCCCGGGAAACGCGATGTTGTACAGCACGCCGGCCCGCAGGTGCGTCAGCACCGCACCGACGAAGAACACCACCAGCCCGGCGGCCGCGGCGATTCCCAGCGCCGGCAACCCCAGCAGCCCGACGACGAGGCCGGCGGCCCCGGCCAATTTCGCCGCACCCAGCGCGGGCAGCCAGGACCGCGGCACCCCGACCTCGGCCGAGTTGGCCAGCACGAATCGCGCCGGGACGAAGTCGGCCACCGCGATCGCGGCGGTGATGGCCGCGGTGAACAGTGTGATCCCGACGAATACGGTGTTCATGTGCATCAATCCCTTGCCGCGCAGCCGTTTCCGGGGTTCTCGCCGCGGCCGGCCGCGCGGGTACACAGCGCCCCGCGACCCGCGATCGGTATGGTCATGGTGGTCTCCTTGGCATGTCGGAGGGATGCGGTCACCAACTTGACGACTGCCGTGCGGAAAAGGTGACCCATGAACGCCCCACGAAATTTGGCGGAGCTGGCGCAGCGTTTCGACGACGACCGGCGCCACCTGAGGTCGGTCGCGTTCCAGCTGCTGGGTTCGCTGGCCGACGCCGACGATGCGGTGCAGTCGGCCTGGCTCAAGGCCAGTCGCGCGGACTTCGCGGCGGTCGACAACCTGTCCGGCTGGTTCACGACGATCACCGCGCGCGAGGCCCTCGATCAGCTGCGGGCGCGCAAACGGCGGGCCGAGCTACCGCTCGCCGCGCCCGAGGAGCTGGACCGGCTGGCCGTGGCGGCGTCGTCGCCGGCCGACGAGGACACCCTGCTGGCCGAGTCGGTGAGCACCGCGCTGCTGGTGGTGCTCGATCGGCTCTCGCCGGCGCAGCGCGTCGCCTTCGTCCTGCACGACGTGTTCGCCATGCCGTTCGAGACGATCGCCGAATTGTTGAACCGGTCGCCGGACGCCGCCAAGAAGCTGGCCAGCCGGGCCCGCGCCCGGCTGCACGCCGCCCCGGCCGGCCCACCCCGCCGGGACGGGCACCGGATCGAGCGCCACGTCGAGGTGGTGCAGGCGTTCCTGGCGGCGTCGCGCGGCGGTGACATCGCCGCGCTGCTGCAGCTGCTGGCCGCGGACGTACTGCGCACGGTCGATCCTGTCCTGGTGCCCGCGGACGTGCCGACCGCGCTGCGCGGCGCCACCCGGGTCGCGCAGGAGACCCGTCGATTCGCCGGGCGGGCCCGCGCCGGTGCTGTCATGCTCATCGACGGGACACCGGGCATCGTGATCGCTGCCCGCGGGCGCGCCCAGATCCTGTTGATGATCGGCATCGGGGCCGACGATCGCATCCACACGATCGACATCACCGGCGACCCTGAGCGCATCCGCCGGGCAGCGCTGGCGCTGCCACCCGCCGTCCGGTTCAGGAACATCACAACCTGATCGGGTACCAAGGACGTCAGAGGACGCCGGCCACCGGACCGGCACCGGGCCAGACCGGGAGGACCATGCTCGATAGGCCGTTCGGACGGCGCAGCCTGCTGCGCGGTGCGGGCGCGCTTTCCGCGGCGGCGCTCGCCCCATGGTCGGCCGGCTGCGGCTCCGACGACGACGGCGCGCTGACCTTCTTCTTCGCGGCCAATCCGGAGGAGCGGGACGCGCGGATGCGCATCATCGACGAGTTCGCGCGCCGCCATCCCGACATCAAGGTGCGGGCGGTGCTGTCCGGGCCCGGCGTGATGCAACAACTTTCGACGTTTTGCGTCGGCGGCAGATGCCCCGACGTGCTGATGGCGTGGGAACTGTCCTATGCCGAACTCGCCGACCGCGGTGTGCTGCTGGATCTGGGCCCGCTGCTGGCGCGGGACAAGGCGTTCGCCCAGCAGCTGCAGGCCGACAGCATCCCCGCGCTGTACGAGACCTTCACCTTCAACGGCAAGCAGTACGCCCTTCCCGAGCAATGGTCGGGCAACTACCTGTTCTACAACAAGCGGCTCTTCGACGAGGCCGGAGTGCCGTCGCCGCCCACGGCGTGGCAACACCCTTGGGGCTTCAGCGAATTCCTCGACACGGCGCGCGCGCTGACCAAGCGCGACGCCTCCGGCCGGGCCGCCCAGTACGGATTCGTCAACACCTGGGGCTCCTACTACTCGGCCGGGCTGTTCGCCATGAACAACGGCGTGCCCTGGTCGGATCCGCGGCTGAACCCGACCCACTTCAACTTCGACAACGCCGCCTTCCAGGAGGCGGTGCAGTTCTACGCCGACCTGGCCAACAAATACCGGGTCGCCCCCAATGCCTCGGAGACACAGTCGATGTCGACGCCCAACCTGTTCGCCGTGGGCAGGGCCGCCATGGCGCTCGGCGGGCACTGGCGCTACCAGACCTACATCCGCGCCGAGGGCCTTGATTTCGACGTCGCTCCGTTGCCGGTCGGTCCGGCGGTCGGCAAGGGGCAGCCCGCCTGTTCCGACATCGGCGCCACCGGGCTGGCTATCTCATCGAGCAGCCCGCGCAAGGAGCAGGCCTGGGAGTTCGTCAAGTTCGCCACCGGGCCCGTCGGGCAGGCGCTGATCGGTGAATCCTGCCTGTTCGTTCCGGTGCTGCGCTCGGCGCTCAAATCGGACGGATTCGCCAGGGCGCACCGGCGGGTCGGCAACCTCGGCGTGCTGACCGACGGACCGGCTTTCTCCCAGGGCCTGCCGATCACCCCGGCGTGGGAGAAGGTCAATGCGTTGATGGACCGCAACTTCGGGCCGATCCTGCGGGGCAGCCGGCCCGCGACGTCATTGGCCGGGCTGTCCCGCTCCGTCGACGAAGTGCTGCGCAGCCCATGACCGCGCTGGACACCGAGGCGGCCCGGCGGACCCCGAAGAACCCGAGCCCGTGGCGCCGGCACGCATGGGCGGGCCGGTTGTTCGTCGCGCCCAACATGGTGGCGGTCGCTGTGTTCATGCTCTTTCCGCTGGGCTTCTCGCTGTACATGAGCTTTCAGCGGTGGGACGTGTTCACCCCGCCGAAGTTCGTGGGGCTGAAGAACTTCACGGATCTGTTCAGCTCCGACCCGTTGTTTCTGATCGCGATCCGCAACACGGTGATCTTCACGCTGGGATCGGTCGTCCCGACGGTGGCCATCAGCCTGGCCGTCGCCGGTGTGCTGAACCAAAAGGTCAGGGGCATCGGCATTTTCCGGACGATCGTCTTTCTGCCGCTGGCCATCTCCTCGGTGGTGATGGCGGTGGTGTGGCAATTCGTCTTCAACACCGACAACGGGCTGCTGAACATCATGCTCGGCTGGGTCGGGCTGGGCCCGGTGCCGTGGCTGGTCGAGCCCCGCTGGGCCATGGCGTCGCTGTGCATCGTCAGCGTGTGGCGCAGCGTCCCGTTCGCCACGGTGGTCCTGCTGGCGGCGATGCAGGGCGTTCCGGAAACGGTGTACGAGGCGGCCAGGATCGACGGCGCCGGCGAGATCCGGCAATTCTTCGCCATCACCGTGCCGCTGATCCGGGGGTCGATCTCGTTCGTGGTGATCATCTCGATCATCCACGCATTCCAGGCATTCGACATGGTCTACGTGCTCACCGGCCCCAGCGGCGGACCCGAGTCGGCGACCTACGTGCTGGGCATCATGCTGTTCCAGCATGCCTTCTCGTTCCTGGAATTCGGATACGCCTCCGCGCTGGCGTGGGTGATGTTCGCGGTCCTGCTGGTGCTGACCGTGGTGCAGTTGCGGGTCAGCCATCGACGTTCCTTGGAGACTTCCCGTGGGCTCAAGTGAGGCCGTCATCAAGCGCACCGTGCTCCGCGCCGCCACCGTCTACGCCGCGCTGCTGGGCATCGCCTGGTGCGCGCTGTTCCCGATCGCGTGGGCGGTGTCGGGATCGCTGAAAACCGAGGGCGAGGTCAGCGAGCCCACGCTGGTGCCGGCCCGCCCGCGCTGGTCGAACTACACCGAGGTGTTCGCGTTGATGCCGATCGGGCGGATGTTCGTCAACACCGTGCTGTACGCCGGCTGCGTCACCGCCGGGCATGTCTTCTTCTGTTCCCTGGCCGGATACGCCTTCGCCCGACTGGATTTCCGCGGCCGCAACACGCTGTTCGTGGTCTACCTGGGCACGCTGATGGTGCCGCTTACGGTGACGGTGATCCCGCAATTCCTGATCATGCGGACGCTGGGGTGGGTCGACACCCCGTGGGCGATGATCGTGCCCGGGTTCTTCGGCAGCGCTTTCGGCACCTACCTGATGCGGCAATTCTTCCGCACCCTTCCCACCGATCTGGAGGAAGCGGCGATCCTGGACGGTTGCACACCGTGGCAGGTCTATTGGCGGATCCTGCTGCCGCACGCCCGGCCGGCGGTGATGGTGCTCGCCGTGCTCACCTGGGTCAACGTCTGGAACGACTTCCTGTGGCCGCTGTTGATGATTCAGCGCAGCAGCCTGGCCACCCTGACCCTGGGCCTGGTCCGGATGAAGGGCGAATACGTTGCCCGCTGGCCGGTTCTGATGGCAGCCTCGATGCTGATCATGCTGCCCCTGGTCATCATCTACGCGATCGCGCAACGCTCGTTCGTCCGCGGCATCGCCGTCACCGGGATGGGCGGGTGAGCATGGCTTCGGTGACTTTCCAGCAAGCGACCCGGCGTTACCCGGGGGCGGACCGGCCCGCCCTGGACAACCTGAACCTCGTTGTCGGCGACGGTGAATTCGTGGTGCTGGTCGGACCCTCCGGCTGCGGCAAGACCACCTCACTGCGGATGGTGGCCGGGCTGGAAACCGTGGACTCCGGACGCATCCTGATCGGTGACCGGGACGTCACCAACGTCGACCCCAAGCAACGAGACGTGGCGATGGTCTTCCAGAACTATGCGCTGTACCCGCACATGACGGTGGCCCAGAACATGGGGTTCGCCATGAAGATCGCCAAGACCCCCAAGGCGCAGATCCGCGAGCGGGTGCTGGACGCCGCGAAACTGCTTGACCTGCAACCGTATCTGGATCGCAAACCCAAAGATCTGTCCGGCGGTCAGCGGCAGCGAGTGGCGATGGGTCGCGCGATCGTGCGCCGGCCGCAGGTCTTCCTGATGGATGAACCGCTGTCCAATCTCGACGCCAAGCTGCGGGTGCAGACCCGCAACCAGATCGCCGCCCTGCAGCGGCGGCTGGGCACCACCACCGTCTACGTCACCCACGACCAAGTGGAGGCGATGACGATGGGCGACCGCGTCGCCGTGCTGCGCGACGGTGTGCTGCAACAGTTCGCGCCGCCCCGCGAGCTCTACCGCAACCCGAGCAACGTCTTCGTGGCGGGCTTCATCGGATCGCCGGCGATGAACCTGTTCACCTTGCAGGTAGTGGATTCGGCTGTGTCACTTGGTGATTGGCCGATCGCACTGCCACGCGAGATCGCCGGCGCGGCAAGCGAAGTCGTCGTCGGGGTGCGTCCCGAGCATTTCGAGCTGGGCGGCCTCGGTGTCGAGATGGAGGTCGACGTGGTCGAGGAGTTGGGTGCCGACGCCTACCTGTACGGCCGGATCACCGGTTCGGGCAAGGTGATCGACGCGCCGATCGTCGCGCGTGTCGACGGGCGCAACCCCCCGGAGAAGGGCAGCAGGGTGCGCCTGCATCCCGCGCCCGGGCACCTGCACTTCTTCGGGCGCAACGGCCAGCGAATCGGGTAAGGGGGTCATGGTGAACACAGTGCGTGCCGACCTGGTGTGCGAAGGCGGCGGCGTCCGCGGCATCGGGCTGGTCGGGGCGGTGGATGCGCTGGCCGCGGCCGGCTACCGGTTTCCCCGGGTGGCCGGCAGCAGCGCCGGCGCGGTGGTCGCCTCGCTGGTGGCGGCCCTGCAAACCGCCGGCGAGCCGCTGAGCCGGCTGACCGACATCATGCGCACCATCGACTACCGGAAGTTCTTGGACCGCAACCTGATCGGCCACGTGCCGGTGATCGGCGGGGGACTGTCGCTGTTGACGTCGGACGGCGTGTACCGCGGGGCTTACCTGGAGCAGTTGCTGGCCGGTCTGCTCGGCGATCTGGGCGTGCGGACGTTCGGCGATCTGCGCACCGGCGAGGCGCCCGAGCAGTTCGCCTGGTCGCTGGTGGTGACCGCCAGCGACCTGTCCCGGCGCCGGCTGGTACGCATCCCCTGGGACCTCGGCTCGTACGGCATCGACCCCGACGACTTCCCGGTGGCCCGCGCGGTGCACGCCTCGTCGGCGATTCCGTATGTGTTCGAGCCGGTTCGGGTCGGCGGTGCCACCTGGGTGGACGGCGGCTTGCTGTCGGACTTTCCGGTCGAGTTGTTCGACCGGCCGGACGGGCAACCGCAATGGCCCACCTTCGGGATCCGGTTGTCGGCCCGGCCGGGCATTCCGCCCACCCATCCCGTGCACGGCCCGGTGTCGTTGGGGATCGCGGCGATCGAGACGCTGGTCAGCAACCAGGACAACGCCTACATTGACGACCCGTGCACCGTGCGGCGCACCATCTTCGTGCCCGCCGAGGACGTCAGCCCGATCGACTTCGACATCACCGCACAGCAACGCGAAGCCCTCTACGAGCGGGGAAGGCAAGCGGGCCAACAGTTTCTGCAGACCTGGAACTACGCCGACTACTTGAAGGCCTGCGGCGGCCCGGTGCCCGAAACTCCGTGACGGCGGTGGACCGCCGGGCAATTGGCTATCCGCGCGAGCAGCGGATCGCGCGAACGCGGCGCAACACCAGGTCGACGTCCTGCGGTGAGGGCAGCTGATTGGTGAACCGGGTGATCTCCACCCCGATGTCAACGGAGCTGATCGGCCACAGTCGGCGGGCGATGAGATCGGTTGCGATGGCGGTGATGTCGTCGTGGCACAGACGCCGGTGCGCCAACGCCACCAACGGCACGTGACCGGTGGCCGGCATGCCGGCGGGGTAGCCGGCCCGCACGAAAGCCACAATGCTGGTCACCCAGTGCGCCAGGTCCATACGTCCACCTCGCTAACCGCCGCGGTTGCCCTTAAGCGGCAGTGCTTTACCTGGCTAGCAACGTACCATCGGCAACGCGATCAGCCAGGTAACGCCACACAGTTAAACGCGTTTTTCTCGCCGGCGGTGCCGGCAGCCCCGGCCCGGTTTCAGCGGCGCCGGTCTCGGTCACGATTCGCACACGGTGGCGCGCCGTAACGATGCTTGGCCGCAACGCTTTCTAGTATCGCCGCGTGATGGATCGCTATGGAACCGATGTCCTTGCGCCGGGTCGGCGCAAGCCCCGCTCGACCGAGCATCCCGCCGAGCCGGGGCTGGTGGTCGAGGACGTGGAAACCGGCTACGTCGGCGCGGTGGTGCGGGTGGAATACGGTCGGGTGGATCTGGAAGACCGGCGCGGTCATGTGCGTGGGTTTCCTTTGGGCCCTGGGTTTTTGCTCGAAGGCCGCCCGGTCATCTTGACAGCGCCGCGGCGGCCGGCTCCGGCCGCCGCGGCCAGGACGGCGTCCGGATCGGTCGCCGTGCCGGGCGCGCGAGCGCGGGTTGCCCGCGCCAGCCGCATCTACGTCGAGGGCCGTCACGACGCCGAACTGATTGCGCAGGTGTGGGGGGAGGACCTGCGGATCGAAGGCGTCGTCGTCGAGCAACTCGGCGGCGTCGACGATCTGGTGGACATCGTCGCCGAGTTCGCGCCCGGCCCGGGGCGGCGGCTCGGCGTGCTCGTCGACCACCTGGTGCCCGGTTCCAAGGAGGCGCGCATCGCCGACGCGGTGCGACGGGGGCCGGGTGGCACCGACACGCTGGTCGTCGGCCACCCCTACGTCGACATCTGGCAGGCGGTCAAACCGCAGCGCCTGGGCCTGGCGGCCTGGCCGGAGGTGCCCCGGCACGTGGAGTGGAAGCACGGCGTGTGCCGGGCGTTGCGTTTGCCGCACGCCGATCAGGCCGACATCGCCCGGGCGTGGCGGCACATCCGTTCGCGGGTGCGCGACTGGAACGACCTCGAGCCGGCGCTGATCAGCCGGGTCGAAGAACTCATCGACTTCGTGACGCAGCCGGCCGCCTGACCCGGCGCCCGCAGGACCTGGCGAGTTTAGCTAGGCTACGCTAAGCCGAAAGTCCCGATCGGCGGGACAGAAATCGGGCGTATGCAGGGCGTATTCGGCGTATTCATCGGCACGTTTCTCATCGGTCTGCGTGAAGGCCTCGAGGCGTCACTGATCGTGAGCATCGTCGCCGCCTTCCTCAAGCGAAACGGCCAGACCCTGCGCCCGATGTTCGCCGGCGTCGCGGTGGCGGTGCTGCTCAGTGTCGCGGTGGGCGTCGGCCTGGACCTGCTGGCGACCAGCCTGCCGCAGGCCCAGCAAGAGATGATGGAAACCGTCATCAACGCCGTCGCCGTGGTGTTCGTGACCTCGATGATCATCTGGATGAACCGCAACGCCGGGCAGCTCAAGGGTGAACTCGAGCGCGAAGCCCGCCAGGCGGTCCACCGCGGCGGGGCCCTGGCCCTGGCCGCCATGGCCTTCCTCGCCGTCCTCAAGGAGGGCTTCGAGACGTCGGTGTTCCTGCTGGCGGCGGCCGAGACCTCGCACGGCAGCCGGTGGTTCGCCGTGCTGGGCGGGGTGCTGGGCATCGCGACGTCGATCGGGCTCGGCGTCGGCCTGTACTTCGGCGGCCTGCGGCTGAACCTGGGCCGGTTCTTCCGGGTGACCGGGGTGTTCCTGGTGCTGATCGCCGCCGGCCTGGTGCTGGGTGCGCTGCGCACCGCGCACGAGGCCGGCTGGCTGAACATCGGCCAGCGGCAGCTTTTCGACCTGTCCGGCTGGATCCCGAGCGATTCCGTGCTGGGCGCGGTCACCACCGGCGTGCTCGGCATCCCCGCCGACCCCCGTCTGGTCGAGGTGCTGGGCTGGCTGCTGTACGCCGTGCCGGTGCTCGTCGTGTTCCTGCGGCCGGCCCGGCTGGCGGCCACCCCGCGCGCCCGAGGCCGGCTGCTGGCGACCGCCGCCACGCTGCTGCTGGCCATCGCCGCCGTGCTCGCGGTCGCGGCGCCCGCCCGGGACACGGTCGACGCCGCGCGCACCCGCACCGTCACCGACCGCGCCGGGCACGCCGCCGCGGTGTCGGTGGCGACCGGGCCACACGGGCGCGAACTGACCGTCACCCCCGCGGGCACCTCGACCGTGCACCACATCCAGCTTGTCCCGGCTGACGACCAGAGCGTGGACGGGCTGCCGGTCCAGGCGTGGCAGGCCTCCGAAACCGCCGGGGTCGACGGCGCGCCCGAGATCACGCTGGACCAGCTGCGTGACATGACCGGCGGCCGGCTGCCGGTCGGTCTGGCGGCGGCGCGCACCCGGGGGCCGTTTCAGGGCCAATGGTCGACGACCACCGTGTACACCGTGCTGACCCGGGGCGACGCGGTGATCAGTGCGAAAGCGGCGAGCAACCGCACGGCGGTGCTGACGGGCGGCGGGTTGACCGGGGCCAAGACCGTCAGTCTCGGCGCGCTGGCGACCGACTGGTCCACGTCCGCCGCCGAAGACCACGCGACCGCCGCCGCGATCGCTGCCGGCGACCGCAACCGGGGGGAGGGACAGCTGTGGAATGTCTGGCTTCCCTTGGTAATCGCCGGTTTCGCGGTGGCGTGCGCGCTGTCGGCGCTAGCCTCGGTGCGCGTGGACCGCAAGCGAGAAGATGAGAGGAAAGCAATCGATGGTGAGGCGCATCGCCGGGGCAACGTGCCGGTCTCATGAATCCGCTTGGCCCGCAGCGGTTCTCGTTGCGGCGACGATGCTGTCGGTGACCGCATGCGGCCACTCCGGCGACAACGCGAACCATGCTGCGCAGTCCAAGCCCGGCGGCGGCAACGCGGTCAAGATCACCCTGACCAACAGCGCCGGCAAGGACGGCTGCGCGCTGGACACCACCAACGTGCCCGCCGGGCCGGTCACCTTCACCGTGGCCAACACCAATGCCCCCGGCATCAGCGAGGTCGAACTGCTCCGCGACCAGCGCATCGTCGGTGAAAAGGAGAACCTGGCACCGGGATTGGACCCGGTGTCGTTCACCCTCACCCTGGACGGCGGCTCCTACCAGCTCTACTGCCCCGGGGCCAGCACCGAGTACCAGACCCTGACGGTGACGGGCAAAGCTCCGGCGACGCCGACGGGCACCGTCGCGACCGTCCTCAGCCAGGGCACCAAGGACTATGCGGCCTATATCGTCAACCAGATCGGTCAGCTCAACGACGGCGTGAAGGCCCTCGACGCGGCCGTGCAGGCGGGCAACCTCGACGCCGCGAAGGCGGCCTACGCCAAAGCCCGGTTGTACTGGGAGCGTTCGGAATCCACCGTGGAGGGATTCGTACTACCCGGCTTCGCGGTCGGCGACAACGCCGGCAGCCTCGACTATCTGATCGACATGCGGGAGTCCACCCCGGTCGACGGCAAGGTCGGGTGGAAAGGCTTCCACGCAATCGAGCGCGACCTGTGGCAGGCCGGCGCGATCACCCCGGGCACCAAGGCGTTGAGCACCGAGCTGGTGGGCAACGTCGGCAAATTGCACGGCATCGTCGCCACCCTGCAGTACAAGCCCGAGGACCTGGCCAACGGCGCCAGCGACCTGATCGAAGAAATCCAGAACACCAAGATCACCGGTGAGGAAGAGGCCTTCAGCCACATCGACCTGGTCGACTTTTCCGGCAACGTGGAAGGCGCCCAACAGGCGTACGCGTCGCTGCGCCCCGGCCTGGAGAAGATCGACAACAACCTGGTCCACCAGATCGACCAGCAGTTCCAGAACGTGCTCGCCACCCTGGACGGATATCGCGACCCCGGCGCGCTCGGCGGCTACCGCACCTACACGCCGGCCCTGAAGGCCAGCGACGCGCCCAAGCTGACCGCGGTCATCCAGCCGCTGCATCAAAGCCTGTCCACCGTCGCGCAAAAAGTCGTCTCGGCCGGCTGACTATGACCGACGACCCCATCGAACCCACCGACGGCGCGCCGAAAAGCGAAGGCGTGGAACCTGATTCGACGGCCGTGTCGCGCCGGCGCGCGCTGGGCGGCGCGGTGCTGGCCGGCCTCAGCGGCGCCGCCATCGGCGCCGTAGGCGGCGGGTTCGCCGGGCACGCCGTGGCGGCGGGGCAGCGCGGCGACGACCACGACACCGTCGACCTGCGCCGCAGCTACCCCTTCTACGGCCAGCCGCACCAGGGCGGAATCGACACGCCGCCACAGCGTTACGCCATGTTCATGTCGTTCTCCCTGGCGTCCGGTGCCGGCCGCACCGAGTTGCAGACCCTGCTGGCGCGCTGGTCGGCGGCGGCCGCGATCCTGCAGCAGGGAAAGCCGGTCGGCACCGTGCAGCCGCAGGTCGACGTGCAGCCCCCGGCCGACACCGGGGAGGCCGACGGGTTGAGCCCGGCCAGCCTCACCGTCACGATCGGGTTGGGGCCGTCGCTGTTCGGCGATCGTTTCGGATTGGCCGCGCGCCGGCCCGCGGTGTTCACCGACCTGCCACCGCTCAACGGCGACAACCTGGATCCTCGCCTGCACGGCGGCGACCTGTCCGTGCAGGCGTGCGCCGACGACCCGCAGGTCTGCTACCACGCCGTGCGCAACCTGGCCCGGCTGGGCCGCAACATCGTCTCGCCGTTCTGGGCGGTGCTCGGCTTCGGCCGAGCCTCGGCCGGCCCCGGCCAGCACACGCCGCGAAACCTGTTGGGGTTCAAGGACGGCACCCGCAACATCGCCAGCCAGGCGGAATACGATCGGTTCGTGTGGGTCGACGACAGCGACCAGCCGTGGATGAACGGCGGAACCTACCAAGTGGTCCGCAAGATCCGGATGCTGCTCGAGACATGGGACGTCGACCGGATCGGCAATCAGCAGCGGATCTTCGGCCGCACCAAGGAAGAAGGCGCGCCGCTGTCCGGCAGGCACGAATTCGACACCCCCGATTTCACCGCCAAGGGCGCCGACGGCAATCCGCTCATCGATCCGATGTCGCACGTCGGCCTGGCCGCCCGGGAGAACAACGACGGCATCATGATCCGACGGCGGTCCTACAACTACACCGACGGCCTGGACGCCAACGGCCAACTCAACGCCGGCCTGCTGTTCATCTCGTATCAAAAAGATCCGCAAGATTTTATCCGGCTGCAGAACCGGTTGGGCGCCCACGACCTGCTCAACGAGTACATCCGCCACATCGGGTCAGCAATCTTCGCGGTCCCGCCCGCGCCCGCTGAAGGCCACTACATCGCCCAAAGCCTGTTCCGCTGAGCAAATTCCGCCGCGCGGCGCGCGGCGGTAACCGCGCCGCCGGTGGCCGGCGCCGATGTGGGCCGGCTCACCGGCGCAGCAGGCCGGCCCGCCGTCACGCGTCGGCGCCCGCCGAGCACCAACTCCGTGAAGCCGCACAATCAGCGAGAAACGGAGAAGTCACATGACCGACGCGCTCGTCATCGACGCCGAAGGCCTGGACCGGCTGTCCTGTAACGCCAAGGCAAACCCCGAGACCGGCAAGAAGACGCTGAAGGCCAAGACGGTGTGCGAGAAGGGATTCCGCAACATGACCTACGTCCGGGACCTGGCGCCCATGCTGGTGGGGGAGCCGCCCGCGCTGCTGGGCGACGACTCGGCGCCCAACCCCTCCGAGACCGCGCTGGCCGCGCTGGGCTCCTGCGTGTCGGTGGGGTTGCTGGCCAACGCCACGCACCGCGGCGTGACGCTGACCAAGATCGAGGTCGAGATGGAAGCCGACATCGACATCTCCGCGGTGTGGGGTGTCGGGGACACCCCGCCGGGTAAGCGACTCGGGTTCAGCGCGGTGCGCTGCACGGTGAGCCTGGCCGGGGACGCGGACGAGGCCACGCTGAAGGAGATCCACGACAACGCCATCGCCTGGTCGCCGGTGGTGAACACCTTCCGCAACCCGGTCAGCGTCGACTCCACCCTGGTCACCGGATGAGCACCGCGAACTGCGCTGGGCCCCAACGGCATTCGATGCCGGGACGCCGGAGGTGATGGCATGACGGCGACCGTGGATGGCGCAACCGGCCTGCTCGACGCCGCGCTGGTCGAGGACATCCGGGCTCATGCCGCGGTGCTGGACCGCGGCCAGGACAGCGCCCGGCGCAGCTTCACCGCGCTGGGCGAGGCCGGCGTGCTCGGGATCGGCGCCCCGGGCAACCGCGACGGCCGGCTGCCGGTGATGGCCGAGGTGATCCGGTCCATCTCCGGGATCTGCATGAGCACCGGCTTCTCGCTGTGGGCGCACCGCATGACGGTCGAGTATTTGCTCACGGCCGCAACCCCGTTCAGCGCCGTCGCGGTCCGGCCGCTGCTGCGCGGAAGCGCAATGGGGGTCACCGGCATGGCCGCCGCGTTCAAAGAGGCGGCGGGCTGCGGCAGCGTGGAGCTGACCGCCACGCCGGTGGCCGGGGGCTACCGGGTGTCCGGGCCGATCAGGTGGGCCAGCAACCTGTATCCCGATTCGACGATGGTGACCGCGGTGCGCACCGAGGCCGGCGAGCGGTTGATCGTCGCGGTGCCGCTGGACACGCCCGGGGTGATCCTGGGCGAGCACTTCGATCTGCTCGCCCTAGGCAGCACCGCCTCGTCGTATCTGAACTTCGACGGCGCGCACATCGCCGACGAGCAGGTGCTGTCCCGCGATTTCGACGGCTTCCTGCAGGCGGTCCGGCCGACTTTCCTTGTGCTGCAATCCGCGATGTGCCTGGGGCTGAGCCGGACCGCGGTGCGGCAGGCCGGCCTCGGGCTGGGCGGAGTCAACGCGGTGTTTCGCGCCGACGTCGAAGCCATCACCGAGAAGCTGGGCGCAGCCGAGGACACGCTGGCGAAACTGGCCGCGGCCGTGGGCGGGCCGGCGGCGCCGAGCAAGAAGGAGCTGTTGTCACTTCGGCTGGCCGCGGCCGAATTGGCCGCCGCCAGCGCCGATGTGGAGATCCGCACCGCCGGCGGCAAGGGTTATGCGAGCAGGACATCGGCGAGCAGGCGCTACCGGGAGGCGGCGTTCATTCCGGTCCAGTCCCCGTCCGAGGCGCAGCTGCGCTGGGAGCTGGCCGGATGCGGCTGAGCGCGGGTCGATGGTGACCCCGGTGGCGGTGCCGCCGGAGGGCACCGACGCGGGGCGGTTGGTCGGCGGTGTGCCGCTGGCCCGCCTGGTGCGCGACTTTCACCGGCCGATGCTGAATTTCGCCCGCACCATGGTGGATTCGCCGGCGGTGGCCGAAGAGGCCGTGCAGGAGGCGTGGCTGCAGGTGCTGCGATCCTCGGACTCGTTTCAGGGCCGATCGTCGGTCGGCACCTGGCTGTTCGGCATCGTCAAGCACACCGCCGCGCGGCACCGCCGCCGGGAGTCGCGGATCCGCCGTCACGAGGTGCTGGCCGACGCGGACATCGAGGCCGTCGACCCGCTCTCCGGCCGCATGCATCCCGCCGGGCATCCCGATGCCGGCCACTGGAGGGTGCCGCCATCGCGCCGGTTCCTGCCCGAAGACCGGACCGTGCACCGTGAGCTGCTGGGCTACCTGCGCGA
>Ga0164242_10003328_pt1 | contig 18395 bp, 17 predicted proteins | sample OricomgcompostMG_FD_108783 | JGI IMG/M metagenome (GOLD analysis project Ga0164242, IMG submission 108783) | Miracle-Growth compost microbial communities from Emeryville, California, USA - Original compost - Miracle growth compost (MG) ... | reverse complement strand
GCCGCCGCGCATGCGCAGCACGTACTGGTGCCCCAGCTGCCAGCCCTGAGTCACTCCGGGCGGTGCCGCTTCAGCTCGGCGATGGCGCGCTGGCGGTCCAGGCGTTCGATGCGCGCGAGCAGGCCGACCTCCGCCCGACCGATGGCCATTGGGGGGTCACCTGGCTAAGTTGCTTATGGCTCAGAACGGCACGACTGAACGGAGGGTGCGTGTGTGCACCATGATCGGAACCACTCCGTATCAGTTGGGCTGTCGGTTCGGGCCCGGCTTGCGGGCATCTTCGTTTCACGCAAGACGTTCGTTGGCGGCGGTCATCGATCGGCATGCGCTTGGCGTCGACAACGGCTGGCGTCCAATGCCGACAGACTGCTCAACCGGGTGAATGAGGTGGTGACTTCCAAGTGAAAAGGCGTCATTTCGCCTCAGCCCTAGTTACCAGCACGTGCTTCGTTCTTGCCGTCGACATAGCCGGGTGCTCGTCGCATCCTCCGGGTTCGACCTCGCCCGAGCCGACGACGGTTGCGCCCAGCTCAACGCTTGCCCAGTCAGTTGCATCGCCGCCTGCGCATTCAGCCAACCCGCTGCCTGAGGTCACCTTGCCCGAGGTTCGGACGGACAGCATCGCCGAGTCTCCCAAGATCGGCACTGTCACGATGGTCGCCAGCAGCGAGGAGGGTTACCGCGTGAAGGCAGTGGTTACCTTTCACCGCCTAATTAGGCTCGATGAGATAGAAGGTGAGCTCGGAAGCTGTTCTCCCGCGGCTGTTCGGGACACAGCCGGAGCAATTCCGTTTGAGGTGAAAGCAATCGACATCACTCCGAACGGCTTCCACCTGCCTGCGGGTGACGTAGTAGCGGTCCGCTCTTTCGGACAGTCAAAGCTGGTGGGCCAGAGTACCGTTGCGATCGTTCCGTCGCTATGTGGGGCAATCGGAGCAGCACCCGGCTCTACGGCCAGAGGCTTCATTCTGATCGACAACTTCCGAACACCAAATAGCCCATCTGGTGACCTCGCGCAGGCGGGCGTATTGGAGCTTTACAGTCCGCAATGGAAGAATGACGGACTTGGCCTCGATTTCCCGAATTTGGATGCTAAGCACTGCAAAGGCACTGGAGTAGTCAAGGTAACCGTTGCGCCAAGTGATTCCCTTCCAAACGGGCCGTCAGTGTGCGGCGTGAAATTTGACTAATCCGAGGGATTCGCGCGTCGCGTGCACCAATTTTATGAGCGCATGTGCCGGTCGTGCCCCGCAGGGTGGTGTAACTCGTTCGCGTGCTGCGCTGTGAGTTCGTGCTGACTATGCCGTCTTGAGGGCGGGGGTGTCGATCACCTCCTGGCTGTTGGTCGTGTCGTGGTCGCGGCGGGGTTCCAGTGTGGCGGGTGTTGGCGGGGTCAGCTTGGCCATGGAGGCCTCGGAAAGGTAGCGGCGTTCGCTGACCTGCCATTCGTCGTGGTGTTCGATCAGGATGCAGCTCGCGAGCCGGAGCAGGGACGCGTCGTCGGGGAAGATCCCGACGACGTCGGTGCGGCGTTTGATCTCTTTGTTCAGCCGTTCGAGCGGGTTCGTCGACCAGACTTTCCGCCAGTGCGCTTCCGGGAAATCGGCGAAGGCGGTGATGTCGGCCTTGGCGTCACGCAGCAGTTCGGCCACGGCCGGGAACTGGGTCTCGAGGGTGGTCGCGACGACCTCGACGTGGGCGCGAACACCCGGGCCAGTGGGCTGGGTGAAGATGGTGCGGATCGCGGCGGCGACCATCTCGGCGTGGCCCTTGTTGACCTTCGCGAGCGCGTTGCGCACGAAGTGCACTCGGCAGCGTTGCCAGGCGGCGCCGGCGCAGACGGCGTTGATGGCCTTGATCAGACCGCTGTGCGCATCGGAGATGACCAGCTGGACACCGTGCAGGCCACGCTCGCGCAGGCCGCGCAGGAACTCGGTCCAGAACTGTTCGTTCTCGCTGTCGCCGACGTCGACGCCGAGGACCTCGCGGTGTCCGTCGGCGGTGACGCCGGTGGCGATCACGACCGCGCGGGACACGACCCGGCCGCCGACGCGGGCCTTGCAGTAGGTCGCGTCCAGGAACACGTACGGCGTCGCCTGCCCGGACAGGTCCCGGTCGCGCCAGGCGGCGATGTCGGTGTCGAGCTGGGCGCAGATGCGCGAGACCTCGGACTTGCTGATCCCGGACTCGATCCCGAGCGCGGCGACCAGGTCGTCGACCTTGCGGGTGGACACGCCCTCGATCCAGGCCTGCATCACGACCGCGTGCAAAGCGACGTCGATCCGTCGCCGCGGCGCCAGCAGCGACGGGAAGAACGAGCCTGACCGAAGCTTGGGGATCTTGACCGTGATGTCACCGGTCGCAGTCGCCACGAGCTTGTCGCGGGTGCCGTTGCGCTGGTTGGTACGCGTCGCAGTCCGCTGATGCGGCTCGGCGCCGATCACAGCGGTCGCCTCGGCGTCGACGAGCAGCTGCAAGATCGTGGCCAGCAGGCGGGGCATCAACTCGCCGCCGTCGGCGCTTCGCATGACGTTCAACAGTTCGAGCAGGGCAGACTGATCCAGGGCCATCGCGTGCTTCCGTTCCGTGAGTTCCTTGGCGGGTTCTCACAGAGCTTCACGCGATGGCCCCTCGCCGTCCGTGACCGACACGGTCACGATCACGAGGAAGCCGACTTACACCACCCGGCGGGACTCTCCCCGGCCTTTCGCCCTCTCAAGGCGGTAGCACGGGTTCGAATCCCGTTGGGGCTACTTACGCGAACGTGTCGATGGCGCGAAGGCGATCGATCGCCTGATCCACACTCGAGTTCAGCACCTGCGCGGTCTCGCGCTGGCCCATCGTCACGCCGTTGACGTCGCGGGTGGCGTTGTCGATCTCCGCCACACCCGACTGTACCTCGGTGATCGCCCCGGACATCACGACCGCGTCCATGCGGAGCTTCTCGATCGTCGAGGTGATCTCCGCGGTCGCGGCGGATGTGGCGATCGCCAGCTCCTTGACCTCGTTGGCGACCACGCTGAAGCCCTTGCCCGCCTCGCCCGCGCGCGCCGCCTCGATCGTGGCGTTCAGCGCCAGCAGGTTGGTCTGCTTCGCGACGCCGGCGATCATCTCGGCCACGCCGGCGATGTTCTGCAGGCTGGAGCTCAGCTCCTCGACGGCAGCGCTCGCGCTCTGGCTCTGGCTGAGCACCGCGCGCGTCAGCTTCGTGGACGCCTCGACGCGCTGCTCGATCGTGTTCGCCGCGGAATGCACCTCGGCGGTGTTGGTACGGATCCGGTTCAGCTCGTCCATGATCGCGCTCGTCGCCGCGGTGATCGACTCCTCGGCCCGCGCGCGCAGCTCCGCCTCGCGCTCGCGGTCGTGCTCGGCCGCGGCCTGCAGCTGCTCCTCGCGCTCGCGCTGCGCCTCGGCGATCTCGCGCTCGCGCTCGGCGAGCGAGTCCAGCATCGTGTCGATCGCCTGAGCGAGTGCGCCGATCTCGGACGTGTCCGCCGAGTTGATGCGCAGCGAACGGTCACCGGACGAGATGATCTGCTCGGCGGTCTCGCGCAGCGGCTGCACCTTCGCGCGCACCGCGCGGCGAATGCCGACCGCGACCACACCGATGATCAGCAGCAGGATGCCGCCGATGACGGCCAGGCTCTTCTCCGACCACGACGTCGCCACGGCGTGGATCGGGCGCGGCCGGGTGAACTCGAGCAGGACGTCCGAGCCGGAGGTGGTCGGGACGGCCGCGTCCAGCACCATCTTGTCGGAGCTGACGGTCGCGGTCGTGACCGTGATGTTGCCGAGCGTGCTCTTGAGCGTCGACACCTTGCCGGAGTGCTGCTTCGTGACGAGCGTCAGCGGCATCCCGATGATCTGGGACAGCTGCGCGAGCTTCGCCTTGTTCAACGCGAGCAGGAAGATCAGGTTGCCGACCGGCTTGCCGGCGGCGTCGTCGTTGTACGAGCGGAAACTGCAGAACGCGTACGGCGTCGCGTCCGGGGTCAACAGGCCACACTTCGACACGCCAGGTTCGGCGGACGGATCGATCAGGGTGCTCAGCGTGGATGTACTCGTGAGCGCGGCCGGCAGCGGCTCGAACGTGGCGCCGCCGCCCGTGGTCAGCCCGCCGACGCGGTAGCTGCCGTCCGGCCCGACGCCGATCACACCGTCCACGCCGTTCAGCGTCTTCGTGACGCTCGGCGAGAAGTCGGAGAGGAAGTCGGCCTTGTTCGACTGCGCCACGGCGTCGTAGGAGCCGGACCAGATCGAGTTCGTCGAGCCGTAGTTCGCCAGTAGCTTGACCTCGTAGTCGAGGGCGATCTTCACGCGCTGCGCGTACTGGGCGGCCTGCTCGGACTCGAGGTTGCCGAACGCGGCGTTGCTCAACCAGCGCTGGGAGACGAACGCGACGAGTCCGCAAACGACGACGACGGCGGCGATGACAGCTGCGATGAACCGGGATTGCCTACTTCTCACGGCTCGGACCATCGGCAGCGGTTCCCGCGACTTGACGACCCCGCCGTGCGAGCCCGCACACATTGAGTAGGTTCGGCTCATGGTCGGAAAGCTCCGCACGGCGGCACTCGTCGACGACGACGCCGCCATGCGCCGCCTCGTGCGGATGCGGCTGGAGGAGACCGGCCAGTTTCAGGTGATCGGCGAGGGATCGGACGGGAGGATCGCGGTCGAGCTGGCCCGGCAACACCGCCCGGACGTGATGGTCCTCGACGTGACCATGCCGGGGACGGACGGACTGACCGCACTGCCGGACGTGCTCGCAGCCTCGCCGAAGACGCGCGTCGTTCTGCTGACCGCACTCGCCGATCCGCAGCTCGTTGCGCGCGCGTTCCAACTGGGCGCAGCCGACGTCCTGGCAAAGTCGGCCGGCGTCGAGGCCCTCTGCGAACGGCTCACCGCGCCGCGAAACGACAGCGCCGCCGGCGAGTCGCCCGCGTTCCCCGCCGAAATGCCGGCCGGCGCGGTCGTGGCCGCTGCTGAAACGAAGCGGACGGTGGTAGCGCAGGAGTTGCGCCAGGGTGAGGACCGCTACCGATCGCTGGTCGAGGCCGTCCAGGACTACGCGATCTTCATGCTCGGTGTCGACGGCACCGTGATCACCTGGAACGCCGGCGCCGCACGGATCAAGGGCTACAGCGCCGACGAGATCATCGGCCGGCACTTCCGCGAGTTCTACCCGCCCGAGGCGCAGCAAAGGCGGCATCCGGAACACGAGCTCGAGCTGGCCCTGCGCGACGGTCACTACGAGGAGGAGGGCTGGCGCATCCGTAAGGACGGCAGCCGGTTCTGGGCGAACGTGCTGATCACGGCGGTGTACAACACCGCCGGCGTGCACATCGGCTTCGCCAAGATCACGCGCAACATGGACGAGCGGCGGCAAATGCTGCTAGCGCTCGAAGCGGCCGGCGCGGCGCTGGCAGCGGCCAACGCCGAACTCGAGGCCGCGAACGAGCAGCTGAGCCTCAGGGCACAAGAGCAGGCCGAGTTCGTAGCCGTGACCGCGCACGAGCTGCGCAACCCGATCAGCGTGCTCACCGGATCGGCTGCCATGCTTGTACAGCACTTTGACCAGATGGACGAAACCGACCGTGGCGAACTCGTCAGCTCGATCACCGCGACCTCCCATCGGCTGGAGCGGCTGCTCGCAGACCTGCTCACGGCCTCCCGCCTGGAGTCGCACGCAATCGAGCTGCGGACGCAGCTGGTCGACGTCGGCACGCTGCTCGCGCAATCGGTAGCGGCTGCGCGGGCCGGTTCGCCTGCCGCGGACGTCCGGCTGGACGCCGAAGCGGGTCGCCTTACCGCGACGGCCGACCCGGACCGGTTGGCGCAGGCGGTAGACAACCTGATCGCCAATGCCCTGCGTCACGGTGCCGAACCGGTGCACGTCGCCGCTCGGGCCGACGGTGACCGGGTGCTGCTCACCGTGACTGACGCGGGGCCGGGCGTCCCGGAGGAGCTGCGGTCCCGCCTGTTCCACCGGTTCGCGGCGGGCCGGCGCCGCGGCGGAACGGGACTGGGCCTGTTCATCGTGCGCGAGCTCGCCCGGGCGCACGGCGGTGACGCGTGGTACGAGCCCCACGCCGCCGGCGCGCGATTCGGCCTGTCGATACCGGCTGCGCCGCCGGGCACCGATACGCTCGTGACCGGATGCACGACCACCGCACCGAAGCAGGCCTGAGCCGATGCCCATCCGTGTCGAACTGGTCGACGACGTACCCGAAGCGCGCACCATGGTCCGCACGGCGCTGCGCTTCCGTGGCGTGTTCTCGGTTGTCGGCGAGGCGACGAACGGCGTCGAGGCGATCGAGCTCGCCGGGCAGTTGCAGCCGGACATCGTGGTGCTGGACATCGGCCTGCCCGACCTCGCCGGCGAAGAGGTGCTCACCCGGCTTCGCGAGGTCGCGCCGACCGCCAAGGTGGTGGTCTTCTCCGGCGCGGAGCCGAGCGAGAACCGCAGCCTCGTCGACGGCGCGGACGGGTACGCGGTCAAGGGCGCGCAGCTGGACTACCTCGTCGAGCTGCTGGAGACGCTGGGCCGCGAGCACGTCGGATCGGTGCGCACCACGCTGGAGTTCTCGTTCTCCAGTTCAGCTGTGGCCCGGCAGTTCACCCGCGAGGCGCTGGAGTCCTGGCAGGTGCCGTCACTCGTCGACGACGCGCTCGTGGTCGTGAGCGAGATGGTGAACAACGCGATCCTGCACGCCAGTACCGGCTGCGAGCTGTGCCTGTCGGTCAACGCGCTCGCCCTGCGGATCGAGGTGACCGACCTCGGCGGCGGTACCCCCGACCCGCTGCCACCGAGCGAGACCCGCACGCACGGCCGCGGGCTGCACCTGGTGGACGCGATCGCGGCCGCGTGGGGTGTCCAGCCGCGGCCCGGCGGCGGCAAGGTGGTGTGGGCCGAACTGCTGCGCGGACCCCGTGACCCGCACGGCGAGTTCGCCTGACCGCGTCCGGCGTCAGGCCATCGGCTCGCAGATGACCACGGGGATCTCCCGGTCCGTCCAGGTCTGGTACGACGCGTAGTCGGCGTACACCTGCACGAGCCGCGGCCACAATCGCGCGCGCTCGGCCGGATCGGCCACCCGAGCGCGCATGCGGCGCGTGGTCCGTCCCAGCTGCACGGTGACCTCCGGGTTCGCCCGCATGTTGTGGTACCAGGCCGGGTTGGTCGGCAGGCCGCCCTGCGACGCCACCAGGATCACGTTGTCGCCGTCGGCCATGTGCAGCAGGGGAACGGTGCGCGGCTGGCCCGACTTGCGGCCCGTCGTGGTGAGCAGGCAGATCGGGACGCCCTTGCGCAGCGCGCTGCCGACGTGCCACTTCTTGCCCAGCCGACCGCCGGTGCGCCGGTACAGCCAGGTGTGCGCGACGGACATCGCCTTGATGATGCGCACCGTGCTCGGCCGGTCCAGCCCCTTCGGCTTCGGCTTCGTCTTCACGGCCTCGGTCACGGCTGCCCCCACCGGTTCGCGGTGAGCTTCCAGCTCGGGACGTCGTCCAACGACTGCACGGCCTCGTAGCTGCGGACGTAGCCGGTGCGCGTGATGCGCCACCGGCCGTCTGCGTCGCGGGCGTACTCGTCGTCGTAGAACGCCGCGCCGGTGAGCATCAGCCGCTGCTCGGTGACGATCACCTGGTCCTGCAGGTACCACGTGCCGCGTGCAGTGTCGTCGCTGACCGTGATCTCGGGGTGGTGGCACTGGTGCACCGTGAGAATCGCCGGGCCGAGCGAGGTGCGCATGAACTCGACGACCTGGTCGCGTCCGGTGAACGCGAGCGCGGGGCCGTACTCGGCGGTGACGTCCGCGCTGAGCGTCGCCGCGAACTCGTCCCACAGCTTGAGGTCCAGGCTGCGCAGATAGCGGTACTTGAGCTGTTCGATCTCGCGGATCGTGAGCAGGTCGGTGGCGTCCACGCCGCTGACGCTAGCGAGAAACGAGAACATGTTCTAGGCGTGACGTTAGAATCTGGTACTCGTTGTACTGAGTACCGGTCGAGTTGCGGAGGTATGCCGAATGCGTCCAGGTCGTCGCGCACTGCCCGTCGGGATCCGCATCGCGCTCACCGCGCTGCTCGTCGGCGGGGCCGGCACCACGATCGCCGCGGCGCCGGGCGGAGCCGGGGCACAGGTCCGTCCCGATCCGGTGGCGGACGCGATCGCGGCGAGCTCGGCACCGGGCAGCAGCTGGGCGCCGGACCCGGTCGCGTACGGCCACAAGCTGGTGACCGGGGTGCGGGTGCCGATGCGCGACGGTGTCCGGCTCGCCGCGAACGTCGACTACCCGACCGACCCGGCCACCGGCCAGATCGCGTCCGGCCCGTTCCCGGTGCTGCTGACGATGACGCCCTACGGCAAGGACACCGGTCAGGCAGCCGGCCTCGGCACGGACGACTACCTCGTGGAACGCGGCTACATCGACGTCGTCGTGGACGTGCGCGGCACCGGCGCTTCCGGGGGGACGTTCGACCTGTTCGATCCCAAGCAGACGGCGGACGGCGTCCAGCTGGTGCACTGGGCCGCGAAGCTCGACCACAGCGACGGGACGGTCGGGCTGCACGGGGCGTCCTACCTCGGCATCGACCAGATGCTGACCGCAGGCGCCGTCGGCCCGAACTCTCCGCTGAAGGCGATCTTCCCGATCGTCACCGCGAACGACATCTACCGCGACACCGCGTTCATGGGCGGCATCCCCGACCTGTCGTTCGACGTGGCGTACCTCGGTGCGCTGCTGCCGGTGGTCAACCTGCTGAACCCATTGATCAGCGCGGCGGTCCAGCCGTCCACGCTCGCGAGCGGCCTGACCGGGCTGCTCCACCACGCGAAGGAGACGCTCAGTTACAACGCGCTGTTCCTGCTGCGCACCTTCCTCGGCGGGCCCGACTCGTACGACGACGCGTACTGGCACGCCAAGGACCCGGGCGACGTGCTCGGCAAGATCGTCGCGAACGGGATCCCGGCCTACCTGATCGGCGGCGAGTTCGACCTGTTCCAGCGCGGCGAGCCGTTGAACTACGCCGGGCTGCAGAACGCGTGGGCCGGGCGGCCGGTGGACGCGCCGATGCTGCCCGGGCAGGCGACGACCGGCCGCTATCAGCTCCTCGACGGCCCGTACACGCACCTCGCGGGCGGCGGTGTCGGCTCGAACTTCAACCAGCTCGAGCTGGAGTGGTTCGACACCTGGCTCAAGGGCGAGGACACCGGCATGGACCGGACGCCGACGCCGCTGCACTACTACGACCTCGGCACCGGTAGTTACACCGAGACGACCACCTATCCGTTCACCGGGGCGACGCCGACGACGTACTACTTCGACGGCACCCGCAGCGGCAGCGCGCCGTCCCGCAACGACGGCTCGCTCGTGACGACGGCACCCACTGCGACGTCCGCGTCGGACGGCATCACCTGGGCACCGGTGTCCGGCACGATCTGCGCGCGCCAGCAGGACCAATGGGTGATGGGCGCGGTGTCGCTGTTCACCAGCCACCTGCCGGCCACCGTGCCGTGCATCGACGACGACCGCGTGTCGCAGCTGGGACCGGCCGCGCTCACGTACACGACCGCGCCGATGACGTCGCCCCGGACGATCGCCGGCCCGATCGACGTGACGCTGTACGCGAGCGCCAACACCCGCGAGACGCAGTGGGTGGTGAACGTCGAGGACGTCGCGCCGTCGGGGACGTCGACGCCGCTGACCGAGGGCGCCCTGCTCGGCTCGGCACGCGCGCTGAACGCGTCCCGTTCCTGGTCCGTCGACGGCAAGATGATCCTGCCCTACCACCCGTTCACGAAGGCCGCGTCGGCCCCGGTCGTGCCCGGCAAAGTCACCCGCTACGACGTCCAGGTGTTCCCGACATTCGCGACGATCGCGCCCGGCCACCGCATCCGCGTCACCGTGTCGACCGCGGACTTCCCGCACTTGATGCCCACGCCGCCCGAGCTGCTCAAGCTGGCCGGCGGCCGCTACCGCGTGCAGCGGACGGCGTCCGCGCCGTCATCGGTGACGATCCCGCTGATTGGTTAGCCGTTCAACCAGCGGCTCAGGTGTGCGTAGACCTGCGGGTCGTTGAGCAGGTCGAAGTGGTGCTTGCCGCCGAGGTGCAGCAGGTGCTCGGGCTCGAACGCGATCCGGCGCGTGGGATGGACGCCGTGCGCGCTCGCGTGCTGCACCAACAGGTCGTGCGCGAGCCGCCCGTCCGACCGGCGTGACAGCGTCGCCGAGGCGGCCGAGTACGTGACGCCGTCGAGCAGCGTCGCGGGCGCGCAGCGATCGACCAGCCGCTCGTCCGGATCGCGTTCGAACCAGTCCGCGCGCACGACCGCGCCGTAGCGCAGGTCCTTGATCCCCACGCTGCGCCCGTTGAGCCAGGTCGCGAACGGTCGCGTCTCCGGCAGCCGCGCGAGTGTGTGCGTGCCCGCGTTCACCAGCCGCTCCAGCGGGGCGCCGGTGTTCGGTGCGCCGAGCCCGACCACGTGCCGCAGCGAGCGCAGCCACGTCCGGTCCTGCTCGTGTGCCTGGTGCGCGGCGCTGCGCGCGACGAGCGCGCCCATCGAGTGCCCGATTAGCGCGATGTCCGTGACCGGTACTGGCCAGGCCGCGACCAGGTCGTCGAGGAACGCCGCGAGCTGCTCGCCGTTGTCGGACACGTGCAGCCCGGTGTTGTACGACAGGTACAGCGGCGTCCAACCGGAGTCGGCGCGCAGCCGCGATCCGTACGTGACGTCCGCGTCGCCGTAGCGGCGGGCCGCGGCCAGCCACCAGGCGCGGTCGGACTCGCACAGGCCGTGGACGAACACCGCCAGGCGGCCGGACGCGTCCGTCCAGGCGTCGAACGCGACGTTCGCCGGCACCGCGCGCAGCTCGCCGCGATGGGTGCGCAGCGTCATCGCGCACGCGAGCGACGGCTGGCGGTCCGCGAGCCGATCGCCCCAGAAGCCGTTGAGCGCGTTCAGCGCCAGATGCGTCCGGCGCGAGGCGTGCACGGAATCGGCCGAGCGCGTGGCCAGTTCAGCGGACGCGGCACCGAGCGCGGCAGGTACCGCGCGCACGCTGAGCCGGGCGGAGCCGTACGCGACGCCGGCGATCGCGTCGTGCAGCACGCGGACGGGGGTCGCCGGCGCGCCCAGCAACCCGAACACGCGCGCGGACACGCCGCGGTGCACGTCCCGCGCGGCCTCGGCGAGCTCGCCCAACGCCGTGCCGAGCAATGCGCCGGCGTCGCGGATCTCCTCGCGCTGCATGCTTTCGAGCCTATCGGCGCGATAGCCTGCGCGGATCATGACCGAGCCGGTGAACAGGGACCGTGCCGAGACCGGACGCGTCGAGGCGTTCAGCGACGGCGTCTTCGCGATCGCGATCACCCTGCTCGTCCTCGAACTGCACGGGCCGGTCCTGAAGGTTACGGACCGCGACGCACACGTCGGATTGTGGTCCGGACTGCTCGACGAGTGGCCACAGTTCGCGGCCTACCTGACCAGCTTCGCGATCATCGGGATCATGTGGGTGAACCATCACTCGATGTTCTCGGCCATCGTGCGCATCGACCGTCCACTGCTGTTCCTCAACCTCTTGCTGCTGCTGTGGACGTCGCTGCTGCCGTTCCCGACCTCGCTGGTCGCGGAGTACCTGAAGGACGGCGATACGAACGCGGCAGCTGCCGAGGCGATCTACGCGGCGAACCTGACGCTGGCAGCGATCGCGTTCAGCCTCATCTGGATGCGGGCGGTGCGCGGCGGGCGGCTTACTGCCGTCCGGCTGGAGCCCCGCGCCGAGTGGGCCGCGGTCGGCCGGTTCTCGGTCGGGACGTTCGTGTACGCGGCGACGATCGGCATCGCGTTCGTGTCCGCGATAGCCGCGCTGGTCGTGCAGTTCCTGCTCGCCAGCTACTACGCGTTCGAGCAGGTCACCAGCTGAGCGGCGCCTCGGGCGTCGGTGGCAAGCTGGACGCGTCGGCCAACGGCGGCCGGCGTCCGCGTCGAGAGGCGAGAGCGATGACCCTTCCCACCGGTACCCCGTGCCAGATGTTCGTCGACGGAAAGTGGACCGACGGCTCCGGCGGCACATTCGCCGTGCTCAATCCGTCCACCGGCGCGGCGATCTGCGAGGTGCCCCGGGCCGGGCTGGACGATCTCGACCGCGCGCTGGGTGCTGCCGCCGCGGCGCAGCCGGAGTGGGCGGCGACGGCTCCGCGCGAGCGCGGCGAGGTGCTGCGCCGCGCGTTCGAGGCGATGCTCGCGCGGCGCGAGGAGATCGCCTATCTGATGTCGCTGGAGATGGGCAAGTCGCTGACCGACGCGCGCGGCGAGGTCACCTACGCGGCGGAGTTCTTCCGCTGGTTCAGCGAGGAGGCGGTGCGCATCGACGGCGAGCTGCGCCTCGCGCCGTCCGGCGCCAACCGCATCCTGACGTTCCGCAAGGCCGTGGGCGTCGCGCTGCTGCTCACTCCGTGGAACTTCCCGGCGGCGATGGCGACGCGCAAGATCGGTCCCGCCCTCGCGGCCGGCTGCTCGGTGGTGCTCAAGCCCGCCGAGGACACGCCGCTGACGGCGCTGCTGCTCGCGCAGATCCTCGCCGAGGCCGGGGCGCCCGCCGGAGTGGTCAACGTGCTGACCACCGACAAGCCCGGTGAGCTGACCGAGGCGGCGCTCGTCGACGCGCGGGTGCGCAAGCTCTCGTTCACCGGCTCGACCGGCGTCGGCCGGCTGCTGCTCAAGCAGGCCGCGGACCGCATCGTGAACACGTCGCTGGAGCTCGGCGGCAACGACCCGTTCATCGTGCTGGACGACGCCGACCTGGACGCCGCGGTCGACGGCGCGATGTTCGCCAAGATGCGCAACGGCGGGCAGGCGTGCACCGCCGCGAACCGGTTCCTGGTGCAGGAGTCGGTGGCCGAGGCGTTCGCCGCGAAGCTGGCCGAGCGGATGGGCGCCCTGACGCTCGGGGCGGGCACGGACGAGAACACCCAGCTCGGCCCGATGATCAATGCCCGCGCCGTGGACGGGATCGCCGACAAGGTCGACCGCACGGTTGCCGCGGGTGCGCAGGCTGTGCTCGGCGGACAGCGCGTGGACCGTCCGGGCTTCTTCTACCCGGCGACGGTGCTCGCGGGCGTGCCGCGCGACTCGGCGGCCGCGACCGAGGAGGTGTTCGGCCCGGTCGCGCCGATCATCTCGGTGCGCGACGAGGACGATGCGCTGTCACTCGCGAACGACACCGAGATGGGCCTGACCGGTTACGTCTACAGCGGCGACCTGGCGCGCGGGCTGCGGGTGTGCGAGCGGCTCGAGGTCGGCATGGTCGGGCTGAACCGTGGCCTGGTGTCCGACCCGGCGGCGCCGTTCGGCGGCGTCAAGCAGTCCGGGCTGGGCCGCGAGGGCGGGTACGAGGGCATCGACGCGTACCTGGAGACGACGTACGTCGCCACCAACTGGTGATCAGTCGGCCGCCCTTGCCCGGCGCAGCGTGATCGCGAGCGCGGCGGCCGCGCCCAGCAGGACGGCCACGCTCAGCCGGCCGGTGCCCACGGTCAGCGTGACCGCGACGATCGCCGTCCCGGCCGCCGTGCCGATCGCCCGCGCGGTGTTGACCAGCCCGCCGGCGAGCGCCGCGGCGCGCGACGGGACAGCCGTCATGATCGCCGCATTGTTCGCCGGGATGAACGCGCCGAGGCCGATCCCGAGCACGGCCAGCAGCGGCACGTCCGCCGCGACCGCCGTGCGCGTGACGAGCAGCCCCGCGAGGGCGACGACGCAGATGGCGATCCCGGTCCGCTCGCGCCCACCGGCCCGTGCCGGCAGCAGCCGGTCGGCCGCGACGGCACCGGCCGCGAAACCGGCCGGCAGGCTCGCCACGATCAGCCCGGTCACCAACGGCGAACGTCCGGCCGCTTGCAGAACGGCGGGCAGCAGCACGATCGGTCCGAACAGCGTCAGGTAGGCGAGCAGCGCGCCGAGCAGGTTCCGCGGCACCGCGGGCCGTCCCAGCACGTCGGCCAGCCCGCGCCGTCCGGGTGCGGCGTGCGAGATCCGGGTGCGGGGGAGCAGGTACCGTCCGGCGACGATCGCGACCAGACCGACCGGCACGTTCAGTGCGAACACCCAGCGCCAGCCGATCGACTGCACGACGAGCCCGCCGACCGTCGGGCCGACGGCGAGGCCGATCGCCTGGGCCGCCACCTGCAGGCCGAGGGCGGCGCGCAACCGCGACGCGGGCGCGGCGGTGGACACCAGCGCGATGCTGTTCGCCTGCAGCATCGCCGCGCCGGTGCCCTGTGCGGCGCGCAGCAGGACGAGCGCGAGCAGGTCCGGCGCCAGCGCGCAGCCTACCGACGCGAGCGTGAACAGCGTGAAGCCCCAGAGGTAGACGCGCTTGCGGCCCAGCCGGTCCGACAGTCGCCCGAGCGGGACGAGCAGCGCGGCCAGCGCGATCAGGTAGCTGAGCGAGATCCACTGGACGCGCTCCAGCCCGGCGCCGAAGCTGTGCCCGATGTCGTGGTAGGTCAGCGCGACCACGCTCGCGTCCAGCTGGCCCATGAACCCGCCGAAGCACACCGTGGCGGTCGCGGCGAGCCAGGCCCGCGGGCTGCGGCGCAGCCAGTCCGGCCGCGGCCGCTCACCGGCCAGGTAGGCGGTGCTGTCGGGGCTCGCGGTGTCCACGACGCCGACGCTACGGCCGGTTCGATATGACTGGGAAACCGATCGCGCCGATCGGAAACGCCGGTTCGCTCGCCGGTTGCGGCCTTGCGGCTGTGGTTGACAAAGTTGACAGGGTCAGCCCTGGTATGTACTGTCAATTTTGTCAACCATGCCGAGGGAGCTGAACGCGATGGGACGCAACGACGCGGTGCTCGCGGCCGTCCGGCGCCGTCTCGACGAGGACCCGGACCGGATCCTGCCGACGCTGCGGCTGCTGGCCGATCCGGACGCGCTCGCGGATCCGTCCGACGAGACGACGAAGGAGCTCGCCAGGACGCTGAACGCGTATCGCGAGGCGACCGCGCTGCGCGAACTGCGGGCCAGCAGTTACACGACCAGCGACGTCGCAGAACTGCTCGGCGGCGTGAGCCGGCAGGCGGTCTCGGCACGAGTGGCGAAGGGCCGGCTGATGTCGATCGAGATCTCCGGACGGTCCTACTTCCCGTCCTGGCAGTTTGTCGACGGCCGTCCGGTCAAGGGGATCGCCGACGTGATCGCCGCGTTCAGCGAACTCGGCGAGGACACCCTCACCGCGGACGCGATCATGCGCAACGAGCTGCCCGAGGAGGGCGGCCGGACCATCGCCGACCTGCTCGCCTCCGGCGACGTGGAGCGCGCGCTGCATTACATCCGGGCGGTCGGGGGCGGCTTCTGACCGGCGGATCCGGCTACGCCGCGCGGCTGCCGGACAAGCGCCCCCGCGACCTGCGCCTCGCGGTGCTGCATCGTTCCTGGTTTCGCGTGGACGCGCAGGTGCCGTCCCGCTGGCGGTGGCGGCCCTATCCGACTCCCCGGTCGCGCTTCGACTCGGCGTCCGGTTCGCTGCGCGTCCGGTACGCGGGCGACGACCCGCGCGTGGCCCTGCGGGAATGCTTCGATCGCGACCATCGCATCGTCGCGCGGGCGCGGCTGGAAGGGCATCTGGTCGAGCTGACCGGGGGGATCCGGGTGCTCGACCTGCGCCGCGACCGCATCCTGGACGCGCTCGGCCTGGACGACCAGATCAGCACCAGCCGCGCGCCAGATGTGTGGTCGGCCTGTCAGCGGCTGACCGACCTCGTCCACGACTGGTTCGGCGAGCGCTGCGACGGCATCGTGTATCGATCGCGGACGACGCCCGAGCGCGGCGCGAACCTGGCGTTCTTCTCCCATGCCCCGCTGACCGCGCGCGACGCGGGGCCGCTGCGCGACCAGGAAGAACTGCTGCGCACCGCGATCCTCACCGACGGCTTCACCATCCGCGGCTGGCGCTGACCCGCAGCCGCACTGGCAGACAAGCCGATTCACCCGCGCCCGCGGGGAGTGGCCAGTTACGGCCGCGAGTGGCCAGTTACGGGCGCGAGTGGCCAGTTGCGGCCGCGAGTGGCCAGTTGCGGCCGCGAGTGGCCAGTTATAGGTGGCCACTCGCGGGCTACCTGGCCACTCCATGAATAAGTGGCCACTCGACCTCCCGCGACCGCATCCTCGTCCTCTGTGGAAAGTGGCGTGGTTGTCCACAACAGCGTCCTCGCACGGCCACACCTCCGCGTGATCGGGCACGCTGCTGGCCATGGCTCTGACGGAAGATCTCCGCGTGGTGCGGGGCGGACGGATCCGTCTCGCACGCAACTGCTGGATTGCCGAGAATGATGCCGAAGATCTGGCGTCGCGGTGTTCGGCCGTCCTCGAGACGTCGGCGGATCATTCGCTGGTCGGCTCGGTGACCGCTGCTCAGTTGTACGGGTTCTGGCTGCCGCGCCTCCCCGACGAGATTCACGTCGTCACCGCGACTCCGGAGCGCCGCGGCCGAAGCATGACGCGGACGAAGCGGCCCCAGTTCGTCACTCACCGATTTCAGCTCGCCGAGCAAGATCAGACGACCCTTAAAGGTGTGCCGATTACGACTCCCGCGCGCACGTGGCGCGATCTCGCATCGGTTCTGGAACTGCCGGATCTGGTCGCGGCCGGCGACAGCGTGCTGCGCAGCGGCGTTCCGGTCGAAGAGTTGTGGGCAGTGTGCGAGCGCACGCGGCGAGCGCCCTTCGCGCGACGGGCAACTGTCGCGTTGGGACTTCTCGACGCGCGGTCACGCTCTCGCCCGGAGAGTCATCTGCGCGTCGCTGTGTCAGGCGCCGGTCTGCCACGGTTCCAGGTGAACGAGCCGATCTATCGCGACGAGGGCGGCTGGCTGGCTGAGCCGGATCTCTCGCTACCGGAAGCGAAATTGGCCCTTGAGTATCAGGGCGAAGAGCACGCAGACGTCCGGAGGATGCGGAAGGACATCACGCGGGGTGTCGACATGCGCGCGGACAAATGGCTCGTGTACCAATACGGGCCGATCGAGGTGTTCCGCCGTCCGTGGCAAGTTCGAGCTGAGGTTCGAGCGACGATCGCGGATCGCGCGCCGCATCTGTTGCAGGGTGTGCGACGGATTCCGCGAAAAGCTGCCAGCTAGCGCCTGTCTGGCAACCGGCAGTCCGAGCGAGCGAGTGTAGTGGCCACTTTCGACCGCGGTGGCCGGTTGCGGTGCGAGTGGCCACTTTCGACCGCGGTGGCCAGTTGCGGTGCGAGTGGCCAGATATAGGTGGCCACTCGCACGATAGGTGGCCACTCGCGCGACAGGTGGCCACTCGCGCGATAGGTGGCCACCGGGCACACAGGTGGCCACTCGCGCGACAAGTGGCCACCCCGCAGTGCGGCAACTGCCCACTGGACGCGCAACTGCCCATTGGACGCGCAACTGCCCATTGGACGCGCAACTGCCCACTGGACGTAACTGCCCACTCGCGAGGGAAGGGGACGGTCAGCTCAACGCGGCGGCGATGCGGCGCGCGCCGGCCACCAGGACGGGTGCGAACTGCTGGCCGGGATTGCGTCCGAGCCGCTCGATTGGACCCGACAGCGACAGCGCGCCCAGCAGCTCGCCGCGCGCCGTGAGCACCGGCGCGGACACCGACGCGACGCCGGCCTCGCGCTGGCCGATCGACTGCGCCCAGCCGCGCCGGCGCACCTCCGCGAGCGTGCGCGCCGTGTAGGTCGCGGTCTCGAGCACGCCGTGCAGCGTGTTCGGGTCCGACCAGGCGCACAGCACCTGCGCGCCCGAACCCGCGGTCAGCGGCAGCCGCGAGCCGACCGGCACCGTGGTCCGCAGCCCGCTGAGCCGCTCGGCGGCCGCGACGCACACCCGCTCGTTGCCGTCGCGGCGGTACAACTGCGCGCTCTCGCCGCACTCGTCGCGCACCCACGCGAGCACCGGACCGGCTGCCGTCACCAGCGGATCCGGCATCGCGCTGGCCAGCTCACCCAGCCGCGGCCCGAGCACGAAGCGGCCTTCGGCGTCACGTGCGATCAGCCCGTGCACCTCCAGCGCGACGGCCAGCCGGTGGGCGGTTGCGCGCGGCAGGCCCGTAGCCTCGACGAGTTCGGCGAGCGTGCATGGCGAGGCCGCCACGGCGCCGAGGATCGCGACGCTCTTGTCGACGACGCCGATACCGCTGGCTTGTGCCGGGCTGCTACTGTGTCCCATACAGCGATACTATGGTCTCAAATACTGAGACGCAAGTCGAGAAGGTCCAGGAAGAGGCGTCATGGGAAAGACTCTCGCGGAGAAGCTCTGGGACAGCCACGTCGTGCACAGCGCGGCCGGTGAGCCCGATCTGCTGTTCATCGACATGCACCTCATCCACGAGGTCACCAGCCCGCAGGCGTT
>Ga0164242_10003327_pt1 | contig 18401 bp, 20 predicted proteins | sample OricomgcompostMG_FD_108783 | JGI IMG/M metagenome (GOLD analysis project Ga0164242, IMG submission 108783) | Miracle-Growth compost microbial communities from Emeryville, California, USA - Original compost - Miracle growth compost (MG) ... | reverse complement strand
CATCAACACATCGGCTGACTACTCAACTGATTCTTACTACGGTGTCGCCGGATATCTTGGCGAGGACGGCGGCCACGCATTGGATAGTGGCATCGGTGGGGGTGGGGGTACGGGGGGTTCGCCCGATGGTGGGAATGGGACGTTCAACGGCACGGCGCCACCCAGCAACAGCACGTCGGCCTAGACTTCCAAAATTATGAGGGTAGCGGCATGGTCTTCGTCATATGACTCTTCGTATTCTTTATTACATCTTAGTTAGCGGTTGTACATACATCATCTGAATTTGTAGTCAATTTTTGGAAATTCCCCACGGTGAGGACCCCCAAAGTTGTGATACGTCTTGTCCAATAATATGGAACGGGTAAAGTCTATTAGCCCCGAAGACTGCAGGACTAGGATGTCTGTAACAGTAAGTATTCATGCACGTTTTATGTGTGACGGTTTACACATTATGACAAGTCATTATGCCCTGCGTGTGCGACCGTCGACGCGGGCGGCTCCCCAAAATAACGCAAGCTGTGCTCTGGGCCTCTGGCTTTGTAGCTCTCACCTCGAACTCACTCGCGCTGAGTCCCTGGCAATATTAACCCACAAAAGTATGTCCGGTAGTGGGATTACGTCAGGTTCCGTCCCATCTGGCGATGATTCGGGAGAAGATGCGATGACGTTGGGGGGTCACACCCTCGGGTCGCAGGATCCGGCACCTTCGGACGATGTCTCGGGTGGCCCGATACCGTCGACCGCAGTAGATACGGCATTTGATCAGCAAGAGGACGACCCTGACTACGCACACTACATGAGCGGAACTTCCATTGGGCTGAGTGTAAGTCCCGAAGGTTGTTTCGCGGGCTTCTCGATGTGCTAAATGATGGCATTCAGATCGACTCGGAGGATAGCGATGTCAATTCGTCGTTAGGCGACATGGACAGACCGTACGTACTCCTGGCTTCTTTTAGCAAAGTTGGCATTGATATATCTCGGTTGGTAGGTCGTCCAGCATGTCTGCGACCTCGAGCATTTACCGTTTCGTCGAAGAATTTGGCCGCACATACCATAGTTACAAGGAAGGAAGTGAGTTAGCCAACACGAATAACTACGAGGTGTAGATTTGGATAAAGCTTCCCACTAACCGGGACCTGCTCCGTTCTCCGCTGCAGAATACTATCTGCCTAATGATGAGGTGAGTTGTTGCTAACATTAAGCAATCCTGAATCGGTCGCTAACAACTCTTTCTAAACATAGCAAGAGCAAGGTAGACTGGGTGAGCAAATGTCCAAAGAGGACATTAACAGCCTTTTCAACACACTAACCAAGTCTCAGACTTACAGCACTCATTAGCGCTTAGGCTTCTTGGTGGAAAACTACATCTTGCACCGCTGGAAAAGCTTGACAGAGTTCTCGATATTGGCACAGGCACAGGTATCTGGGCAATACAGTTTGGTGTGTACCCAGTCCTCCTCCCCATCTTTGCTCAAGCCAATTACCCGGCTACCGACTGAACGACTTGGCTAGCCGACGAACACCCGGAAGCAGATATTCTAGGCACCGACCTCAGTCCTATCCAGCCAGAATATGTTCCCCCAAACTGCCGGTTTGAGATTGATGACGTCGAGGATGCCTGGATATACAACTACCAGTTTGATTACATCCATGGGAGGTATATCTGTCCGTTTCTGACAGATGTACCTAAGTTGTTGAAGAACATATACGATAACTTGAAACCCGGCGGGTATGTAGAAATTATGGAGACTCTAATGCTTATGAAAGCAATCGATGATACTCTCGAGGGTCATCCTCTCCTAAAATGGAATTCAATGATGGTTGCAGGTGACTCTCCCCCCACTCCAAGAAGCTTGTCTTCGTTGAATTGATACTAACACGAATCTTAAGGCATCAAGAAAATGGGAAGGGACCCCCTTTCCGCAGTTAACTGCCAGAGGTGGATGGAAGAGGCCGGCTTTGTAAACGTCACCGAAAAGAAGTTTGCTGTGCCTGCAAACCCGTGGGCTCGGGGATCCGAGCAGAAGGTTCGCGGGGTGATGATGATGACCAATCTGCTCGAAGTGGCACAGGGGATCACGATGAACGTCTTTACCAAGGTTCACGGCTGGTCTCCGGAGGAGGTGGAGGTTTTTCTCGTGGATATCCGAGCCGGACTGAAGGATAGAAAACTGCATGGATACGTCCCCGCGTAAGCTTGACATATCCTAGCTTCGTCATCTAGGTTCCTTTGCTAACATCTGTAGACTTTGCGTCTGGGGTCAAAAGCCAGTGTCATGACAAACGCGTAGATGCCATACAGGATATTTGCTCAAGCTCCTTGAAAGGCTTTTTTGCTAGCTTTCATAAAGCTTTGTAGATCCCGGCAGCTCCCGGAGACTATAGTTAACACCCGAAGAGCTAGATTCGCGACACTACGTCGCTGTCACGAGCTCATAATACCATAGATGGTAGCTAAAACAACCCTAGTGAAAGAGTCCCTACCACTCTCGAGGGGAGCAGCAGTGTGCAGTTCTCAGAGCGATCTTGCCAACAATTGACATGCCACCCCATTGCTAACCTATCTAGGTTGGTATGTTATAAACTCTTGGGCATCTTATCTCCTACATAAGCATCACTTCCGCCCACAGCCACGACGAATATCTTCGGCTCTCCTGCGTTGACCTTCCCAGACTGATCCTTCCCGCCATCCGGTTGGACATCATCGTAAGCAAACGCATATCCCTTGCCGTCCAGGTTCGCCTCATGCACTATCCTCGCGTAGTGATTCGTCGGATCCCGACGGTAGAATGTCGACGGGTCAGACGGGTGTTCTTCCACGTCGGCAAGGGCCGTGCGTAGAAGTCCGGCGGCCAGCCGAGGAATAATGGCGTTCCGAGTGGGTGACGGACCTGTAACGAAAGGTCCGCTGTTGCAACCCAGGATGTCGGCCGTCGTTGGCTTGTGAAACGGCTCGCCGCCGATGATCAGCTCGTCCTTCTCGTTGACTGACCCGGAGACGATCCCGGGTGCTGCTTGGGTGTTCACCCGCATCTCCCGTCGGCCGTGCTTCTTGTGGTATTTCTTCCACACTTCCTCCACAAATGGCTCGTAATACCCGTCGAAACTCGCCCCGACAGCGTTGCCATGTGTCGGGTTCAAGGCCCGGAGTGATGGCTGACCGGGTTTCTGGACAATGAGTTTATCCCACGGCCTACCATCCTTACCAGCCTGGGCGCGGAGGCTTTCGCAAACCTTGTCGAGCCCATCCGGCCCCATCCCAGACACGTGTTGGATCTGGCCCCCCGTATCCTGGAGGGTCAAGGCGATTGGCAACCGCGCCACAAAGTCAACGTAGCTAATGTTGGCAAAAAGTTGGTCATTGTTGAGTGTGAACTCTGCAAACGCAAAATTAACGTCTGCGTTCGGATCGCTCGGGTTGAGCACCGACGGTTCGACCAGCGCCGGGCCAGGATTCAGCAGAAATGTCAGCTTGCCATCGCAGCTGAACCATATTCGCCCGCCTGCGACCTGGGGGATGTGGACGACGGTACTGCTCCCTGGAGGCCCAAGGGGAATTGCACAATCTTCTGACAGTGGTGATAGGATTGCAGGTGGGTTCTCCGGGTAGTAGAGATCCTTGCCGTTCGCCTTGACCAGGACACGAGCGCCATTATTCTGGATGGCGATGCCCGTTACGTAGGCGTAAACCTGATGTGAATTGGTTTGGTTCTGCAGATGGATATCGAGTGAGTCAGGCATTTTGGCGAACGTGGATTTACCAAGAGTCCTAGATGTAGAAATGGAAGTTTGGGCGATGCTTCAGGCGTTAGGTCAGACTCCAAGCCCCGATCAAATATTGTGACGTCACCGCGATGTGAACTTCCTGGGACATATCCGCAACGGCGAGCGACTGATAATTCCTCGGTAGGTTTTACCACTAAGTACCTACCTAGTACCTACGTGTCAAGGGAATTTCACCTTACTCACAAAACAGTAAATTTATGAAGGGGAAGTGAGCGAATTATGGAATATTGCCCTTGGTGTATTGCTTAACCATGAGCAGAGATTAAGCAACATAAATCCGTACACCTGCTAATAGTCCAAAATATTTCCGTAGGTAGAGCGAAAGTCCAACTCCATCGTAACCGCCTTCGCAAAACACATATTGTCGAGTAGCCACAGAAGACAGAAGTTAACGCCAGCCGAACAATACTCTATTTTCGCAGCTTCTCCAAAATTTCACGAGCCCCTGCGAACTCGAATTCTGCTAGTGTCTCGTCCCAGAGCCTTTCAATTACAGGACGACTCTCGGGGTCGTACGCCATACCAGCAAACCTTAACAAAAGCCGTCGTTAGTTACGCGAACACAAAGGTCAAGGGGATGTAAACTCACGGCATGATAATCCAATCCATTAACCAAGACCCATGTGACTCCTTGCCTTTCACAACAGTAGCATCCACATACGTGGACGCCCCGTTTTCCATAGTCCGGCCGGTGAGCGTCTTAGCCAAGGACAACACAGCACGAAGTACACCGTGAGCCTCTCGATGTAGCCCCGAATCCTTGCAGAAACCGGGGTCGACGAGGTTAACGATGACATCGTCGGGATTGACGTACTCGGCTAGCTTGGGCAGGAACAGCTGGCCCAGGAGTTTTGAGCAGGCGTATCTCTCTCCTACATCAAAGGGGTGGATTTTCGTGTCGTCAAATGATGGAAGTAGCGGGATCTGGGTACGGTTACCGAATTTGGCTTGGTATACGGTGCCAGAGCAGACCACGGATAGACGACCAGGGGCACCGGACGGCGACTTGGCTTTGAGCGCTGGCAGGAGAAGGATGGCTAAGAGCATGGTCGAGAGGTAGTTGACCTGTATGGTTTCTTCGTGGCCCGTGTTGGGGTTCAGGCCGAACTCGAGCTTAGCGACACCCGCGTTGAGGATAGCGATGTCAAGCCTAGGCAGTTCGATCTCCACTTTGCGCACGAACGCTTGCACAGAGTCATACGATCCCATCTCAAGCTCCCATACGGAAACCTGTGCCTTTGGGTACTCGAGACGAAGCGTCGCCGCGGCTTCCTCGCCTTTCTTCAGGGATCGAACCGCAAGGATGACATGGGACAGATTGTAGGAGAGGAGAAGCTTGCTGGCGTGGAGTCCTAGCCCGGAGCTGCCTCCAGTGACAATGGCTACCTTTCCGGACAAATCGGTAGACGTGGGTGGCCACTGGGGCTTGGCGCAGAACTGAGACTTAATAAAGATGCTGCCGACGCCAGACGTCAGGGGCTGCATTTCGATCGATTTGAGCTGTGCCATATCCGCGTTCGGGGCTAGAGCCTAGTACGGAGTCAAAGATCAAATATATCTGAAGTGCAAAACACCAACGTTATGGGATCTGTCGCTAGTTGATGGAGGATGATGGGCGAGTTGGGTGCGATAAGTGCTGAGTGTAGGATGAGGAGCAGTGTGGAATATGTGACTGTAGTCAAGAGCCAGAGCTCCTTATATAGAGAATCGGAGGTGCCATTTGTCAGGCTCTAGAAACAAGTACAACATGGCCGAAACATCCAACCTTTCTCCTATTTCCGTCTTATGGAAAGCGCAAGATAGCCAACGGGGCGAGAGCGGCGGGATATTCGACGATCCCACAATCACCACGTTTGAGGATTGTTGCCCGTTTTAGGATTAGCGTCTTGTTGGAGCCGGATCTATTCGGCGCCACATCCTTCCGCAGCTTGGAGTTCCGACCCGATGACGAGGCCGGCATGGCCGGGGTTGTTAGTGCACCGGCGGAGCAATTCCACGCTATGCCGAAAACGGCAAACAGTCTGGTCCTTGGCGCGCTCACGGTTGTCTCCGGTAACTCCACTCTGCAAAAACATCGATGAACGTCAGCTCGTCCCCTCGGTTCCTCGGCCTTTGCACCTCAGAATCATGAAGTCCCCGCATCAAACACTCCTCATCCCCTTGCCCGACAAACTGATGCGTCGGGAATAGCGGAAGAAGTAGCCCGCTATCTTACGACCAACCAGTTTGGGGTATTAGACACCGCATTGCTAGGTCACGCGAAGGCTGCTCAGTCTCATTCAGGCTAGGGTGTTTCTCATGATGCTTACCGGACAAGCTAGCCGGCAGAGTCTGCCATCCTCTACTTGAGGTCTAGGAACTCTAAACTAATTCTCCATGTAGGTCAACCTGCGAACCCGTTTATTGTCAGCACATCCCTAGAGAAGCCGGACGCAGCCGCACGGAGGCTTATTAGGAGCCATGTAATGCGCGGGAAGAACCGTCGCGGCCCAAAAGTCGCACTGCAGAAGCCGACTTCGACCCTCGGCGAGGATGGTGTTAGAGCAACCTCGAAACGCAGCGAAGTACCCAGTCAGCCGGGCCGCGCCATGGGCACAGACTTGGCACTCACTAGGTTCGCCGATGACATGGAGCCTTACATGCAGGAACTCGTCTTCAGATGTGAGCACCCCGCCCATCTCCGCCTGTGCTCTCCTGCACGGGTCCGCCTATTCCCAGCCCCTTCTGCCTTGACTACTAACTCCTGCAAGTCTTTACCGTAATAAAAGAATCCCTATACCCGATAGAGCTATGTATGACGTTCGACACCAGAGCCTCGATATGGTTCGACTATCTTCGCAGTGATGACATGTATCTACACTCCTTGATGTGGTCTTCGCAGTCATACTTCGACTGGACGCAGGGGTCCTCGCCCTCGAGACTCTCCATGACCCACCAAGCCAAGACTCTCGATCTTCTTCAGAAACGCCTCGACGACGGCCTAATGGCTATATCCGATACTACCCTTGCCGTCGTCGTCACTTTAGTAATGATGACTGCCCTAACGGGGGAGCCCGAATCCGCGACGAAACATATGGGTGGCCTCCACAAGATGGTGCAGCTCAGGGGTGGGCTCCACTCACTGGAAAGGAATAAGCAGCTTCAGATAAAGATCTGCAGGTACGGGGGTGTCTTTGGGCTGTAAGGCAGAATGTGTTGCGCTAATAATTCTTTCTACTAGAGCTGATCTTGGCATTGCTCTTATCAACGGCACGAAACCGCTATTCTCGTCTGCTGGCAAATCCTGGGGTCGATATTTTACTCAGTCACCATTATCATATCCAATACACTCTCAGCTACTATCGTGTGACATCGACCATAACCTAACAGAAATATGGAGCGACCTCGAGGTGTTCTGCGCATCTGCGAATGTTGCCTACCGCACCAGGGTGAAAATAAGTCCAGAGGGGTTCCAGGACAAGATGATTTTCATTGAATACCGCCTTATGTCTCTCAGCTTTCACTCGGCTTCCTTCAATGAGACGTTTCGCCTCGGACTGTTAGCCTACGTAACGGCTATTTTCCTTCAGACTGAGAGCATAAAAATCCGATTCGGCCTCTTGTCCGGGAAATTGTGCGATTCCCTCTTCAAGGCGAACTGGGCTAACGTCGAACTAATGGAGGTTCACCTCTGGCTTCTCTTCGTCGCCGGTCTGTCGGCGACCACCCCTGATGACGACCACTGGCTTATGCCGCTTCTATTCGCAATGCTCCAAGAAGCTCGGTTTACAACATGGGAGGGCGTACGAGCCACCTTGAAAGGCTTCCTCTGGATCGATGCTCTACAGGATTCCGAGGGAAGGAGAATATTTGACCGGATCGCGCTGATTAAAACGATGCCGAAAGCACTGGAAACCCATGGAGAGTTGCTTGCCCAATTCCAATCTACTTCCGCCTTGTCGCTACCGGTCGTCTCGTAGCGAGCTGAGGCTAGGAAACCTCCGAGGACAGCCACCAAGCTCCCAACTTTGCATCCACACGTTACACTGGCACGACTCTTACGCGAAGGTATTCCAGTCGGGATGAAGTTTGTCGATGGTTTTGATGGAGGGCTACGCGTCGACGATATTTCTGGTTGCCTACCTAGCCGTGATGTGCCACATTCAAGCTAGCTGCTTGTTCACAATGCTTACGCATGTCTTAATACACCCGGTATAGCTTGGTGTATACAGTATACTCCAACTCTCATGAGGGGCGCTCTGAACGAGATTCCCTCATCCTGGATCAATGGCGTCACACCATCTGCCTATACAGTTTGTGGTACGCTCGCGAGCGGATAAAGGTTCGCCACCTGGTAGCAACACTTGCAAAGAATAGGCGCCAATCAAAATCCCGTCGTAGGCCTGTAGGTCTAGGCCCATGGCTTTCGGAGGGTCCGCGCCGGGGTTGTTCATTTCCAACTTCACCGGATTCGATGAAACTTATTACCGCCTAGGATTTGAAGAACATGGATTTCCCCCTTGATTTAGAGTGAATAGGCTTGTTCAACTGCCAATCACCCGGTGCCATGAACTGCCGAGTTACGACGTTCCCCGCGAATAGTAAATGGATGGGTATACTTGGTGTATTAGCCGACGAAATTATCTGCGGCCCCATAAACGAAAAGAATGATATATCTACCACCCAGCCTCAGTCTTGAACAGCCAGTCTTGGCCTCCGCCGAGTATCCGCCCTCCCTCTCATTACGAAAGTTACAAAACAGCCGTTCATAGTTCTTCACGATGCTGTATTCCACTCTCTCGCTAGGCTTGACCCTCAGCGCGACGGTCCTAGCAGCCGATTGCACTCGGGAGAGTCTCCAAGCCGGCGCGGACAGCCTAGTTGCCGCGCAAAAGGCCGGGGACGCAAGCTTGCTGAAGCCGGTGTCCGACGACGTCGTCTACAACCAGAACCACGCAAAGGGTGACTATAAGACAGGGATCCTCGCGACGGCTCTCCCAATCGACCACAGCCGCAGCTCGCTCGACACGACACAGTGCGCGACTTACACGGAAATCATCTCCGCGACCGCAACCAAGCCCTACGTAGTCGGCGTGCAGATGCACTGGACCGGCGACAGCATCACCAAGATCGACACGCTGACCACGTCGACGGGCGACTGGCTCTTCAACGCGTCGGGGACACTAAAATGGGCCTCGCAGGAGAAGTGGGACACCATCCCCGAGGATGAGCGTGACAGCCGCGAGGTGATCCAGGCTGCTGCGGACGCCTACTGCGACGTCTTCTCGGACAAGTCCGTCACCGTCCCCTGGGGCCACCCCTGCGCTCGTCTCGAGGGTGGGTCGTATACGGGTAACGGTGGTGAAAACGACAGCTGCGATGTCGGCATCCCCAGCGGCGTGTCGCTAACCGATCGCCACTACGTCATCGACGAGACCGTCGGCGCCGTCGACGTGATGCTGAGCTTCGCCGGCATTCCCGATAGCCACGAGTTCCGCGTTGAGAAGGGCAAGCTGCGCTACGTCCACACCCTGACTGTCATGACCGCCAAGGGCGCCGGTAAGAGGAGGGGTGTTCATAGGCGCGGCGCCGTCGCTGATATGCAGCGTTATGCCTAGGCCTCTAGCGTGATCCAGTGCGATTCGGGATATGATGGGCGTGTTTACGTTTTATAGGAGTTACATAGGAATGGTTGCCGTCGGAGAAAGCTGGTTAACATGGATGACCAAGTACTGGCCCTGTATTACTGTACCATACATACCTCCTAGGAATTCCATGCCACGTTGATATCCCGATCTTCGTGTAAGCTACAGCCGCAGAGGTTCTGCACCATACAACGCATGGTATCCCTAGCAGAAGGTAGATCGATGTACAATTTTGACGTCACTAAGTGAAATGGCATTTCTCGAGTAATTACTTTTATTTTCGCATAAAACAGTCCTAAACACCACAACCAGAGTCCCTGCTCTCAAACGCCTATAAGTATTGCCACACCTCCTACCACTTACGCCGCAACCTTTATAACGACCTTCCCTTTGGTGCGCCCCCCATGAACCTTCTTGAAAGCTTGGTCGAAGTCTGTAAACTCGTACACGCTGTCAATCTTTGGGGCACACTTCCCTTCTTCTACCAGCTTAGCAACCACTTTGAGGTCAGCTCCACTCGGTTCGACGAGGAACCACGCGGCCTTAGCCAGCGTCTTATTCAGCCCTTCTGGTTTAGCCGAGTTTGGGTCTCCGACAATGCTAAAGAACATCCCGCCCTCCTTAGCGGCCGCCCAACCTCCCTCGAGCGTCGTCTTTCCGACACAGTCCAGGACGAGGTCGCACTCACGCACGGCCGGGTCCTCGGCAACCCACTCGGGGATTGATTGCTTGCTATAGACAATCACGTCCGTAGCGCCCAACTTCTTCACGGCCTCGACATCGGACGCCCCGCAAGTCGCGACAACGGCCCCGGTCCCAGCAGCAGCAGCGAGCTGGACGCCCCAGCCTCCAACACCGCCCCCCGCGCCGGAGACAAGAACCCTCTTCTTAGAGTTTGCCTCCCGAGCCTTCGCGTCCCCGAGGAGTGCGGCCCGGTCTAGGCCACCATGCTCAAACAGGCCTTGGTAAGCAGTCAACGAACTGAGCGGGGTGGCGGCAGCCTCAACCCAGTTCAGAGCCTTGGGCTTGAGGGCCATCCAGGACTCCGGCACGACGGTATACTCGCGCAGGCAGCCTGTGCTGGTGGGCTGGGCGCGGAAGAAGACCTCGTCGCCGACATGAAACGCGGCCGTCGGGCCGGCGGGTCCGGAGACGACGACGCCAGAACATTCGGTGCCGGGGACCCGCTCACGGCCGGGGGCGAAGAGTTGCGGGAAGTTCGCCTCCCAGGTAAGCTCGCCGAGACAGGGGGAAATGGCGTAGACGCGGATGAGGTAGGCGTGGGACTCGGATGTAGCCGGAAGTGGACTTTCCTCTAGGACGAGTTCATCGGTGTGTGGGTCCACTTGGTGGACGACTTTCATGGTGGTGGGGAGAACCATTGCGGAAGTTGTAAGTGGAGGATGTAATCGTTGGAGATGTGCGAGAGGATCGAAGATAATACAGTCAAGGAGTCAGCTTTTCAATGTTACCTGAAGTAGGCAATTGGTGAAGGCACTGGAATGTGAGATGATGATCTGATTCTGTGATCTCATGACATCGCTCACCTTTATATGCTCGCGGGGTTTGCCGAGCTCGGGCGCAAACAAAACGCCAATACCCGCTGTGTCATTGATTTCTGGGCTTACATACCACTTCGCTGTTGGCGAGTGTGGTAACTTACCTACGACGGCATGGTCGCCAAGAACCCCCGAGAAGGACTTAGTAAGACTCAAGGTGACACAGCCGTTTAAGGTCGACTTCCCCCGCCTCCGACCAATTACCCCACATCGGCCAAGCTCGCGGTCCCGACGCCGCCGACGTGACTCAATATTTGGAGGATTTTAGCGGCCCCAAGGTAATAGCCTATCTCGCTCTTCGGGAGACATCGCTCGAATAAGTTTGCTATTGATTAGCGTGTAAGCCCGAGAAGCCACAAATTATATTGTGATCGGTCCGGTACAGCCCGACCATCACGCCTCCAAACTCCGAGGCCGTAAGTAACAGCTACGGCAAATTCAGAAGCGCTCTATAATTTCCCGCAGAGATTGCGCAATACGTTGTGACTAAGGACTTGCCGCCAAGCTTAAGCCTGCAGCAGTCAAATGCAACATCAAACCTTCGGGTAATCACTAGAAAGGAAAATCCATCGGCACACACGCTTGCTGCTCGTGGATCCTTGAGTCGGCTGGGCTGAACTCACTAAGTCCTGGGAATTTATGGTGGTACACTTGCATGCCAATTTTCCTCGGGGAGCTGCCATCATTACAATGCAGATAACTCAAGGGTCTTGGGTAACGAGACGCGTCATCTCTTTCTGCTTAATGGGCTCCGGCAACCCGAGTCCGAGCTGAAGGATCTCGGTGTATGGGTTGCAACTCTCGGTTCTTGCTTTATGAATTTCCTGCATACAAAGTCGTTAACCCATGCAATCGCAAGTGTGGGGGTGGCAGTCACAGTTCTCAGCCCATCTTATAGTTCAGATGAGGCTAGACGGAAGCTCTTTTCCCAGCCCAGCAAGGTGAGAAATATATATGAGTCGGACGGCCAATCTCCTCGGCCGCCTCCGGGGTTAGGCCGGATGCCGTTGGTGACCCGGCTCCGGGCGCCTACACATCCGCTCTAATATGAACTGAGCAGCCGGTGTTCCTCGGCCCTCTAAATCTAACGCCGGCGCAGAATCCTTCGCCAAATACGAGGCAGTTTTTGAACTCCATTGGACCAGTCCATCGCGGCCCATTCTTTTTCCATGCTTACATTTGGAGTTTCCCATAGAATCCTCCCGTGCTACTAGGTAATAGTAGTCATCAAATTTGGAGCACCCTCCAGATTCCATTTAGTTCAACTTAGCGGCAACACTAGGACCAACCACAGGGATCGACAGCCCTGGAACATGTGGACTGGCTTCCACCGGCCAAGCATGGGTCTCAAGCATATAAGACAACAAAGGTCAGGCACGTGGGTCGTGTTCCGACCAGGCCCGATAACAACGACAACCCAGGTTCCTGGATTTGACATGATCTTGTCCTTGGCGATCTGCCGGACTGGTCGGAAGACGCACACGTGCAGAGGGAGGAGCAGAGGAAGACAATGGGTCCTCTTATGAAGGTGCTTATAAGACCAGCGCGCGGGATCCTCGGTATTCAATGTTGTTTGGCACGTATAGTGCAATTATCTCCAGGAACTCACTGTTGAAAGTCGCTGAATATGAGGGTCTCGTCAACATTCGCCATGCTTGCATGGGCGGCGGTCACCACCGCTGTCAAGTGTCCCGTCAAGATGAACCTAACAGGTCACATCGACCCAGATCAAGTCATGACATTTGTCTACCAGCCATTCGAGGTCCCAGCCGGTGTGGCGTCCATTTCAGCCCTCTACAGCTACAGCCAAAAAGGCCAAGGGAATGCGCTGGATATCGGCATCTTCGACCAGCGAGGTTACGAAATGATGGATGCCCATAACGGCACCTCGGGGTCGCGCGGTTGGTCTGGCGGCTTCAGGGATAATTTCACCATCTCGACTACGTGGGCAACGCCGGGATATAACGCAGGACCCATTGTGCCCGGGACTTGGAACATTGTGTTTGGTCCGTACAGCTCAACTACTGAAGGGATCGACTGGCAGCTTAACATCGAGATGAGATTCGGCTCATCCGACGAATGGTTCTCACCGGCCTATACCACCGTCAGCCTTGACCCGGTCCCCTATTTTGCGGAGGAGCAGCGATGGCTAAGAGGGGATTTCCACTTGCACACAGTTTACTCTGATGGCCAATATCTCCCCGAGGAGCAGATCGCAAATGCCATCGATCGCAAGCTAGATTTCATGTTCTTCTCGGAGCACAACACCGACTCCGGGATCGAGATATATGGCGTTTACCAGCCCGAGAACCTACTTATCGGACGCGCCATCGAAGTCACAACCCGCCACGGCCACTGGAACGCACTCGGCCTAGACAGGGGCCAGATCATCGAGTGGCGCTACCACCCCGGCGACGAGGCGGGCTACCCAGCGGCGGCGGAGCAGGTGCACCGGGCGGGAGGGTTGGTGTCGATCAACCACCCGTTCACAGCCTGCGACCGCTGCGACTGGACGCTCGACTGGGACAACCACGACGCGATCGAAGTGTGGAACGGGCCGTGGGATGCGACCGACCAGCTGGCCGTTGAGAAATGGCAGGAGTTCCTCGTGGAGGGGCGGCGCTACACGGCCATCGGCGGGAGTGACGCCCACAGGAACCCCGACGTGACGGCGCTGCCGACGACGGTAGTGCTCAGCCGAGGGTGGAACCAGGCCGCAATTATCGACGGCGCAAGGAAAGGGTTTGCTTACATGGTTAAGGAGCCGGACATGACTATGGCGTTGACTATTGATGGTGGCGGCATCACGTACCACATGGGCCAGACCGTTAAGGCCGACAGTGTGGCAGGTAAGAATGCGAAGTTGAGTCTCGTGGGATTCGCCGGCAATGTTGCTAGCTGGGTATCTGACAAAGGTTACGTGTCGAATACCACCGTAGACGGCGATGGCACGCTGGAGGTCGCTGTCCAGGGCATGAAGTTCGTGCGTGCAGAGGTCAGGGATGCTAGTGGTAACGCCCTTGGGCTAACTAACCCGATCTACTTCTCATAAGAAGTAATATGTAGTCGTGTAGCAAGAATTCAGATTTTCCAACGAACTCGGTCAGGTGAAAGGGCCTAATGGGCTCATATAAACTTACCACCTACTGTGAACCGTTCGGACTATGACGGAGTGCTACGGGGTACCGCAACCACCAAGAGCACGCTCCTAGCATGTTCAACCGATATTTGGTGCCCTGTATTTTATCACGGTTGCCTGTACTTAGTCGGGACCGAAGGGTGCCTCTTTCCCCGTTCACATACTTGTAGAGGATAGTCGATCTTTCCGCTGTTACTAATATAACGCGAACGAGGGAAGTAGCTCCCTGCCCGGCAAACAAACAAAACAAAAGATTAAGGCGTCGGAGTGCCGTTTGCGAAGACCTATCTCTAATAATTGCTTAGCCGGCCATCCCAATACAAGGAAGCCGAAAGCAGCCAGATATCTACAAGTATACAACCCCTATTGACTCCACCTGACAAAGCCCCTTCTCCGCCTTACGGTCGAGTCATCCTAGCCCCAATGTCGGAACCAAACCTATCGAAGAAGCGCCACTCCATGGTGTTTGTTGGGAGGAAATCCCTCCCGTTGATAATGGTAGACAGTCTGGCAGGATCGGAATTCGACTCTGTCGATTCAACCCCCGATATGCGCAACCCTCTCTTCCAGAAGTGGTGGAAGATGAAATTCCTCGAAATCTGTCCCAGAATATCCACAGTTGATGAATTCACAATTGTAAAGCCTGAGACTCGATTTGATTGCCTGGGATGGGCAATGCTGGACCTGAGCCTAGATGGGCAAGTATGGCCACTCAAACGGATCACCCAGAAGCAGGTAGAGTCCCGACGTAAGAACATGCCCCTACTGTCTTGCGTCTCTTCCCATCATACCCTCGGGAAAACTCTACATTGAAGTATTTTGCTGCTAATGTACTCTTATCACATTAGTCTTTGAAAACGGATACCGCCGAGCCCATCAGACCGATCCCGTTCGGCCTTACCAAGTTGAGGTGTACTACAGGACCGTGTTTACAAGATCCCTTCGGTTGGAGCGTCGCTTCACTCACGCCCATCTCCTCCGCAGCGACCAGGAAGCTGAATCTAAGATCGGTTACAATAACCTTGACGCCTGCGTGATCCGTCATCGCCGTGCAGATTTGCAGGGATCCAGGTTTGGTAACATCAAACACCGCTTTCTCAAGGTCAAGGTTGATCCCCTCCCAGACTTCGAGGTGGTGCAAGGTGATCACCTCCCGGCCCCGGAGGCCACAGAGCCGAGTGGGTTTATAAGGTGGACAAGGCGGGTTCGGACCTGGGCCATTCCCTCTATTCTTCAGAAATCCTCCCGCGACAAACAGACCGATTAGCAGCAAGAACGTACACTTACAGGACCGGTAACGGGGGTGTGCCTTGGATTTGCGGTTTCTGTTTCATCTTCAACAAACTTCCTATGCAACTTTATCGGGTATGCTTTATTTCACTCGGGGCGAGAATACCCAGCGTTACACCAGCATTAGAAAAGCGGTGCAAAACAGTTTTTAAAATGGATGAGATTCACCCCCTGTACTTATTCCGTATGGCGTCTCCATAGCCGTTACACCCCTTCCCGTCCGGGCCAATTCTTTCCCCAACACCGCAATCCGAATATGTGAACGAACATGATATGGATATACCGTCATATACTCGGCATCGGTGGATAGCCTGAGGCACTTCTGAGTAAAAATATATCAATCAGTAACATCGGACGTCAAAGACAAGCTAGTCGCCTGCTGCCCGGGCACAATTGTCGAACGAGTTTGTGGAGAGGAGGTAGTCCGTCAATTTGCCTTTCTGTTTTCGCCGCGTCATAACCGGCAAAGGAAATCTCAATTGGCTTTGAACGAGGCACAGGGTTGGGTGCAAACGTACCCCTTCGTCTCCTATATAGCAAAGAAAGGTTAGCCGATCATTCAGGCAACGAGGTATCAAGATTCCAGGGTTTCAATATAGTGGACGATGCGCAACATCTTCTGCCTCGCGTCGCGGGCTTTTTACTCCGCCATCGTCGCACGCAGGGCAAGTTTAGAGGGGTCGCCATGATCTCTAGTAGTCGGCAGGTCGTTCTCATGGGTTGAGTCGCGGGTTGCCGCTGTCACGTGCCTAAGGCACCTCTCGCCAACCGGGCACTCGACGACATGTACGGATCCATAGGTACCTTGGTACACTAGATAATTTGTACCTGTGCTTGACACTCCCTCGCTTACGAAGGTAGGTAGGTACCTTAGAGGTACCTAGTGCTTCGAGTTAGAGTGAGGGCTCACCATGTTTCAATCCTCCAGCTCTGGTGTACCTGAAAGATATTATGTCTTGGAAATGGGTAGGTACCTAATCATGGATGCCTCAAGAAGTCCCTCCTCAGAGCGAAGAGGTGAGAAGCGCAAGGCGCACTTGGTAGGTATTTTGACTTGGTCGCCTATGCATTTAAATAGGTAGCCAAAATTAGGTCCCGTGGAGAGACTGTAGGTACCTACTTCAAGTCGAAGCCTTTCAGAACACCTTTTACCCCTGTATTCATGTCATCGGGGACGTCCAAGCGTTTGGGGTTGCACTAAGCTTGCCCCACCCCCATCGGCTGCTGCCTCATGCCCCACCCAACCCATGTCATGCCCCTCTATCACGCTCTCCTCCCACCACGGCTATCACCGCGTTCTGTTATCTACCGTCTCTGAAGTTGAGCACCCGCGGTATGCTCCACCATTTCGACATCCTCACCCAATACCTATTCTGCTGTCGTCAGTTCCCGCACAACCGCACCGCCGGCCCTCCCGCCGCCATCGCCATGGCTCCCCAGAGGAAGCTCCGGATCCTCTGCTTCGGCGACTCCCTAACGTCGGGGTACTCCTGCATGGGAGCCATCTTCCACCCCTACCAGGAGACGCTGGAGCAGATGATTGCCATGGCTTTCCCGGAGTACGAGCTCGATACGGTCGAAGACGGGAAGCCTGGTGATCTAGTCACGTCCCGGGGCCGCTTTCTCGAGCGGATGGAGAACAACTGTGAGTCTGCTTTCTCGAAGGGGGACTAGTTGGGAAAGAGATTCATACTCACCAGGGGGGTTGCGGTCACAGTTCCGATGGCAGAGGAGAGCCCATTCGACTGGACGATTGTGTTGGGCGGGACGAAGTACGTTTTTGTCCCCCTTTCGCCTCCGCCCACACCGAGTCAAACGGCCACTGTGTCACCTACTTGAGAGTACCGAGCTAAACAGACCCTCAGCGATCTAGGATGGGGCTCCGACCCGGAGGTGATCTTCGACTACCTTCAAAAAGTCTGGACCATACCGTTGGCACACGGGAGCAGGGTTCTAGCGCTCACTGTACCCGAAGCCGGCGTCAAAGCTGGCAGGTCGATGATCGATGCTAAGAGGAATAAGCTAAACGATCTCATTAAGGGGTATAAGCATGAGAACTTGTAAGACTTCTACCCCATGTCCCGAAGCATCGAAACCAGCTCCTAACTTCGTCCTGTCAACCCAAAATAGTCACGTCTTTGACCTCCACGCCGCAGTCCCCTACTGGTCCATGTCCGAGGAGGACCGTGTACGATACTGGGACGACGCCATCCACTTCACCCCCGACGGTTACGACCTCATCGGGCAGCGGGTAGGCATCGCACTAGTCTCGCTGCTAGTGAAGGAGCGGACAAAGTCCGACACGCCGGCGCGGCAGCGTCGCGTCTACCGGGACGACGACCTCGTCTTCGCCGAGGAGAGCGGGGACCCCGACTCCTTAAACCAGGGATACGTCATTGTGCGGCGGAAGGATCTCGACTAGACGAGGAGGAAGGGCTATTTGCTACGACGTGTTTCATTTCGAGCCAGTGTTAGCGTTCATTTGATACCGCGTGGTGTTTACAGGTTAGGGTTACGGTAACTTGGAGATAGGGGTGCAAAACGGCGTTGTAGGCATGACGAGGGCATAGATGGATTGCTATTCTAACTTCCTGTGCACTCATAGACTCGGGAAGGCCTCATTTATTGATTTCAGACTCTTTAATCCTCCAACGCCGGGCTTGGTAAAAAAAACTCTAGAAGCTCCCGCAGTATGAACATCATGATGCGGCCAACTGCTGCTCCGCGAGCAACTTTGCATATAATTTCCGTCAGCTTCATCGTCCCACCTCATCACTGCCTCGGGGCGTAGGGGAACATAAAACGTACCGGAAACTCGGACTGCAGCGCGTTGGTCAGCTGTTCCAGCTCCTCCGCCAGCGCCTGGACGTTGGCGTCCCATCTGCGCGTCTCCTTGCACACCGTGACCTCGGCGCGGCCGCTACCCTTCTCCCCGGATGCCTCGCCGCCCTCGAACCAGATGATGCGGTCGATCTGGTCGATGCGGCCCGCGAGTCGGCCCTG
>Ga0164242_10003326_pt1 | contig 18402 bp, 16 predicted proteins | sample OricomgcompostMG_FD_108783 | JGI IMG/M metagenome (GOLD analysis project Ga0164242, IMG submission 108783) | Miracle-Growth compost microbial communities from Emeryville, California, USA - Original compost - Miracle growth compost (MG) ... | reverse complement strand
TCTTCATTGGCCATAATTTGGCATCCTGCCCCTAATCAAAATTTTGCATCGGGAATGCCAAAATCACAAGTCGTCCAAGGTTATTTTTTAAGTTTTGTTGAAGAACTGCCTGAATCGGGAGGAGAAGGGGTCGGCTGCCGCCGTGATCTTGACGGTTTTTTTCGGCAGCCAACCCCTATTCGACTCAAATCAGGGCTTGATTGTGTATTGGAAAAGTGAGGTCAGAGCAAGGCCCCCGTTTCCGGGGGCCTTATCTCAGACTAGTCTTAGGTTCGCTTCAGATTGATTACTTCGCCCAGGAGCTCGTCCCCGACTCCGATCACTTTCGAGTTCGCCTGGAAGTTCCGCTGAGCGGTCATCAGGTTGATGAACTCGTTGGCGATATCGGTCGTCGACGCTTCGAGCGCCTTCGAAGAAATCGTTCCGCGTCCGCCCGCATTCGGCGAGCCGATCGTCGGCTGGCCCGAATTCCGGGTTTCTTTGAATTTGTTACCGCCGATCTTGAGCAGGTCTTCCGGGCTTTCGAATTTCGCCAGGGCGACCTGGGCCACGGTCAGCTCTTCTCCGTTCGTGTACTGGGCGACGAGTCTTCCGTCGTCGTCGAACTTGAGCGAGCCGATGCTGCCCGAAGTGTAACCGTTCTGAACGGTCTTGTACGCCTCGGAATTCGCGCCGTATTGGGTGACCTGAAGGCCGTCGCCGCCGTCCTTGATCGATTTTCCGAACGAGAAATCGACTTTTTGATCGGCTTTCGAGCCTTTGTTGAAGTTGAACGAAGAGCTGTCGGTCGTTTGCTCGGCCAGTTTACCTTCGTCGTTGAAGACGAGTTTTCCGGCCGCTTGCTGGACCATTTCGCCCTTCTTGCCGTCGACCAGGTCTTCGCCCTTGGCCATCGCATGCCATTCCCAGTTGTGTCCGTCCACTTTGTTGAAATAAACGGTCACCGCGTGGGCCGCTCCGTTCGTGTCGTAAACGGTCACGCCGGTCGCGAAGTGCGAGGTCTTGTCGGGGTTTTTCGGATCGAACTTCACGCTCATGTCGGCGCGCGAATCGAGGTTCGCGAACAAATCGACCTTGCTCGTGCCTTTCGCGTCGAGGATCGCGCGGTCGATCGAGATCGCGCCCATTTTCGAAGTAATTTTTCCGTCCGAATCGGCCTGAAAGCCCATGACCCGCTCACCGGTCGAAGCGACGAGCTTGCCTTCTTTATCGAAGTGGAAGGATCCGTCGCGGGTGAACGAGCGTCCGTCGACGCCGTCGGTGACGAAGAAGCCGTTCCCGGTGATCGCCAAGTCGGTCGGCGATTCGGTTTGAAGCATCGTTCCTTGAGAAAACACCGTGCGGATGTTTCCGAGTTTGGTTCCGCGGCCGGTCGCCATGCTGGAGCCCATGCCGTTCAACGATTTTGCGACGGCGTCTTTGAATTCGGGACGAGCGGTTTTAAAGCCGGTCGTAGCCGCGTTCGAGATGTTATCGCCGTAAACCGCGAGCGCTTCACCCTGTCCCTGGATTCCGGTAAAGCCCGTGTACATTGAAGATAAGATACCCATTGAGTCGCCTCCTTGCGATGCTCATCAACGTGAGTTGATGAGTCTGAGTTCTTTCGTCCTGAAAGAACTTGCATTCGTTTGATTGCTCCCCGTCAGTCATTCGGGGGAGTTCAGGCTTCCCATCGAACCGAAGGTGAGTTCCATTTTATGGAACCGAAGGTTCGTCCTTTTACGGAGGGGTCCAGCCTGGCTTTTGGAATTTGCGATATTCGACCGCATTTTCCGCCCTGTTTTTTACGGCCTTCGCCGTTTTCTTCCACCGCGCCGGCATTGCCGATTCGCGATTTCCATTTTTTACACAATCATTATTTAAACGATAACCGCGCCATCAATATTTGTAAACACGTTTCCGCTTAAATTATTTCGATCCATCGCGGTAATCACCGTCCGGTTCGGAACACTGACGATCAGCGCCGCTTTGTCGGTCAGCACGAGCGTGTCTTGCACGCCCTTCGAATCCGCCTGGTTGATCGCGGCATTCATGCGCGACAGCGTTTCAGGGTCGAAGTGAATCTGACGCTCACGCAACCGTTGGGTCGCGTGCGCCGAAAACTTCAGTCCCTGCGAAACGTTTGCCAGCTCGGGCTTCACGCCTTCCGGCGCGTGCGACTTTTGAAGCACGCCCTGCTGGATCGCGCTCTGCAACTGCTGGTCGAACTCGCCTTTTTTCAGCGCTTCGCCGCCTGCGGGCTTCTTTCCGTCCGAGACGGCGGGATTCGAAGGAATCCTGCTCACGTTCGGATAATAAATCGGGCTACTCATCGGCTCTCCTCCTTTCTTTCAATTTATTCGTCGCCGGAAAGCCCCGAAGGAAAACCTTCGGCTTTCACCGGCGGTTCTTCCGACGGTGCCGGGGCTTGAGCGGGAGCAGCTTGCGTGCCGTTCGATGCGGAGGCCACGCGTTGACCCTGCTCCGGGTTTAAAGGTGCGAAACTTTTTGGCGCTTGCGGCGCAGGCGGGATCATCGAGACCGCGCGCTGTGCGGGCGCATCGCCTTCGATGCGGGTCACGTTTCTGAAGTTCACCGATTGCGGCGATTTCGGGTCTCCGACCAGGAAGTTCGGCTCGCCGCCTTCGAACGACACACCGACGATCCGCTCTTGAGAGATCGGATTGATTTGAATCTTCCCGCCCCGTTCGTTTTCGGCGTCGATACGAACGATGTAATTTCCGCTCGGCACCTGCATACCGCTTTCATTGAGCCCGTCCCAACTGTAAACGTTCGGGCCGGCCTTCATCGGTTCGAGATCGCGCGAGGCCACGGTATCGCCATGCTCATTTAAAATATCGATTTTGATTTTTTGCGCGTTTTGCGGAAGCGTGAAGTCGATCGGAGAGGTCATGCCCTTCATGTGGTTGAAGCGGCCCTTATCGACCGTCACCGTCTTCCCGATCATCGCTCCCATCGCCATACGGTCGGACGCGTTGTTCTTGTCGGCCAGTTTGTCGATGGCGTTGCCCACGTTCTTCAGCTGCTCGACGCTCGTCAATTGCGCCATTTGCGTCGCCATCTTTTCGGCTTCCATCGGCTTGGTCGGATCTTGATGCTTCATCTCGGTGATCATGATCCGCATGAAGTCGTCTTTATCGAGGGTCTTTTTGATCGGACGCGCTTCTTTCGCCTTGCCTCCGTAGACGGCCTGGAACTGCTTCATCGCGTTTTGAACGGCCTGTTCGCGATCGCTTTGCGAAGGATTCGCCGCTGCCAGAGTATTTGCCGCCGTTTTGCCGATTTCCATTTCCGATCCCCTATCCCTTTTCTATGTCTACGCGATCAAATCGAGGCGGGCCGATCCCGTTCCGCCCGCTCTTCTGACCGAGCGCTGAGCCAGCCGATGCGTCCGATTCAGGTTAACCGTTTTCGACTCGTCCTCAAAGTGACGATCTTGCCGGGCGCCCGCTTCGGAACCCGGATGGTCATGACCTTGACGGAATTGGCCTTGAAACTGGCTCAGATCGGGTTGCAATCCCGAATCCGGTTGCGCCGCCTGAGGCTGAGTCACGACGTCGATGCGTGAAAGGCTTAAATTCTGCTGCGAAAGACTGTCTTTCAAGGAAGCCAGGCTTTCTTCGATGATCTTCTTGGCTTCGCCGTCGTGGGCCTTGATCTGAATCGACACGTTCCGGCCTTGCGTTTTCACGCTCATTTGCAATTCGCCCAGATGATCCGGTCTTAAACGAATTCGAATCTCGCCGTCTTGTTTCGCCTGATTCAACACGTTCACCTGCTGCGTGATCTGATGAAGGGCATCGTGCGAAAGCACCATCTTCTGCTGCGAACCTTGCGTAACCGGCGCATCGACGATTTTAGCGCCCATTCCGTGTTGGGCATGATGGAGCGAAATCACGGCCGCGGCCGGCGCATCCTGTCCGTGAGTCTTGCGGTCTTTCTCCAGCGACAAGCCCTTCACACCGAGCGGACTCGACGAAAGCGCTTGCGACAAAGTCGGCGATTGAAGCGCCAGGTTCTGCGCGGAAATCGCGTCCTTTGCGGTCACGGGTTGATTTTGGGGCTGAATTTTTTGCGCATTCGGCGAGTGCTGCGATAATTGTCTTAAATTCAGGTATTCCGAAGTCGAGAGCTTGGGTGCGGATTTCGCCGAATCCTCTTTCACGTCAAGCGATTCCACGTCAAATGCGTGATCGCCCGCGAGATGAGTTAACGAAGCGCCGTTTGCCACGTGAGCCGCCGCCATCGCCGCTTCGGCTTGAGGCGATACCTTCACGCCTTGAACTTGATTTTCCGCCTGAGCTTGAACCCCCGCCGGATTCGCGCCGAGTTTGGAATGGAGCTGTTGGATCAACTGTTGATTCAACGACTGAGGACTCGCGCTCGTCTTCGCGCCATTCGCCCCCACATGAAGATGCTGATCGGCCTGCCGGACGGTCTTTTCAAGCTTGCCTTGAAGCTCTTTCACCTGCTCCTGGGTCGCTTTTGAAGTCGCTCCGGTCTTGAGCGGAATTTTAGGCTGACTCATTTGTTGAGCCGCTGCCGCCAGTAACTGGCCTTTTTCAGCCGCTTTCTTGGAATCCTGGCGTTCTTCGGCGGTTTTCGCCTGAGCCAGATCTTTTTTAAAGTCGTGCGAAAGATCGGCATCGTGCGAACCGACGGACGCCTGGTCTTTCTTCTTCAACCCTTCGTTTCCGTGGAGGTCGTTCGGCTTAGCGCTGACTTGCGGGAGCACGTTCAGATGCGCCATGCGAGGCCTCCTTTCCGGGAATCGAGTTTCCGTATGCCATCCGTTCGGACAAGCGGGCGGACTGTTCGGGGTTCAACTTCGCTAAAATTTTTCCGGCCTTTTCGCTACTCAACCGCGACAACGCGGTCACGGCCAGCTCTTCGTCTACTCCGGCGATCACGCCAGCCGCAGCCTTGGGCGACATCGTTTCGAAGGTTTCGATCAGCTTGCTCACCTTTTCTTCGCGGTCGGCCAGTTCCTTGGCGTGCGCGCCTTGGGTTTCGGCCTCGTAGGCTTTGAGTTTGCCCAGCTCTTCTTGAAGCGCGGCCTGCTGCGAATTCAATTCGCTTTCGCGTTCACGAAGTTTTTCTTCGCGGGCCTTCAAAGCCTGTTCGCGAGCCTCCAGGCTGCGAAGCACCGTTTCCGAGGCCAGGCACTCGTCGGCGGGATGTTTCGCTTCGGCCGTCTTCACGATCGAAGCATCCGGGGTCTTGACGTTGACCTTCGCGGCGGCGGGAGCGGACGAGTCCTTCGACGGGCCTTGATCGGCGTTTCCGAGCGCGAGCGGCACGGCGGCAAATGCAAGCAAAGCCAGGATCGGAAGAATCCGCGTCGTCATGCGATCTCCTCCTCACCGGTGAAATCGTCGGTGATCGGGCCATGATTTAAGCGCGCCCGCATCGTGATCAGGTCGTCGAGCTGTTTCTGTTCGAGGCGACTCTGTTCGAGTTTGAATTCTTCGAGGGCTTTTTCTTTCAGGCGGTCGATCATCATCCGTTCGCGGCGCGCCGAAATGTAATTCCGCATGGCCTGATCAAGAAACCGGCGGGCACGAATGATGGCCTGATCGGAACGGACCACCTGCTGCTTCAGGCCCGTGATGTAATCTTCGAGCAGACGGATGTCGTTGATGCTGGCGTCGCGAGACATCATTTCGTTTTTCTCGATGAACATTTTTTGTTTTTTATCGAGCAACGCGCGTTTCTGGGCGATTTTCTCTTGATAAGCGCGCTGAGAAAGAGAAAGCTCTTCGAGCATTTTCTGTTCTTTTTGGATGCGGACTTTTTCGACTGCCTCAAGCTGAAATTTGAATTTAGCCATATCTCTTCTTCAATTTTCAAACATTGTGTAATAAATAACCAGACTGAAAATTTTGCCGCTTGAGGGAAAAACGAAGTGGAAGCAAAAATTGCCGGGCGAAGCCGGATCGGCAAATTTTGCCGGACAGCTCAGCCGCAAGCTGAATGGATTTGGCATTTCCAGATCAACGAATTTCATTGACATTTTTTAAATAACCACAATTTACAAAATTGCCTTCCGATGTTACTCTCCGGCAAGCTATGCTTTTGCTTTTCAGTTTAATTTTCAGCCTCTTCGCCCCCTTCACGTTCGCCCAATCCGGTGTTCAACCCGACTTCTCGCAGGGTTCGTCGTTGTTGGACGCGACCTTGCAGGAGTCAACCTTCCGGCCTCTTTTTTTCTCGAATCTGTATCTGAAAGATACCCTGGTTTCGCGTTATCGTTTTATCGTCAACGACTCGGGCTTGCTCTGTCCTCAGCGGATCATGAAGACCGGCGGAAGATTCGAGTTTTTCTCCAATTCCGTCCAAAACGCGGGCTGTCTCGACCTGAACCTGATTTTGGAAACCGGACACGCGTATGCTTCGTTTCAGAGCGAAAAAAACCCGATCCGTGCCTGCCTGAACGGGATTCCCGAAGAAGACGGCAAAAGCTTCATGCTCGATGCGAATTTAATCGCCTCGACCCCCGATTCGTTCGTGGTCAATCTCAACATTCTCGGCAAGACCTCCGTCAAAAAAGTGGTTTCCGCCTGGGTCGTCCATCATTCTCAATTCAACGTCCGGTTTTCTCGCACCGCCTCGGGCTGGTCGATCGCTTACGATCAAAAGGCTTTCGGAAACGCTTCCGTCACGAGCTGGAACCCTTTTACCCAGGTCTCGACCTACGTCGCCGCACCCTCGATCAAGCAAGGAATCTCCTTCATTTTTTCATCCAAGGGGAATAGAGAAAACCCGCTTTCGATCCGCACCGAAAACGTGGAGTTCCGATGAGCCTTCTCGTCGTGCTTCTGATTTTCGGCGCGTCTTACTCTTCGGCGCAGGAGCTTCCCCGATATGAAAAATCGGAAGTGAGTCCGATGGCCGGAGACTCGATCAGCCCGGTTTCTCCGATTCTCGGCAACCGCTGGGTTTCGGCGATCCGCTCGGACGCGAGATCTCCCGACGAAATCTTCGCGGCGATTCAAGCCCAATATCCCGACTGGAAAGACGATCTTTACCGGTCCGTCGACGCCTATTACTCGACGCTCACGCCGGGCCTCGAACAGTTTTGCGATACTCCCAAGACCTCGCAAACCATCCCCGACGAACATGCCTTCAGCACCGTCGAACAAGCCGCCATTCCTTTCGAAATCCTGAATCCGTTGAACGAGGCCTACCGGCAAAACCTTCAAAAGGCGGAACAAGTGCCTCCTCAGTCCGAGTCGGCCAAACGACTCGCGCTCGATTTCGAATGGAAACGCCTTCACTGCGGAACCGTCAATAGCGTTCGAAAAATCGAAGAGATTGCCAAAAAGCTCCTTCCGAAGCACTTCGACCGCCTGGTCGATCTGCATCACCGGATCAGCGCTCCGGAAGCGCCTTACCCGAGGGTTCAGTTCACCCTCAACGGCTACACCCAGTACGTTTACGGCGAACTCTTCAAGCTCTCGATCGACCGTCTAGACTCGCTGATGCGTTCCGTTCTCGATGCCGAAACCCTTTGGGTCGAAAAGTCGAAACAAGGCGAAAGCGTTCCCAGCTTCGTTTCCTTCGTCGAGCGACAAACGCTGAACGACGGATTCTTGCCGAGGGAAATTCTTCTCGCATTGTCTTACTCGACCCGAAACATGCCTTCGCTCGACATTCAATACTCGGTTTCTCCCGAAAAATCCCTGCTGCTTGAGATTTACTTCTGGAAGTTCCATCCGATTCGAAATCAGGTCCAGGCCGAATACGAGCACACGCTTTATCCCGACCGCGCGATCAAAAGAAATCCTGGGCTTTACCATTATGTGACTTCCGCCCTCATGGCCTGCGAAATCCGACTCTCGGGTTATAGCGGCGCCGTCGCGCGGATTCTTGCGTTTGCCGACAAGTTCGCTTACAAAACGAATAAATTGGTTGGCGAAATCCACGCCAAACGGGTTCACGGAAACCCGCACGGCATCCGAGAAGTATTCGACACGGCAAAAAAACAGGCCTTTCGTCCCGGAATTCAGGCCGGCCGCTTCGGCGGAAAACAAGGCTTAAGATTCTGCGCCCGCTTTACCCCCAAAGACCGCTGGCTCAAAAACCTGAACCCCGAAAACGAGGCACCCGACGCCGAGTTCACCGAAGCGGCGCTTCGGCAAATCGAAATCGGAGCGCTGCCATGAAAACCCTCGTCCGAATCGCTCTGCTGATGAGTTTATCCGCTACCCTGACCCCCGCTCGTGCGGAAAGCTTCAACCCCCTTTGCGCGACGAGGCGGATCACGTTCATCGACTTCCCTGTTCGGTTTTTCCACATTCTTAAAAAGCTGAACCGGGCATCGTCCGCGTCGAACGAAACGCCATTGGACTGGATGGAGCGACGATTCTCGAAGGACCTCGACGAACCCTGTCTGTGGAACGATTTTATTTTTCTCGATCAATCCATTTATTTCGAGAAATCAGACGCGATCACCTCCGATGCGGTCGGATTGCTCCGGCTGCGCGATCTTGCGTTCGACCGATGGATCACATCCGTCCACCCCGGGCTTCCGGTCCGGGGGTTCGGAAAAAAATTCAAGCTCTTCGCTTCCGTCGGAAAGCTGATCCGCAGGCCTGGGCGCTATCTGCGGCATCCCGAAAAATACCCCGAAAAAAGCGCGATTGAAAAGACGCTTCAACCGACCACTCCCTTCAGTTCCATTTTTTCGCAAGACGCGCTCGCCACCGCGTCCGACCCGCAAACCCGGCAAACGCTCTCGTGCCTGAGAGGGTGGCTCGATCGCCTTTCCTGCGACCGGAATTTTTACGAAGTCGCGTTGGAATGCGCGCAAAACGACCGTTCGGCCGTGCTTCGAGCGCTGGGCGTTTTCGCTTCCCAGCGGTTTTATCTGGCCCGGGACTTTTCGAGCGAATCCTTTCGGAAGGATCGGGCGAGTTTCACCGACGGCGCCAGCATTTACTTCAAGATGGAGACCCACGCGAAACTTTGCGGATTAGGCTCTTTGCTGCCTTCGTCCGAATCGTCCGCGACCGCCGACCTTCAGACCACGAAGGCCTATCACTTTTATTCGACGGCTTACTTGGCCTGGCGCTTAAAAGACCAAAACATCAATCTTCGACGCGCAAAGGACGACGTCTTGGCCCTCGAAGGAAAATACAAAAACTACATCCGATTCTTCGGGATCTTTTACAATGTCCTGCTGGATAACCCGCCGCTTTCGGGTACCTCGGGCGACGCTCACGACACGCGCTTACTCGAAAATCTCGGTTTTGATTTCGGGGTGGCGACGCCATGATCCGCGTAGGCCTTCTCACCCTCTCGCTGTCTTTGCTCATGTCGACAGCGGCTTCGGCACAGTCTCCGAAAACTTTGGCTCCGAGGATTCTGGCCGATCAAGCGATCAAGGACGAATTCGGCCGGGTCAATTTCTTCGTCGAAGGAGAAGGAATGCACGTTTCTCCGGGACTCATGTTTCCTTTCGATCTCTCGGCAAAAATACTCAAAAAGAAGAAAAAGAAGTTTTCGGTCGTTCAACGGCGCTACGGGTTACTTTCCGTCGATTCGCATTTGGTCGGAATCGACCGGAACTCTTATCACGGTCATTCCGTCGGAACGATCACCTGCATCGCCTGTCATAGCGGAAAAGCCGCCGGACGCTATATCATCGGGATCGGAAACAAAAACATCGACGTCGGCGCGCTCGGACACGACCTGTATTGGGCCGAAAAGCTGTGGAAAGTCGTGAATGATCTTCGATTTCCTTCCAAGGGGTTTCTAGGCCTCGAAGACAGCGCCCTTCACTTTACGAAAACTCTGCGTCGTTCGCGAGTCACGAACCTGACCCAAGGCTTGGTCCCCACCTCAATCGTCCGCGAGTGGTTTTACGACCAGGCCGGAATCCCTGTCCCCGACGACCTTCCGCGCGCGGCCGTCAAGGTCCCGCATCTTTTCGGTTACGGTGAGAAGAAAAAGATCGGACAATTCTGCGACGGCGCCGGCAACGGCAATCTTCCGGGCTGGGGCATCGCCGTCATTCTTCCTTCCGGTCAGCGTCCCGAAACCGTCCGGACTTACGTCGATCAGCTTCAACATCTCGAAGATTCGTTAGGTAACCTGCTTCCGCCGCCGTATCCTTTTTCGATCGATGCCGTCCGCGCAAAACGCGGAGAAACCGTCTTCAATCAAACTTGCTCGCGTTGCCACGGAACCTACGAATTCGACGCCGACCATCTTCCGATTTACAAAGCGCCGAAGCTGATTCCATGGAAGGTCGTCAAAACCGATCACGACCGACTCGACGGCATCGATGCGTTCGCCAAAATCGTGAACGAAAATCCACTCCACGACATTATCCAGGCCACGCCGACCCGCGAACGTTACTTTTCCCCTCGCCTGCACGCCGTCTGGGCAAGATTTCCGTACCTCCACAACGGATCCGTTCCGAGCGTCTTCGACCTGCTCACCCCGGCTTCCGAACGGCCGAAGACATTTTCGCTCCTTAATGCCGGCGAGGCCGATCGATTCGACCCGGTCCGGCTCGGCCTGAAGATCGAACGAAACGGATCGGAAATGCGCACGCCGCGAATTCATTGGCGTTGGGTGTACGATACCTCGCTTCAGGGCCAAAGTAACGAAGGGCACGAATTCGGAACTCAATTGGATTTTGAAAGTAAACTCGACCTGATCGAGTATCTGAAAACGCTGTAGGAAGTTATGAATTTTTTAGCTGCCGTCATCATCGCCTTGCTTCAGACCGCGCCTCTGGCCCGTGCCGACGACGTCAGCGCCTGGTTGACCCGCACGCAACAGCGTCGCCGGATGGAGTCCACGCTCCGCTACTGGAATCAAGCCGATCTTTCGAAACTCGATGCCCGCGATCGCGCCTGGGTCAACGACCGAAAAGCCAATCTTCGGCATGCCCTGGATTCGGCTCCAAAACCGCAATTGACTTTCTCGGCCGCCGAAAAGATCAAGCTCGCTTTTCCGTCGTACGACGAATGGAACCGCCTGACGCTTGCCCGTCAACGAAGTAAAACCGCGCTGGACTCAATGCGATCCGCCGACGGTTCGTGGGAAGGCGCGACCTTCTTGAGTCCCTATTTGACCGCGGAATACGTCCTTTTTCTGAAAGTCATGGGCCGCTTGGACGACGTCACTCAAGCGAAAGCTACCCATTATCTGTTAAGGATTCAAAAAGCCGACGGCAGCTTCGGGTCGTGGGACACCGGACCGAGCGATCCGACGATCACCCACGCCGGCATGGTCGCGCTCCGGATGATGGGCTCGGTTTCGGCCGCGAATCGGGCGCAGGCCTGGATCACCGAGCATCACGGCGAAGGAAAGACCCTTTTTACGATCCGCCTTTTGGGCGCGATGCTCGGAACGGATTCCTTTCCCTTCGACGCTAAAATTCTCGATTTGGATTATCTCCGCTCGTTTCCGAAACTCGGCATTCGCTCGTGGGCCAGCTGGATTCGCTCGTTGGCCGTTCCCCTGCTCATCGTCTCGGGGCTTCATGAAAGCCGTCATCTGACCCCGATTCAACACCACGCCTTGAAACAACTTCAGGGATGGCTCGAACGCATCACCGATCCGATGGGGCAACTCTATATCTCCGAAACGACGAACATCATGGGAATCCTGGCTTATCGCGAACTGATGCTCCATGGTTACGGAAATTACGATCGCCAGATCGAGGGCGGGCTTGCCTTCATCCGAAAACGCCTGATCGAAGAAGACGACGAAGAGCTGCGAGTGAAAAACCCGCCGAGCATCAACTGGGATACGCCCAATTCGCTGCTCGGGATCTTGGGCGATTCTCCGTCGCCGGACCAAATCGCTCCTTACCGAAAAAGCGTGCAGTTTTTGTATCAGACTCAGGTTCTGGACACTCCCGGTGTCTGGGCCGAACGCAGCCCGAACGTTCGCCCCGGCGGGTGGTCCACGGTTCCCGAAAATAAATTCAATCCCGATACCGACGGAAGCGCCCAAGTTTTAGTCGCTCTTCGCGCCGTCGGAAACACGGACGCTCAAAGCGTGGTTCAACACCTGCGCGCCATTCGTTGGCTGGAAGGACTCCAAAGCGTCGACGGCGGATGGGCAACGTTCGAGAAATCGCTCGTTCCGAAAAAGCCGGGCATCATGCGAGCCGCTTTTCCGCTCGATGAAGCCATGGGGCTTCTGAAAACGCCGCGCTGGCGTCTTTGGAAGCTGCTCCATCAAGGCCTAAAATTCGCCTTCGGACTTCGGCACGACATGCTCCTCCTCATGGATTATTCCTTCGTCGATATGACCGCTCACGTGGTCGAAGCTCTGACCGGATTCGGCGAAACCCGCGAGGATCCGGCCATTCGACGGGCGATGGATTTTATCCGGCAGGACTTAGGAGACCATCCCGTCTGGTTTTCCCGTTACGGAATCGATTTTTTCGCGGGCGCGAACGCCGCGATTCGAGGATTTTTAGCCGCGGGCGAAGACATGAACGACCCCGTCGTCACGAACGCGCTCGACTGGATCGAAGCGCACCAGAATGCCGACGGTGGCTTCGGCCAAAATTTCAAGAGCCTTTCGGATTTTTCACAGGCAGGGACGAGCCCGATTTCGATTCCATCCGCGACCGCTCACGCGCTTTTGGCCCTGGTTTCGGGAGGCCGCGTATTCGCCCCGAGCGCGAAACGGGCGGCGGAGTATCTGGTTCGATCCCAGCAGGCGGACGGTCGATGGATCGAAAACGAACCGAATTCCTGGGCCGGCGGGATCTATACCGTTCAGTACACCGAGCTTCCGCAGTATCTTTCGACGCTGGCGCTGACCCGATATCAAGAGGCCTTGAGCGACGCGCAGCTAGACCCAAAGGTAGGGACTACCTTTTATTATTCAACTGCAAATTGAATTAAGCTCAAAACGCATTCACGTTCATCTTCACCGAAAACGTGGTCTGAATGTCGTTCTTGTTCCAGTGGCTCCAATCGTCGACCACGTAGGTGACTTCGGCATTCAGCGAGATCTGCGAACCGAGCGCCCCTTGCAAACCGACGCCCGCATAGGGGTCGAGATCCCACTTGCCGTCGTCGGTGGTCGAAGTCCCGCTTTGGGTGGTCACCACCTTTTGCCGGGAAGCTTGGCCGCCAGCTCGAGCGAGGAAATTCAACCAGTTGGTCAAAGAGGGCGAACTCAGCAGTCCCAACTTCGCCGCGTCCTGATCCGTCTTGATGGTTTGCTCGGGACTGCCCGTAACCGTCGTATTGCTTCCATGCGTGTATTCCGCCTCGGCCGAAAGCAGCTTGCTCCCCGCCGTCACCCGCGCTCCGTAGATCAGCATTCCCGTGCCCGACGAGGCGCCCGAATGCGTAAACTGATATCCCACCACCGGCTCGACCGTGATGTCGAAGCCGTCCTTCGAAAACGAAGTCATGGCCTGGGCCGAAGCGCTCAAGAACGTCAGCCCCAGAAACAATCCCAAAATTTTTGAATGAATAGGGTTCATGATTTCCTCCGATATAACGCGAGTGCGAAACCGAAATGTCGGGACGACCTTTTATTTTTTTGCTTCCCCCGCCCGCACGATCGAATGGAGCATTCCCACGCAATCGTTGAACGCCGCCGAGTCATCGACCTTCTGGCGCAAATACCCGATGATCCGGTCGTAGACCGAGATCGCCTGATCGATTTTCGGGTTCGAGCCCTTGGCATAAGCGCCGATGTTGATGATGTCTTCAGCCTGCTTGTAAACGGCCATCCATTCCTTCACCTGGCCTGCCCAAGTCCGGTGCTCGTCGGACGTCACCGACGGCATCACCCGCGAGGCGCTCGCCAAGATATCAATCGCCGGGAAATGATTTTGCTGCGCCAGTTTTCGGGATAAAACGATGTGCCCGTCCAAGATCGATCGCGCGGCATCGGCGATCGGCTCGTCCATGTCGTCGCCGTCGACGAGCACGGTGTACAACCCCGTAATGCTTTTTCCGTTCGCACCCGTGCCCGCGCGTTCGAGCAACCGAGGCAGCATCGCAAACACGCTCGGCGTGTAGCCCTTCGAAGCCGGCGGCTCGCCGAGCGACAACCCGATTTCACGCTGGGCCATGCAAAAACGGGTGACCGAATCCATCATCAACAGCACGTCGTTTCCGCGCTCGCGAAAAAACTCGGCGATCGTCGCGCCCAAAAACGACGCGCGGGTTCGCAACAAAGCCGAACTGTCGGACGTCGCCACGATCACGACCGAACGTTTGAGCCCCTCTTCGCCGAGATCGCGCTCGATAAATTCGCGCACCTCGCGCCCGCGCTCGCCGATCAACGCAATCACGTTCACGTCGGCGGTGGTATTCTTCGCCATCATGCCGAGCAAAACCGATTTCCCGACGCCCGAGCCCGCCATGATCCCCATCCGCTGGCCTTTTCCGCAGGTCAAAAGCCCGTTCAAGGCGCGCACGCCCAAATCGAGCGGCTCGGTAATGACCGTGCGGCTCAACGGATCGGTCGGTTTGCGATAAAGGGAGTAATGTTCGGACGGCACCTCCGGAAAGTACAAGGGCCCCTTGCCGTCGATCGGATTTCCGCGTCCGTCGATCACGCGGCCGAGCAGACTTTCCGAAACTTGAAACGACGACGCCCGCGCCTTCAGGCGCACGATGCTGTCGTTGTTGATGCCACTCACCTCGTCGTAAGGCATGAGGTACACGCGCTTGTCTTTGAAACCGACGACTTCGGCCTCGACCGGCTCGGCGAACGGGTCGTGCTCGTTCAAAACGACGTCGCACAGGCTTCCGATGCTGGCGCCCGGAAGATAGGCCTCGTAGAGTAGCCCCAAGGTTTTCGTGATTTTTCCGGCCTCGTCGTACAGAACGTTGCGGGCCAGGCGTTCGTCGTATTTTTTAGACGAGATCAGGTACGACATGATCAGGCCTCGCTCAAAGTCTGTTCGATCGATTGGAGCTGGGTCTCGACGCTGGCATTGATGCGGCTCAAATCGGTTTCGACTTTACAGCCGCCGAGCGAAAGATCGTCCGAGACCTCGATTTGAATGTTCTTCAGATCGGGGAATTGCGCTTTCAAAGAATTGCGGATTTGCTCTAAGTTCGCCGAGTCTTGCTTGCTGATCTTGAGTTTGACGTGATCTTTCGCGCCGATTTTTTCGATCATCAGCGAAGACAGGCGCTTCACGTATTCGGGATCGGCCGAAAGCTCTTTCAAAAGAACCTGTTTGCCGACTTGAAACATCAGCTGCACCAAAAATTGCTCGTTTGCGGCGTACAGCTCTTGCTTGATCGTATCGTACTCGTGGCAAAGCGTCTCGAACTGATCGTAAAGCGGTTTGACCGAGGCCAAGAACTCGACTTCGGCCTGGGCTTTGCCTTCGGCGCGGCCTTTTTCGAAGCCTTCTTGATAGGCCTGGTCTTGCAACTGCGAGAGCTTGCTTTCGACCTGCTCGTTGACCCGCGACTCGATACGGTCGCTTTCTTCTTGCTCGACGCCCAACAGCCTTTTGGCCGCCGGATGCAGGTCGAACCGGCCGAAGCTCTGCGGAACCGCAGCGCCTTCGCTTGTCCCCGCGTTTTTCGCCGGCCGCCCGAACGATTTCGGATGAAAGGGCCGGATCGAGACTCCGCCTTCGGGAGCTTCGAGGTTTTGCGGCTGAAACGGCGTGATTTTGGCCTCTTTTTCTTCCATTAAACGAGAGCGTCCTCTCCGCCGCCGCGGCTGATGATGATCTTGCCTTCGGCTTCAAGCCGCTTGGCCACGTTGACGATCTCTTGCTGGGCCGTCTCGACGTCCGAAAGACGCACGGGCGGCATGGCCTGCAAATCTTCGCGCAACAGATCGGCCGCGCGCTTCGAGATGTTCTTGAAGATCTTGTCCTTGATCTCGTCGGGCGCGGTTTTGAGAGCGACGGTAAGCTTGTCGTTCGGAACCTCTTTGAGGAGGGTCTGCATCCCGCGGTCGTCGATGAACACGATGTCTTCGAACACGAACATGAGGCGCCGGATCTCTTCGGCGAGCTGCGGATCGCGCTCTTCGACGCGAGCCATGATGCTTTGCTCGGTGTTCTTGTCCATGATATTGAGCATTTCGGCGATCGGAGAAACTCCGCCGAGTTGCTGCGTATCGATCGACCCCAAGGTCGCCAATTCCTGCTTCAGGATTTCGTCGACCTGAGCGAGGAGACTTGGAGAGATAAAATCCAGGTTCGCGATCCGGAGCACGACCTCGGTCTGGACCGGCTCGGGGAGCTTCTTCAGCACTTCGCATTTTTTATCGGGCGAAAGGTGGGCGAGCACCACCGCCGTGGTCTGCGGGTGTTCGTTCACGAGGAAGTTGGCGAGGGTACGCGGATCCACGAGTTCGAGCGCTTCGAGCGAGCGGCTGCCTTCGACGACGGCCAACTGGCCCAACACGGTCTTCGCGCGTTCTTCGCCCAGGGTTTCGAGGATGAAGTCCTTACCGGTGGCGTGACCGAAGATGAGTTGCTCTTCTTCGGAGATTTCCGAGTAAAAATCGTCCAGCACTTCTTTCACGATGTGGATCGGCACCTTACTGATCGACCCCATCACCGTGACCAGGCGCTTGACGTCGTTATCGCGCAGGTTCTTGAAGATTTCGGCCGTCACCCGGTTTCCGAGCACGTTCAACAGGATCGCCGATTTCTCGATTCCTGACAACTCTTCGTATGAATTCACCATCAACATTGGCATACTCGTTCTCGCTCCCCGTGAGACCGCTTCTTAGGCGGTCGCCGACTTCGATTTTTCCTTATCCGGTTTCCCCTGTACCAACCACTCCTTCAAGATCAACGAAGCCTTGTGAGGATTGTTGTCGATCAGGGTGACGATCTTCTCGCGGATCATCTCGCCCTCGACCTTTTCGGGGTCGAGCCGGTCCGGAAGATCGGGCACCACGTCGTCCAGCTGGGCGAGCGTGCTGCTTTTCTGGATTTTTTCAAGCTCCTCGATCGTTTGCGGCAAGAAAGTATCCACGCTTTCGGTCGTGTTCTCGGTGATCCAGCGGATGTACGGCCGGACGACGAAGAAGAAGAACAACACGATCACGAGCCCGATGACCCCGTACACGATCAGGCTTTGGATGTAACTGCGCATGGTCGTCGCGTCGAGAATCTTCTGCGCTTCGGCGAAGTCCTCTTGCACGAACTCCATGTTCTTGACTTCGAGGGTATCGCCGCGTTTCTTGTCGAGCGCGAGGGCGCTTGAAACGATCGCTTCGAATTCGTTCAGCTTGTCGGCGCTCCACGCTTGGTCTTTGGTCTCGACCTGACCGTTGGCCGCGGTCGTTTTCACCGTCTTGCCGTCGATCAACACCGCGACCGAAAGCTTCTTGATGCTGCCCACCGGTTTCGACGTCGTGCGAATCGTCCGGGGAATATCGTAATTGACGATCTCGTTATTTTTGTTCGTATTGTTCTTGATCGTGTTCTGGGCCACGATTCCGGCCTGATCCGGAGTATTCGAAGCCGAACCCGCAGCGCCCGAAGCGGTCGGACGGCTTCCTTCCATGTTCTCGGTGATCTTCTGCTGCGACTTCACGGTCGCGCCGTCCTGATCGAGGATGGTCTGTTGCTCTTGCACGCTCGAAAAGTCGAGATCGGCGTTCACCGCGACCTTCACGTGCCCTTCTCCCACCACCTTCGACAGGATGTCTTCGACCTTCTGCTGGTATTCGTTTTCGAGTTTACGCTTGAACTCGGCTTGGTCGCCGGTCAACGCGACCAGCGGGTCGCTCGTATTTTTAGAAATTTCTTTGCCGAACGAATCGACGACCACGACGTCCGAGGCTTGCAAGCCTTCGACCGCGCTCGAAACCAAGTGAGTAATGCCGTACACCTGCTTTTCGTTCAAGACCGTGCCCGGATCGAGATCGAGCATCACCGACGCGGTCGGTTTCTTCTCGTCGGCGACGAAGGCGCTTTTTTCGGGGATCACGAGGTGAACGCGCGAGCGCTTCACGCCTCGGATGGTGTTGATCGAACGCATGAGTTCGCCCTCAAGCGCGCGCTTCTGGTTCACCTTGTTGAGGAAGCTCGTCGTGCCGAACGACTGTTTGTCGAACAGTTCGTAACCCACGCCCGACGACTGGGGCAGGCCTTCCATCGCGAGCTGAAGGCGAAGATCGTTCAGGTACTCGGGCGGAACGGTGATCTGCTTGCCGGACGGATCGACCTTGAAAGGGATTTTCTTTTCACGCAAAAGCCGCATGACGTTGGCCGAGTCCTCGGCGTTCATTGGTCCGTAAGAGACCGGCTGATACGACTGGCTGCTCGCCCAGTAGAAGAGGCCGCAGAGGAAAAGGAAGATCACGCCACCCGTAATCCCCAGCGCCATTTTTCTGCTGGTCGAAAGGCCCTTTACAAAATCCTGGATTTGTCCGATCACTCGATTGAGGAAATCCATCTTCTTTTTTTCTCCTAAG
>Ga0164242_10003325_pt1 | contig 18403 bp, 11 predicted proteins | sample OricomgcompostMG_FD_108783 | JGI IMG/M metagenome (GOLD analysis project Ga0164242, IMG submission 108783) | Miracle-Growth compost microbial communities from Emeryville, California, USA - Original compost - Miracle growth compost (MG) ... | reverse complement strand
TTGTCAATATATATATAAGAGCTTCGGTTTCCCGGGCATCACGTACATCGTTTCGTCGACCTTTTCCGGCGTAAGCTTGCCGTGGATCGAGGCCATCGCCTTGGAAGCCCGCTCCATCGCCGCAAGGGTCTCCCGGTTTATATTCGCCGACTCGATGGCATTTATTTGCTGCGTTAACGTCGCGACCTGCCCTTCTGTCTGCTCGAGGGTGTGTTCGTGTTGCTTCTTGCGCCTCAGGGCCGCCTTCGCCACTGCCACCGGGAGGTGAGATGATTAGTCTACCATGCTATTCCATGCCCCAGCTAGACTGTGCCGGCCGGCGGGGAGGGTGTACCACTTACCCGACTTGTTCGTGTTCACGTTCTTCCGCGCGATGGCATCCTGCTCGTCCATCTGGCTCTGGAGGTGCTTCTCCCGCTTCTGGAGCATCTCCAGCTGTGACCGTAAAGCGAGGATAGCATTCTTGGGGCTGTCCTTGTTCTTCTGTGCGGCGCCTCCGCCAAACCAGCCCCATATGCCCGACATATTAAATAAGGGATAGCGGTGGCCTAACAGGAAACCCGTGTGCAGTTCTTCGTAGATGGAGTGGTTATCAGTGAGGGTCGAGAGATGACCCGGGAAAGGGTTCCAGGTGACCAAGCGATTAGAGGGCTATGGTGGGGTCGAGGGCCGAGGCTCCACTGGACCCGAGGAGTTGAGTATCCAAGTTTGCACAGGAGTGCTTCGAGAGAGAACGATATGGCTTCCTCCTTGTCCAAAGGAAAGCAGGTAAGTTGATGCCCGGTATTTGTTGCCAAGATGCTGTCGCCGAGGACGATGTCGCAGAGTTGAAAGGCCAACCTAACTTTGTTGACGCATGATGCTTTGCCTTCGCCTTGCTATCTTGATTGCTGCCTTCACAACCCGGAGTTTAACCGTGGCATCATGTGATCTGCCTACGTAATCCGAGAGCTGTGGGTGAGGTGGGGGTCCCAGTGCGCTCCCGCCGCAAGCGTTCAGCGGGGGAAGCAATCAACATGAGAGTCGTTCCCACACGGCAAGAAAACATAATTAAAAGTGAACTCCATATCTGCCCGTTGCGAGGTTGCCGAACTTCAATGGTATTTCTAAACATTGTCATCGAGACTTGCCAGCTCTCTATCTTGCCATCCTTTTAGTCTAATCGGTTGCCAAGTATCTCGCTTTCTTGACCACCTACCGACCGTGGGTAACATATCCCGTCATACTCCGCTGTCCATGTCGAACGGCCCCGTTCCTTCTCAACTCTGTCTCCTGTCTGCTTTGCCATCCAAGAGCATAGGAGACAAGGTCAGGTTTCTAGGTTGGTAAGATGCAATTCCAATTGGTGTTACCCCATTGTCCAGGATCAAAATCTACTTGGCGATTTGGACATATCTACCGTTATCTCGTGTTTCTCGGCCATCACCAAAGTTGAGCGCTGATTTGTCTACAGCGTAACCCACTATTCGACTGCATCTGGCATCTTGACGCTGCAGTACAGTGGTGGCCGAGATGCAAATGTTCGTGCGTTGGTCGACGTACATCTAGTCCTCGCGAAGCTTGAAGCAGAGCAGACCCGCATTGGAGAGTGGGTAAATGTCCTTGGTTATGTCACGTCCAGGCCTCTCTCGCCGGCAGGGAAGTTGGTGATGCACGAAGGCCCATCGGTCCATGTTCAGGCACTACTACTCTGGTCTGCCGGACCATTGGATGTTCAGCAGTATCACATCTCCGCTGAAGCCCTCTTAGACGAGAGAACTAGTCCAACTGATCAGTCCGAAGCACCTTCAATGGCATTGGCCCGCGAATGAGCTCCTGGTCCTTATACATCACCTATCACTCAATGTCGAGGACTAGGAACGTATTACGCGCCGCTGGCGTTGGTCGTCGTCGTCAAGAGGTGACTCTGGGGGGACCCCGAATCAGAACGAGTGCCATGGACGGTACTCGTCCATTATCAATCCACGACGTGAGAGCAAAGCATATTGGCACAAGACGTTGAGTGAATTATTACATTCGCGACAACGTATGCTGTGAGACAACTCGATGCGGGCGGAGACGGGCAGGCTTGCGGCAGAAACTGCCGAAACATTGGGTCGGGTCATCCGTGAACAGTGAAAGCCAGCCCCATGACGGGGCTTGGAGTCGACCGACGAGCCATGCTTGCCCAATCTCTGAGCGGTCCGCAGTTGTGCCACCATGGAGCTGCGGAAATCCTGCGGTTCGCAACCGACCGCCCGCGAGAGCCTCATTGGCCACGCGTGGGGGGTGATGAAGACAACAATCCCGACGAAACGGATTGAGGGTTTGCTTCCTCCTCGGCGAGATATCAGGCGTTCGAGACGAGGCTATCCCGACTGCCTAATCCGTGCACAATCGTGTTTGCCTTTTTCCCCGGGCTGGGGGTCGGAGCCTGGGCGGGCGGTTCTAGGCTCACCCTATCATTGCCGTTCAGGGCCTGGTCTCGTCATGCACAAGCAGCAACAGCGACTGATTGAATTAGGTATGTGGACCGCCCAAAATTCGGTTAGCTTGCTCGTCCAGGGTGCAGAATTCCGAACTTAAATATGCACACAACAACCACTGAATAATGACTTTAGGAAATGCGGTGTCCATTGGATTCCAGCCTGGCCAGATGGCACGACACCGCTGGTCGAAAAAGCCAACGCCCGCTTCTTCACCATGCAACCACAGCTTCGAGCATCTCACACACATCCCTCGCCCCCCCCTCTCTCTTCCCCCCGACAGCGGCTAATGCCAAAGCAATCTGGCCACTTATTTGTTCCCTTGCCAATGTTTTGCTTGACCCCGTCCACCCAATTATGTCCTCGGGCTGGGGCAGCACCATGTTGCTTCGGTCGTGCATTGGAGCTCTCCCGTGCGCCCGTCTGCTTGCGTTATGTTGCGTTGCGGCCGTCTCTGTTTCCCGACAGCTGCCCAATGGAGCAGCCTCTCCCCGCTCGGAGGGTGTCGTCAGCGTCAGCGTCAGTCCCGTCGTCTCTCGTCGTGTCTGTTTCGCCAGCGGTCGTCCCTCCACTTTCTTGACGAGTCGCCGGACCCGGCCTTGGAGATAACCACTGGCTGGTGCAGCGGACGCTTCAGAGGCTTCTCTGGCTGGATCTGGGCCCTGGCCGCCGCTTGCCTTTCCCACATCTCTTTAGACTTCACGCAGATGTCGTCGATCTGTTCCTAGGCATGGGGGGAACGGTCAGCGGTACGGACATAGCGAAGGGTCGTAGACAAACACAACCAGCTGCTCACATCTGTCAAGCATGGCCCTGCTGTTGTGATCAGGAATCCGTCCTCGCCCTGCCATCATTTCTGTCAGCTATGTTGGGAGTCGAGGTGGGTGGGCGGACGAATGGATATGAGAAATGCCACCTGACATCGCGAGTAAAGGGCCTGACTGTTGCTCCTGGCCCAAGGTAATATTGCAGCTCTTGGGTGATGACCTTTTTGTGGATGTCGAGGTGTGGGATCCAGTATTTGTTCATATCGGAAGAGGACGACATTGCTGACAGGGTGACACAAGAGGCCGACCTAGAGGTTTGAGAGAGAGAGAGGAGGCCGGAAGTCCAGATTTCTCGAGCTAGGGGATCGCGGGCGACAGAGAGCTATTTATCTTTCTTCGAACGTGGTCCCTAGCTTCGAGGGGAGACCAGTCACGTATGTCGTTTGAGGGCACAGGCAGGAGAGGCAACGGATACAATCCCATATCATTCCGAAGGGGAGGGGGCTTCCTGCCTCCGGTCTACCCAACGGCACACCGCCTATGGTTTTATTTTCTGAGCCACATGAAGTACACTGCACGCCATGTTGCAAGCAGCGTCCGGAGGGGCTGTCAAATGGCGCGGGCGATTCTCATATGCCGTTGCGAATCGTCGATCTCACTGGCTGGAAGGGTCCTGGTCCGCCTCACTTTTTTCTCTCGCCCTATCCCGGCCATACTGTCCTCTTGGAACCACCCGACTTTTCCCACCACTCCGGACCTCCCTGTCGCGCCCACAAAAAAAATAATTGTTTTCCCTCGCCTCCCGCAGAAACCCCAAATTTGCTATTACTACATTGGACGCATGTTGACTTCGTTGTTGTCTCCCTTGCCGTGTCCAATGACCCGATTGACATGCAGCCCAACGGCCCTAGCGGATGTCGTCTCGCGGAGGAGATGACGAGAAGTTTGCGGGGGCCTGAGCTGAACAAATCTTCATCACCCAGCGAGAGCTGCTGTTTCCACTGCAGGATGCTGCTACGACCTGTGCCCGCAAAGTGTACAACCTCGCAAGATGCGGTTGTCGTGTGGTCCGCTAGCACCGGCACTTGGGCCACAACACCACCTCGACTTTGTCTTGCCAATCCAGCAATTTTAGCATTTCTTGTTACTTCACCCCTATCCATGATACCATGTCTCAGCACACGATCCTTCCACGCTCAGCAAGGCGGACTGTCGATCCTTTCTTTATTCTGGAAGAACCAGTAACCTCAATGCAATCCCACCCTACTATCAATTTCAGGCGCTGAACAACTGACTGTGGCGATTTTTCCCACACCCGGCTTCAGTGCCCCTGGATGCCCTGTACGAAACGGGCCGCAATCAGGGGGGGAGCCACCACCGTCATGGATGGGTCTGGGAATGGTGTTGGGTAACCAGGGCCACCAACAGCTGGTCCGTGGTTTATATCCCCCTTGCATTTTGCTTACCGATAGCATGAGCATGACCTCGATGGGTTCCCTGACTTACACACAAGACACCCACCCCGCCATTGCTGCGTGACACCTGTTCCCTGTTTTTCTTGTATTTATCTACCATTCCGCCTCATGCGCTAAATCACCTGCGCACTCGCCGTTCGCGCGGCAGTAGGAAAATTGGAGTAAAAAGAGAACTCAGCGGGGAACGAATCGATGTTGAAGGATAGTTTCCAAGCTACCCGGCTCGCCCCATTCCCCACGGTCCTTGCGCGGTTGACGCGCTTTGCACCAAGTCCCAACTGCCCACACCCGTTCACGGGTGACAGTACGGAGAGGGGCAGTTCCCAAACGAATAATGCGACATCCTCCCAGGCGTATCCCAGCAGGCTGGGTTGCACTGGTCCAGCCCCCAACGGCCAAGTCTGGGCAAAGACCACCCCGGCTGAGGCGGCCGTGAAAGCAAGCAAGAAGCAGCATATCCAAGGCCAATCTCGACAGCCTCATTACCTCACCCTAGCTTCCGTTCCAGGTTTTTGTGGGGTTCGAGAGTAGATCACCTGCCACACCCCTTTCCTATTTTAGCCGCCGCTGAGTCTGTGATTGGTGTCGCGGCGGGAGTATCCTTGCGGCGTGTGAACCTCTAACCCTAACCCGGAAACGTGAGGCTGTTGTTGACCATTTGCCGTTCTCAAGGAGGACAGGCTTGTCTTACCTATTTTAGGTCTGCAATGCAGATCTTGGTATTTTCTGGTAGCCAATGTTATGCTTGCTTAGCCCTGGGCTACATTTTGACGGGATCATGATGTGATATGAGAGGTGATAGGGGCTGGGTATGCTTGCGACGGGATGAAGTTCTATCGAAAAGGAAATGTGCCGAGGTGACTTTTTACTTCAGTTTTGCCCCGGCTCACTCTGCGTATACGAGTAGTCTGGCTCGTTCGATTGTGTGCATAACTCGTGCGTTGGGTGACTTCAGGGATAGGAATTCAATCATCAGGCCATCCATGTCGATGGCCTTACAGGGGCACTCGGCCACTACGCTATAGCTCCTAATTACTATATCCTAGCCATATGTTCACGGTGGATGCAAGGCTGTCCTGTGCCGAAGTATACGGTTATTTCCCCAACTGCATTTTGCGGGTCTTTAATTAGCTCACTGTCCTCACCTTAACACTCCACCTCGCTAATTAGGACGACAAAAGCAAAGTCATCATCACTGACTGGCCTGGGCTACCTAGGGGGGAAGTTGTGATCCAAGGAGGACAGTTATTTGTTCTCTTTACCCCGGCACGGAGCCTGAGACACGGCATGTTTGTGTCTGGCCCCGCCTACGACCAGTGCTTAGATCACCCACGACATGGGGCTTACCGGCCTCGGCCCCTATTCTCAGACCCCAGCCTGAACTCAAGGTAACTAGACGGCAAGGGGGAGGTTCAAGGTGAGGCTGACTGGTGGATTGAAGCCCTGGATCACTCTTACTTACCCGCATCGTGCTGAGTTCCGAACATCTTTACCGTATTCTTCACCGGGAACTTTACCACACTTCGAACTACCGAAAGGGATGTCACAGGGGTAACCTGGAAGGGTTGGCCTAACCGTTGCTCCAGGGCTTACCATATTGCCATTCCATTCTCGTGACATGGCTAACAGGTAATAGCCCAAGTTCCCCCTATCCTCGAAGGTACATTCTGGATCACCAAGTTGGTAGGCGGCAGCCCTGTTACCGGTGAGGCGAAGTTGGTTGTTGGTGGTGCGGGATAAGTTACCTTGCAGAGGACTGGGTCATAGGGCGAGAAGGGTGACAGTATCTGCACGAACAGGGCGAGATTTTAGATATCCAGCACGGGAATAGCAGAGCTTGGAATTCGTGTTTGACACTCTAAACTAAATGGAGCTTTAGAATCGGCTATGTCTAGGCGAAAGGGGGTTATTTTGACTATCTCATTACCGAACCTACTTGAAATGAGTCATGGGAGCAGTCTTGCCAATGTGCCTCGCATCACATCACATCATAACCATCGCACACGACACGAAAAGGACGGGGCTGAATAGGTGGTCGAGAACCCCTCACAGGGCGGGCAGTATTCCGGATATCCTGAGTTAACCTGTTGACCTTTCTATTCTATGGAAACCGCTCCATCAAAGCCAACCTCTAGGATTGTTAATAGTACTAGAAATAGGACCGGCGCAGAAATGGACAAGGTGGTGCCGAAGAGTGCGTGTTCAGCCACCAGAGGCGATCACATTCTCGGGAATTGCCACCAACGCAGTAGCTAAGAGAAACCGTGGCCCCTTCCGGACTCCTAATGGTTAATAACCGCCCCTGTAAACTGTAGAGGAAGAAGCTGGAGAGTGTTCGAGCTCGAGACAAGAACTCCCCACTCAGGCCGGACAACGTTCCGTGTTATCTTCATGGCACCGCCATCCGGATTACGGGCCTCAGGCCATCCATTCTCGGGAAGGCTGCCTGGACAAATTGTTAAAGCAGCACTAACAGTGCCGTCAACGGTGAATTCATGATGACGCGTAATAGGTGCCTATCCCGAGGGCGGCCTTCGGGAAGGGCTTACGCGTTCACGTCACCGCATGCGTGGAGCGGTGATTACTGAAGCTCGACACGCAACGCATCCCGAACGGAGGATACCTAGTATCTACCTAGTCGTCATCACGGAAGCCTAGCTGCCAACGCACGAGGAACAAGGTTCGAGTTGAGCAAGGCCAACGCGGCCACCCCAAGGCATCTGTATAGTCTATCAAGTGAAAGCTAGGCACCAGGACACCTAATGAAAACAAACTCGTCCGGAACTCCGGGATCTTGGCGTATCTGTGGTGGCAGGCATTTTGGAACATCTACAATATAGAACGGGCCAAGCAGACGCCGACTCCGTAGCGCCTGAACGGTAAACATGAGGGGTACCCACCCTCAAACCCCTGAAATGGGTGGAGCGAACACGAGCAAGCGTATGGAAGCATATAAGTGACACAAAAAAGTTAAGGTCGATCAAGCCATCTTCTGCCTCTTCACATCCGGCCCACCAGGCCCCACCCCTGCCGGTCCACCACTATTCGACACATCCGCCAGCGGCGGTCTCCCCACCCCCGCCGACGCGGGACTTGGCCCGCCGCCCTCGTTCGGATGCTGTCGCTTGTGAATGATCGTAGGAGGGCGGTACTGCCCACGGTTGGCCAGCGGGCTGCCCGGACCGCCGGGAGCGCCGATCCGCCGGGCGTGGTCGAACTGCGGGTTGATGATACCGGGTCTCCCCGCGGCCGCCGTCTGCGGCTGGGGGCTGGCGGTGCGGCTTATCATGCCGCCGGCACCACTACCGGGAGCCGCGTTGGCTCCGGGAGCGGCTGGGCCGCCGGGAGTGGTGCTACCGGGCTGCGTCGACGACGGGGCGACGTGTTGGCCGGTCCGGGAGAGAGGTTTCGATTTGGTGTGGTCGATCCCCGGCGTCTTGCGGATCGACGGGCTTTCGGCTCGCGGGTTGAAGACCTGCCCTGCTTGCGGCACGACGGGCCCGCTGCTAAGGGACTCCTCGGGGAGTTGGTTCACTGCCCGAGCGGAGAAGAAGCCTGTTGCTGCCTCTGCACCTCCGGGTGCGGGACCGCCTGCTCCCGGGGGCTTGGGAGGGGTTTGGTGAGGGTGACCGTTCTGCGGGGGCGCGTGGTTGTTGTGAGTGTTGCTTTGCTGCTGGGGTTGTGGTCGGTTCTGCTGGAATTGTTGTTGTGGAGGTCGTGCTCCGACAGGGGCCTGCTGATTCTGGCCTCCATTAAATTGGCCACGGGGAGCGGGCTGGTTCGGAGTTTGAGGTTGTCGGTTGTAGTTGTTTCCTGCTGAGACGGATCTCCCAAGAGGACGTGATGGCGGCTGCATGGCTGAAGCATTGCTTGCTGGTTGATTCGGGGGTTTCTCGTTCGATGAGGTCTGGGCTGGGGTTGGGAGTGTTATTTCATCGGGATGGTCGTCGTCCACGACACAGAAATCTACATCGTCGAAATCTGTGGCATGGTTAGGTTTTGGGAGTCGAAGGGGGAAATTTCCAAAGTCAACATACCTCCAAATATGTCCTCGAATGAATCGCCCGCTGTGGTCCTCTAGAGTGAGCATATACCCCATCATCAGAAAGGCGACGTTCCTTACATCTTGGTTGTGATACATCCGTATCTGGTTTGATATCTGGTTTAATCGCTGCGACTCTTGCTGCTTCGATTTGTTCTTTCTTGATATAGTCCGCATGCCGATGCAGACCAGATTCGTCAAACTTGGTCGGCTCAACCTTTATCTTGGTCACCTTGGCAAGATAGCTCTTGTCATAGATGCAGTTCCCCATGACGTTTCCAAAGTTCCGTAGCGCCCTCTTCAGCGCATCTGTAGTGCCCTCCTTCTTCGCTTTCTCGAAAGCCGCTGCCTTCCCCTTGCAGTTCTCAATGTGTCCGTACCCGATATCCTCGTGAAAGCTCCCGTCCCGCAGCGTGACCCGCATGATAACCGACAGGCCTAGGCTGATCTTCAGGGTCTGGGGGTTCTCGTCGACAAAGTCCACCTGGATGTTCTGGATGCTCGATGACCACCCATTGAACCCAAAGACCTCGTTGGCTAGGGCGATGCATTTGTCCGCCGCGATGTAGTGCACCTTCTGGCCCGAGGGTCCGGCTCGTGACGAGAGGTATTCGGGGCCGAGCTGCTTCTCGAGTCGGTTTTGGAGGAGGGCAACCTCCTGGGCGGTGTACTCGGAGACGCGCGTCTTAGGCTCCTCAAACGGATTGGCAATGCTTGCATGTTGCGCGCCGGGGCTGGAGAGGTAGATGTCATGATTAGTACCAGGCCGTGAATCGTAGACGCGGTTAAGCGATGTAAACATACGGAGGCATCGTGAGAGTAGGCCACACGTTGGTGTGTCATAAATCAAACGCAAACTGGAGTTTTTGCGGTGCCAGTTGTGGTTGACGATCGAAAAAAAGTCTCGTTTTGAGTTGCACAGGCGCAGGCATCCGAGCCAAGGAGGTCTACCACGGGCCCCTCACGTCGTGAGGCAGCGACGCGCTCTTCCAAATCGCGTCGCTCGACAGGCAGTCACGTGATGCGACACCTCAGTCCGGGAATGCTTACTCATCGCGGGTTCGGGTGGGGTCCACAGCCTTACGCTTTGGTACGAGTGACGTACGTAAGCCGCATTGCCAACCTGTTCCCCACTCTACCCCACCAGGCGCATGACCACGTCAGTCACGCTGGCAAGAGTGAGAGCAATAAGGGGGTTGTTAACAGAAAGTATGTACCTCCTTGGGGGGAAGAAAGGAAATGATCTCGGCTGGCTGGGGCTAAATGATTTGATAATTTTGTTGTTGATGTTGTTGATTGCTACTTTCTCTTCGGGGGCGATGACAGCTTCTCATCGTATATTCCCCATATTCCCTCCACAGTTCGTCTGATTGCCTACAACTATCAGACGCATCCGGCCTGTGCGCCTGCGAGTGCCCGTCATGCCCGTCATCTAAGCGTTCGTGACGCTCGGATAATGCAGGATTGGAAGCCACGGGGAAACAAGAGAAGCCCCGTTAAACAAGAACCGGTCGATCAATCTTCTGAATTCTCGGTCCAAGCGCCGTCGATCAGGAGGGCTTTGGTGCTTGATTTCCTCGAGCATAAGCTCGCAACCGGGGCTTTTTACTTTTGGTTCGGTCAAGATGTTGGCATAGGTCCCGAGAGTTTCAATCCAGGACCCTGAGGTTAATACAGACACTGCGGACATGGGACCGGCTCCTTATCGTCATGATTGACAATTGTTCTATCTCTAGCCTTGCCTGGCAACTTTGGTGTGCAGGAAGCTGCGTCCCCAGGCGATTATAATAACAAAAGATGCTGCCCCTTGTTAACCGAATGACAAAATAAAAAGCTGAACAAATCCTAATGTAAAATTCGGGGCCCGGAGTAGGATGCAGAGTCTCTTTGGTTGCACCCTTGGTTTCAGAGCCGAAGGGCCGCCTTCCCGTCCACAAATGCCTTAGCATTTGGGTTGGGATTGATTGTAGAAGACAGTTAAGAGAATGCGGGTGTACCGCCGAGGTGCAAATGATTCTTAACTGACTCCGATGACAAGACTACCGCGCTAGGAAAACGAAATCTCTGCCCTGGTAACGTCTCAAGCATCTCGGTGTGACCAAGACGTTAGACCGTCAATAACGGGGTAGGAGGAAAGGAAAGGGATATCAATGTGGGATATCGTCAAATTTAACAAAACGCCGCTTTGACATGTACCCGAGTTCCAAAGTCTATGCAAGCCATCCGATGCCGTAAAGGAAAAACGAGAGTCGTTACTGCGTCTGTGGTGCACCGTAGCAGTGATCTTGCTCTATGTGCCTGATTCGTCATGGAGGGAAATGTTGCCAGTCCCATCCCCGGTTCTACCAAGGGCCAACTCTAACAGGTGAGCCGTAGGTGCCATTCATGAGTTGGTTTAGGATCGAATTCTGGTCTGAGATCCCGCCGGCCGAGCTGGCCGAGTCCGAGTTGGCCCATCCGGCATTCGTTATCGCATTCATCGCAGCCGCTAGTTTTCCTCCGGAGTCCTGGTTGTGCTTTGCTAGTGTCTGGTCCCATCCGCCCGTATGTAGAGCGAAACCCCCGCCTCGCTTGGACGCCTCCGTAATGACCAACGCCCAAGCCCTCGAAATCTCGTCGTATGCATTCTCTTTGTGGTGTCGATATGAATGGCTCTCCCAGTCCGGCAGTGCGTGGATTAACTTGGTCGCACCGTCTAGGTACTGCAGCGAAACATTGGTCTGGTTCTCGACCGGGGGTAGGTATTGCGGGGTGAAATCGGAGATGGCGTCGATGAGTGCTCCCAAGGGCTGTTTGACTCGGTAATAGGTGTAATCGGAGCTAGACTGGCCGTAGGGGACTGCCGAGCGTAGCCTATCCTGGTACTCTCCGAGGAGCTGAAGGGCCGAATCGGCCGACGGCCGAGGAGCTCCACTAACAACCTCCCGGCCGATGTCTGGGTGCCGCTCGCAGATTGTCTGAAGCACAGCGCGGAGCTGCGAGTTGTCGAGTGTCTCTAGTAATCGGGGAAGCGGCAGTGGCCGCCCAGCCGGGTCATTCGCTGCCCTGACTTTCTTGGACGGCCTCGCGAGCTGTCTGGACGAGAATGCGGGTGAATTGTGCGGCGAGACGGACATCTCGTCAACGTCCTCGTCGGCTTTTCGTTTCCTCGTCGACATGTTGTACGGAGAGACTGCGGGAGCATTAGCGGGTTAGGCGCGGATTGGGCCTCGGAGACGGGTTGGAGGAGCTGAAAGGCGGGATCCCCCGACAGCACACAGCACACAGCACACGGCACACCAAAAAAAAAAACAAAAAACAGGTATCAATAAAATAACGACGGCTATGAAGCAGCGAACAAATACTTACGGGATCGTGGAGGCGAGAGGCGGGCGGTTTCGTGCTGGTGAGGAAAGAGCGATGGTTGAGGTGACAGCAGGACGTTCATGTTGATAGCGAAATGGCAATAAAGGGGCGGCGATGGATCCGAGGATGGAAGGAAGCCGATGCTCCCCGTATTGTGCGCCGAAGGTTGAGGAAGGCCAGCGATGGAAAGATGTTGAAAGGAGGAATGGCGGGCGGTGGATTTAGGTGGAAAACTTGGGAAGGTGGAAAAGAGGAAGAGGTGGGAATGAAGAAGTGGAAAAGAGGAGGAGGCGCTGGCGGCTTGTGTGTTGGGCCAAAGCTGGTGTAGGTGTGGGCGCTGGCTGGCACTGGCGCTGACGCTTGCGCTTGCGCTGGCGTTGTTGCTGGATGGCAAAGGACAAAGCAACCACTCAAACGGCCAAAATTCCGAGGCCAGTTGTTTGGGTGTGTGTGGGTTGTCGGTTGCCGTGGGTTTTGGTGGTTCGAAAAAAATCGGCTAATTGTTCTGGCTTTGAACAGATGCCGCTCCAGCGAGCCCGCAAATAAGATAGGCGGGTTCGGCCGTCGAACCTTTTCAAAGTGAGAGACAACAAAAGCGGTCAAGGCATCGGCTTCCGAGGGCCAAAGCGGGATAAAAACACAGCACACCTTGTGGTTGGAGGGTTTTGGAGGTGGGAGGGGGGAAGAGAGGAGGAGCAAAGCCAGCTTTGGGATTTGTTTGGCTGGGCCTCCTGTGGCACGTGAGGGGACCCCGAGGCAACGACCTACCAAACTTGGCTTGCTTGGGTTTGGCCCTTTTTGGAGCGTGGTCTCGTCAGTGCGGGGCAGGCACCCCCAAGGTACTGACCTATGTATCTGATACTTGACTGCGCCCAACCCCATTTTTAGACTCTCCCCATCACGACTATTGATTGCTGCGTCAAGCATCGACACGTCCCGTTTTCTGCACCCCATCCCAATCGAGCGTCACTTGGTAGGCCACAAACCTTTTGAGCCTCTAGGTTTCGAACAAATATCTTCAGGTTTACCAATAGGGACGACTTGAACGAACCCTATGCGGCTCAGTTGGCGAACTGGCGCCCAATTGTATGCATGCAGTCATCTACTCATCAGGCTGCGGGGAGCATGTAGGGCTGTACAACCGCCTGGGCTGCAGCATACATGATTGGTTGCTACGCTGAATTCGTATTCAAGCTACGTCTACCAAGGTAGACATGCTACATACCTATTAAGAGTGGCATCTTGTCTGATTCCGAATGATATCACGAGAGTCTGAGTAATGAACTTTGCTCTCCACAGCATGAATATAAAAAGATGGCCTACTCCCCGAGCTATCCCCTAGCCAGCACAGAACATAAACAGGTCTCGATCACCGGTCAGATCCTCTCAGCTTCCCCTATGCTTCTTGAAGAACTGTACACTGCACCTCTCATTTATCCTTATCTTGCCCAACATCGACCATGGCACCATTAGTCCCATTCACTGTTGTGGATGTTGAGTGGGGCTGGCCCAACCAACCCGTCCTATATCGCATCCGTGCCCCGGCCGGTGCAACCGGGGGCTCCCGTTTAAGCCCGGTCATCAGATACCTAAGCGCATCCAACCGTCCCAAGGGGGCCAGCGGCATTCCCGACAATCGCAACGAGTTCCTGGCGTTCGACGCCGTCCCCGCTGGAGCCTGGAACATCGGACATCTTGTGCCCGATGGCAGCGTCGACGGCAAGTTCGTGCTCGCCTCGACCGAGACGGCAGAGGTGGAGGCGGCCCTGGGGCTACGGGAAGCTGGTCCCGCCTGGTGCCACAGAAAAGTCGATATTGATGACCTGATGGACTTGTTTTACGCTCGCCGCAGGGGCGATCAGGCCGACGACAACCAAGATGGCGTCGAGCAGCGCATGACCATGACCACCGACATCCAGTGCATGAATCAAGTCTACGCCGAAGTCCTCCCTACGCCTGCCGACATCGCCGCGGCCGCGCCAGGGCCCGAGGTGATCGGCATCTGGGCATGGCAGCCGGGCCACTCGCACGGCATGGCGGCCGAGAGCCACGCCTACTCCATCATACAAGCTCGCGACCCGGGCCTGGCGCCGCGGTTCCTCGGCCACATCACCGAGAACGGCACGCGTATAATCGGGTTTCTGCTTGAGCGCATCGTGGGCGCTCGCGAGGCGGGACCCGCAGACTTGGAGAAGTGCACGGCCGCGCTGAGCCGGCTGCACGCCTTGGGCATCGCCTATGGCGGGCCGCTACGGAGACACTCGTTCCTGGTCTGCGGCAGCAGCAGCAGCGGCGACGCGGTTCTCCTCCAGGGGTTCGGCGGATCGTTCGAGACCACCGACAAGGAGGTCCTGGGCCGCGAGCTCGAGGGCCTCGAGCTGGTTCTGTCTCAACCCTCGGAGCTGGAGAGGTTCAATGGACCCGTTGACATGAAGCGTAGTGACCTGATGATGGAGTTTCTGAGCCACGGGCTCATCCACCCGTTCGTGGTCTTTCAGCTCGGGAGTAGCGGGAGCATCACGGTGACGGCCGAGCAGCACAAGGAGATGGTGGCTGAGCTCGCGGCAAACGACTACAACTGGACCGAGGAGGATATGGAGAGGGCGAAGCAGCGCTTCGGGGGGTCGGCGGACGCGGCCGGTGTTGGTACTGGCAGTGAGTCAGTCAACTAATGAAGCCTTTTCAGCCGTATTTCGCAACATAGGTGTCTACGGTAGTTAGCTGGTAGGTATAATCTGTGCTAATTGAGAAGTGAGCATTCAGTGCTGCACTCATTCTTGTTGTCACACTGGAAGGCCCTGGGTTAGGTAACCTTTGATTTTAAAAGTTGATGCAGGTCAATAAACAGAGGTACTCAGGACATGGTAAGGTACTTACGGGTAACCGCCTAGCCCATGTTGCGCACCTACCAATAAATTGGCTCCGCTCTGCCCCGCATCCCTGTTGCTTATCGCTTATCAGTGAATTGTTACCGCTTCAGCAAAAATTTCCTATGCAACCGATGGAGCGAGGGACATCCGACAAATCTAGACCTACCAACGCTGTCCGTTCAACCTGGTAGCCCTGTGTTGATTCTTTCCTCCATTGAACTGCACAATGACCACAGCCATTACTGAGCCGCCCATGTCGATCCCACCCTCCGAAGACTCTCCCAACGGGGTGGATGCCTCGTCCCCCACCGCCCCCAAGAAACGCAAGGCCTCTCTGACCGAAATCGCCGTCGACCTCGCCCTCCCCGAGCCACCGTCTAAGAAGGCTAAGCGTACCCTAAAGAAGGGTAAACCCCTTCCTACAACTACAGCTGGTGGCGACGGGGACGACGACGCAGAGAAGAAACCCAGCAAGAAGAAGTCCGAGTTCGGTGTCTGGATCGGAAACCTCCCCTTCACGACCACCAAGGCCATCCTCCGCCAGTGGCTGGTGGACAACTCTGGCGGGGCCATCGACGATGAGGCTATCACGCGGGTGCATATACCTTCGGCAAAACCGGAGAAGGACAAGGACAAGAAGAAGTCGAATAAGAAGGCGGACGATGAAGCAGATGAGACTAAGAAGCCGGCCGGGGGCAATAAGGGTTTCGCCTACGTCGACTTCACAACATACGCCGCCGCAGTCGCCGCCATAGCGCTCTCCGAAACAGGCATGGGCGGCCGGAAGCTCCTCATCAAGAACAGTACCAACTTCGAAGGCCGTCCGACACCTGCGGCACCAGTCGACGGCGCGAAACCCAAGGCCGGCGGACCTGTTCCCGCAGCAGTATTAGACCCGAAGTTGACCAAGATCTTCGTCGGCAACCTCGGATTCAGCACGACCGAGGATGAGCTATATGCACACTTCGAGAAATGCGGGCCCATCCGGTGGGTCAAGGTCGCGACGTTCGAGGACACGGGCAAGTGCAAGGGCTACGGCTGGGTCAACTTCCAGGACGCCGAAGCCGCCAACTGGGCTGCACAGGGGTTCGTGCGGATCAAGGAGAACGTCGAGACGGTTGAGGATTTCGCCGCCGAGGGCAAGAGTGAGGAGGAGGTGGATGATCAGCAACAGCAGCCGGAAAATGCCGGCGAGGACGGCGGGGAAGAGGCGGACGACGACGACGACGACGCCAAGCAGCCCGACGACGCGAAGACGAAGAACAAGAAGCCATCTAAGAAGCCGGCCAAGACAGACCGCCCGACCAGGACCCGCAAGTGGTGGGTGAACCAACTCCACGGCCGCGCCCTCAAGATCGAGCTGGCCGAGGACGACAAGCTGCGCTACAAGAAGCGCTTCGGCAAGGGCGCGCAGCAGCGACAGCAGGCCCGGACCACCGACGGTGGCGAGACCGCCGCGGCTCCGGAGCAGACGGAGCAGCAGACGGAGAAGCCGGTCGTCGCGGAGAAGAAGAAGCGAGACATGAATTTCTACGAGGATATTGGCGTTGCGAGGCTTACGGGTGCGGCGGTTAAGCCGATGGGTAAGAAGGTTACCTTTGACTGAGAAGGACGTTAGTTTACGACGACGGGGGAGTGCCTGTTGAGTGTTGGGGGGCCCATATATCATCATCCTTGGAAAATTTACGGCTCATTTTGTTTTGTTAGCGGACTATAGAAACACGGCCTTGGAGCTCCAAGGTTGAAGCTTGCACGAGCCGAAGAACCATATCTTTCCTAGCCTTATTTCCCCAGCCAGGAACGAGCTCACCCGTCATCATCACAACGCGCATGTATCATAGACTTGAATATACGTCATAACTAGCAAATTTGATTTCCCCTAACTTAGGCAACGACCTAACTAGACTCATTCTGACAATTTGTGGTCGGAGTAGGACGGAAAGCTCCTGGACGGGCTCCCAGCTCGGATTTCTGTCTGTTTTCTTCTTTTTGCTCTCCGCGGGCCTGGCGGGCACGAAGATACAAAACCGAGTACAAAGTAGGCTCTCCCTAGACTGAACATCGTGAAAACAACAGAGCAGTTGCGGAAAGGAAAGAAAAAAAGCGAAATATTCCTGCACCGGCACCGAAGAGGGAGAGGAAATAAAGGAAAAATAAAGGAAAAGTTGGAATCCCAAGGAGAGTAAAACAGAGCTAATACAGCTAGAAGATGAGATTTGTCCGTTTGATTCCGACCTGAACCCCCTTTCGCCATTATCCTATGGCTGCTCTCTTCATGTTTGGTTATGGGGGAAGGAAGCCATGTAATTTGCCATACGCCAGCGAGAAGATTTTAGAAGAAGTTGACACCCACGCCCTTTTTCACTTCTTAGAAAGCTTCTTGGCTTGATCCTCAAGGAACTCCTCGTCCGAGGCATCCAGGATATCGTACTCCTCGTCGGTTAGGAAACCCTCGTCCGAATGGTCCTCGGACCACTCGTCATCCTCGCCGCACTCCTCGTACTCGTCCTCGTAAGCGGGTACTTCCTCGGACTTCTGCTCTCCGTGGATGCTGGCGTCGGGGGATTCCTTCTCGAGCTTGGGGAATATCATCTGGCTTCTCTGTGCGTCAACCAAAGTAGGCTCGCTTTGCTCCACCTTAGGCTCCTCGTTGGGCTCCTCCTTAGGCTTAACATCCTCTCGGCTGCTAGACGCAGCATTGGATGGTGGGACGACGACATCACACCAGAGGCGGGGACCAAACTTGTGGCCGTCCTTGGTGGTCAATCGCCAGTAGGAGATAAGTCTGCCGGGGCGGGACGCAGTGCGGAGAGGCACGCAGAATCGGAAGAGCTCGCCAGGGGCAACATCCTGCTCGCAGACGGTAGACTCGAAGGCGGTGGCTAGCTCTTGAGTGCCAGCGGGGTGGTTGGGGTCGACGTGGCCCATGTAGTCACCGCCGACAAACTTGGCCGAGCAACCTGCCGGCCACGGCTCGCTGCCCTCGTTGCGGATAAGCCAGGTCTGGTTGAAGGCAAAGTTGGGTGGCAAGATGGTGCCGTCGGCAACAGTGTCACCTTCGTAGACGGCGACGAGGTCCTGTTCAGGTTCGAGTGGCTCCTTAGCGGGCCTCGGAGGTGCTGGCAGAGCAGTCTCGGACTCGGTTTCGGCCTCAGTCCCCTCAACCTTCTCCTGAACCTGGTTGAGCTCAACGGGGCTGGCAGGTTCGGACGGCTGCACGTCGGCAACAGTGAGAACGTCGGTCTGTACGATCTCCTGCTGCTCTGGCGTAGTAGTCTCGGTAGAACGCGAGCTGGTGGTGCTCGCCGGGCGGACATGGTCTCCCATGGTAGGCATCGGCAGGCCATCCTTGTTCTGACCGGTAGTGGTGACGGTAACCTGCTTGACAGGGGTCTTAAACTTGATCAGGGGGTGTGTCTTGTTATGGGTGTTGGAGGGG
>Ga0164242_10003324_pt1 | contig 18404 bp, 8 predicted proteins | sample OricomgcompostMG_FD_108783 | JGI IMG/M metagenome (GOLD analysis project Ga0164242, IMG submission 108783) | Miracle-Growth compost microbial communities from Emeryville, California, USA - Original compost - Miracle growth compost (MG) ... | reverse complement strand
GCATTTGAGCGTCGGCAGCTACCACCTATTCCGTTTGCCGGAAGAGATCGAACAAGACCTGCACGCGATGGTGCAAGGCGGTGGGGGCGAGGAACTCGCCAGCCAGGTTGCACAAAGCAAAGAGGCTGCAATGGATGCGTTGAAGCGCTTGGCCGCGACGAGCGGCACGCCTGGTGTGGGACCTACAGCAGTCGGCAGCATCAAGGATATCGATTCCACTGACACCCTGAAGGCCATTGCGGCAGCCTACCTGTCGGCGTTCAAGCAGAACGCCAAAACGTATCCGTATCTGGTGGGTTGATCGTGGCCGACAACAAGCCCTATACGACACAGTTACAAGCAGGCCTTGGACTCGTCAATGAGACCAAGACGCTGCTCGACCTGTGGTCGCCCGGCATGTCGGCGAACCAGTTACATCAGGCCGCGCTGGAATCGGGGCGATTCCCCACCGTCACCGCACGCCGGCTTCGCAACATCGTCGTCGAATGCTTTGCTCCGCGCTACTTGGTGGCCGGTGGCGCACCAGCCGCACACCTCAAGCGACTGTCCGCAACGGTTCCAACCGCTGACCTGACGCAGCTCATGCTCGTGTTTACGAGCCGAGCGAACCCGATTCTCGGCGACTTCGTGCGGCACGTGTACTGGACGCGGTATGCCGGTGGTTACACGCATGTCACCAATGACGACGCTCGCACCTTTGTCGAGCGCGGCATTGACGATGGCAAGACGGTCAAACACTGGTCCGAAACTACGGTGCGGCGTGTCTCCGCCTATCTGACCGGATGTTGTGCCGACTACGGAATGCTTGAACGAGGTTTGCGTTCGAGCCGTCGCATTCTGCCGTTCCGCATCTCACCATCGGTGGCCGCTTACCTTGCCTACGAGTTGCATTCTTCCGGCGTCGGTGACAACGCTCTGCTGACGCACGAAGACTGGCATCTGTTTGGCCTGGCGCGTGAAGACGTGCTGGAAGAGATCAAGCGGCTTTCGCTGAAAGGATTGCTCATCGTCCAGGCGGCGGGTGATGTGATTCGAATCAGTTGGAAACAACAAGACATGGAGGCGCTCTGCGATGTCCTCACTCAAAGCTGATTTCGACGAACTGCGCGAGCGCATCCGACATGGGCGAGAACTCGGTCATGCGAGCTTCGAGCCGATCTACTACCTCGTCTTTCCTCCAGAGCAGATCCTCGAGGTCAAGCGGCAAACGCCTGCCTGGGTGGCCAAGCTCCACCAGGAAGGCTGGGACGTGCACACGTTCTCCATTGCCGAACAGATCTGGACCTTGCTCAAAGACGACCCGTTCTGGTCGCTCTGCGTGATGGAGGACAAGTCCGCTCCGCTGGATTGGCCGCGTACGAACAAGGCTCTGGCCGACATCCTGACGGCGGATAACGGCCTGCTGAAGCGGTTGGAGGATGCCCTTCAGCCGCTCGAAGGCCAGCAGAACGCGTTGCTTTTGGTGACGGACCTTGAGGCGCTGCATCCGTTTCTGCGCATCGGCGCCATCGAGAGCCAACTCCAAGGCAAGTTTCATGTGCCGACAATTTTTCTGTACCCCGGCGTGCGAACCGGCAAGACGCGCCTCAAGTTTCTCGGCTTCTACCCGGAAGACGGCAACTACCGCTCCGTCCACGTCGGCGGCTGATCAGACAAAAGAACCCTGGGACAAATCTATGACCATCCGCTCGCTCTTCGACCCAAGCAAGGACATCTACCGGACCATCGAGAAGGTCATCACCTATGGCGCCTCGCAAGAAGGCCGCCTCAAGGCTGAGATATCCGAGTACGTGGTCACCGAGAGCATTGAGGAGCAGTTCCGCAAGCTTCTCGATCGCATGCAACTGGCGATGGAGTCAGGTGGCGAGAACGAGGTCGGCGTTTGGGTTTCGGGCTTCTACGGGTCAGGTAAGAGCTCGTTCACCAAGTACCTCGGCCTGGCCTTCGACGACCAACGCACCATCGACGGCACGCCGTTCATCAAGTACCTGCAGGACCGCCTGCACAAGCCGCAAACCAAGGCCCTGCTCAGCACCGTCGCACAACGGTTCCCAGCTGCCGTGGTCATGTTGGACCTTGCGAGCGAAATGCTCGCCGGAGCCACGATGGAAGACGTTTCCACCGTCCTCTATTTCAAGGTACTCCAGTGGGCAGGTTACTCGCGCAACCTCAAGGTTGCCGCCTTCGAGCGCATGGTCGAGAAAGACGGCCGCACGCCCGAGTTGCATGAGCGCATCGCCCAGGCGCTGCCCGGTGCCACCTGGGCGCGCGTGCAGAACAACCCCCTGGCCATCGACGGGTTGATTCCGAAGATCGCTCACGAGATGTATCCGGCGCTCTTCCCGGAAGCCAAGTCCTTCTCGTCCAGTACCGAGGGCTTCTTCCAGTTCGAAGACCAGCGCGTGCAGGAGATGATCGATATCGTCCGCGAGAAGAGCGGCAAACAGAACATCATCTTCATCGTCGACGAAGTTGGCCAGTACGTGGCCTCGCGCGACAACCTGATCCTCAACCTCGACGGTCTGGCCAAGAACCTCAAGCGGCTGGGCGACGGCAAGGCCTGGATCATCTCCACGGCGCAGCAGACGCTGACTGAAGACGACCCGCGCGCCGCACTGAACTCCGACAAGCTCTACAAGCTGAAAGACCGCTTCCCGATCCAGATCGACCTCGAATCGAGTGACATCAAGGAGATCTGCTATCGCCGCCTGCTCGGCAAATCACCGGCTGGTGAGACCGAGCTCGGCGAGCTGTTCGATGCCCATGGTCAGGCCCTACGGCACAACACCAAACTGCAGGACGCCAAGTATTACGACGCGGACTTCAGCAAAGAGAGTTTCACCAATCTCTACCCGTTCCTGCCTGCTCACTTCGACATCCTGCTGCACCTGCTCGGCGCCCTGGCCAAGTCCACCGGCGGCATCGGCCTGCGCTCTGCGATCAAGGTGATCCAGGACGTCCTGAAAGGCGAAGGCGGCTCTAAGGCGATGGCCGATCAGCCCGTGGGTTGGCTTGCCACCACCGTCACGCTCTACGACGAGCTGGAGAAGGATATCCGCCGTGCCTTCACGTCCATCCACCAGGCGGTTGGCAAGGTCCAGATTCGCTTTCCGGATTCGCAGCTCCATCAGGACATCGCGAAGTCCGTTGCAGTGCTGCAGATCCTGGGCAACCTGCCGGTGTCGGTGCAGAACGTCGTCAGCCTGATGCATCCCTCCGTCACGGCGGCATCGCAGCTCGACACGGTAAAGAAAGCCGTTGAAGAAATGCTGGGCGACGTGCATGTCCCGCTCGGAGAGAAGGACGGGAGCCTGGTCTTCCTCAGCGAGAAGCTGCGGGATATCGAGCAGGAGCGCGGCGCCATTGCACTGCGTACCGTCGATGTGAAGCGCATCTTCAACGATGCGCTGCGCGAGTCCTTCGACCCGCTACCCCGGGTCAGCCTCCACGGCACGATGGCCGTCGCAACGGGCCTGAAGGTCCAGGCCGGCAGCGCCATCACCAGCCTGGCCGGCGATCAGAGCACCATTCAAACCGTCGTGGAACTGGTGCCTGCCAGCGATTACGACACCGCCAAGAATCGGATGTTGGATGACTCCCGCAGTCGCGCGGGTCGGAATGTCATCGGACTATTGGCCCGCTCCAACTCTGAACTCGACGATCTGGCGAACGAGATCTATCGCTGCCAGCGCATTGCCGAGCTGCACCGTAACGAGCCCGACCAAGAGGTCAAGGACTACTGCACCGGCCAGCTCGACCGCGCCGCCAAGCTCGCGACCCAACTGCAGAGCAAGATCAAGCAAACCCTGCAGGCCGGCTCGTTTGTCTTCCGTGGCCAAGCCACTGCGGTATCGGCGCTGGATGCCGACTTGCTGGAAGCGGCCAAGAAGCTGCTCTCCGATGTGGCCGACCAGGTTTTCGACCGCTATGTCGAAGCACCGGTACGCGCCGGCACCGACACCGCCGAGAAATTCCTGAAAGTCGCTAACCCCGCTGCTATCAGCAGCAGCCTTGACCCGCTTGGCCTCGTGCAAACCGTGGCGGGCCGTGCGTCGTTCAAGACCGACCACAAGGCGATGATCAGCATCCGCGACTACATCGACAAGCGCGGCACGGTTGACGGCAAGCGCCTACTCGACGATTTCAACAGCGATCCGTTTGGCTGGTCGCCAGACACGACGCGCTACGTCGTGGCCGCCATGCTCATGGCGGGTGAAATCAAGCTCAAGGTCTCCGGGCGTGAAGTCACGGCCGCAGGACAGCAGGCAATCGATGCGCTGAAGACCAACAACTCCTTCAAGCAGATCGGTGTCGCCCTGCGCGACGAGCGCCCGTCTATCGAAACGCTCGGTCGCGCCGCAGAGCGACTCACCGATCTGGTGGGCGACATGGTCATCCCGCTGGAGCAGGAGATCAGCAAGGCGGCGGCGAAGCACTTCCCGCGCTTCCAGCACGACTACGGCTCATTGGCCGAGAAACTCAGCGGCCTCGGGCTGGCGGGTAGTGACCGCATTCGCACTTTGAACCAGGACATTGCCGACGTCCTGTTTACCGATGCCTCGGACGCCCCTCAGCGCCTAGGTGCCGAAACCTCCGCCATTTACGACAACCTCAAATGGGCGCTTGAAGTGAAGCGCGTGCTTGAGAATGGGCTGGATATCACCCTGCGGGATCTTCAAGCCCATCGCCGTGACATCGATGCATTGCCGGACACCGGTGTGCCAGGTGAGCTGCGCCGCGAATTGAGTGAAGACCTGGGGACGTTAGCAGAGCGCCTGGGTAAAGAGGACTTCTACAAACACACTGCCGACTTCAACTCGCAGCTCACCCACCTGAAGGGCCGCGTGCGCGATGCGGTCATCACCCTGTCTGATCAGCAGAAGCTGCGCCTGAAAGAAGGGGTTGAGGACTTGCAGCGTATTCCCGAATGGGAAGAACTCACCCAGGAAGAGCGCGGCAACGCCGTCAACCGACTGGATGGCCTCGCCCTGGCAGCCACGCAGGACTTGGCCGGACTCAAGAAACTCCTGGCCCGTGACTACGACATCAACAGCACCATAGAAGACCTCAAGCGCTCCATCCAGCGCCAAGGTCAGGAACGGCTGCGCCAGCGCATGGAGGAAGAGCGCGCCAAGACCGGCGAGAAAGGGCCAGCCAAGCTGACTAGGTCGATCGCGGTGCCTGTGAAGATGACGTCTGCCGCAGACATCGACTCGTTGATTCAGCAGCTCCACGAGATCAAAGCGCAGCTCGGTCTCTACGCCGAGATCGAGGTGTCGTTTGTCGTCGGCGACCAGCCAGGAACGGGCGGGAGCTGACGATGGAGCTGACAACTGAATCCAGGCAACACATCGAGCATGTCGCTGGCGAGGCGCTCACCCAGCTCGACAGCATCGCTGCGGCTGCCAAGAGCAAGCTTCACGACGGACGAACGCTGGGCTCTGATGCCCTGGCGAGCATCAATACGATGACGTCCAGTTCGGCCATTCAGAAACTGGATCAGATCAGCCAGGCAAACCGAGAGAGCTATCAGGTATTGGCAGCCGAGCCGGCGATTGCCCGTGTTGTCGTGGTGGACGAGGAAGGCGAGGAGCGCACCTACTACATCTGCCGAACCACGCCGGTCTCAGGCTTCCCCAATCTCGCCAGCTATCGCGCCCCAGTCGGGCGCCTGGCCTCCTTGGCGATCGGGGCCGAATTCACACTGCCCAACGGAACCGTTGTTGAGGTGTTGGAGCGCGCCCAACTCAGACCCGCCGCAATGGCTGATGGCTGGGATTCGCGCGATACCGTGGTTGAGGCTGAACACTTCGGCCCACTCACCATCGAGTCGCTGCGGGCGTTGCTGACCGAGGTCGCTGGTGCAGAAGTCACCGAAGATATCTTGGGCCAATTGCTGGCCGAAGAGACCGTCACGGCCAACATCGTCGATGGCGTGCGCCGCAGCGTCATCACCAAGATGGGGCTGCGCGATCAGCCCGTTCTCGATCAATACCAGGACGAGATTTTCCGTCTTCCCCTCGACAAACGCTTGCTGATTCTGGGTCCTCCGGGTACTGGCAAAACCACGACCCTGATCCGCCGTCTGGGCCAAAAGCTCGACACCGCGTTCTTGGAAGAAAGCGAACAACGGCTGGTCGAGACGGTAAGTGAAGCCCAAGGTATCGCCCACGTGAACAGTTGGCTGATGTTCACGCCCACTGAGTTGCTCAAGCAGTACCTCAAAGAAGCTTTCGCACGCGAAGGTGTTCCTGCCTCTGATCTGCGCATTAGAACCTGGCAGGACTACCGCCGAGAGTTGGCCAGGAACGCTTTTGGCGTCCTCAGAACCGCGTCGGGCGGCGGCACCTTTGTCCTGAAAGACAGCTTGCCAAGCCTGAGCGAAGCAGCACTCGATCGTCCCATTCAATGGTTCGACGATTTCGATGCATGGCAACGCAACGCCTACGTGCAGGAGCTGCATGAAGCAGCGGCTCTGCTCCATGATGCCAAGTCGCCCGAGGTCGAGAGCCTCGGCGCACGTCTGCAAGACATCTTGGTTCGGGCGGGTGATGGTGCCCTGGCCGCCACGTTCGGATCATTGGCCGCAGAGCTTCCCAAGGTGCAGGCGCTCGTCGCCAGCCTGAAAGATGCCTCTGACGGCAAGATCAAAGCAGCGCTCAACCTCCAGCTCAATCGCAATCTGGCGCTCCTTGATGAGTTGGCGCGCTTCATCGACGGCCTGCAGCAAGCCCAGACCACCGATGCCGACGAACAAGACGAGCTTGATGCTGATGAGGAAGAAGACACCACAGCACCGCGCACCGGTCGTGCCGCCGCTCTCACCGCTTACATGCAAGCGGTGAGAGCCCAAGCCCGATCTGCAGCCTCAAAGCGTGCGGTCAGCAAGACGTCGCGTAACGGCAAAATCATCGAGTGGCTGGCCGATCGCGGCCTGACGGAAACCGATCGCGCGGAGGTGGGTGCGAGCCTACTGGTGCAGACCAACGCGCGCCGCTTCGTGAACCCGGTCAAGCGCTATCTCGACGGCATTCCCAAGCGCTACCGCGCGTTCCGGCGCGAACGCCAGCAAGCCGGGAGCTGGTATCGCAACGAAGGCTTCGAAGCCCGCGATATCCATCCGCTCGAACTGGACATTGTGCTGCTCGCCATCCTGCGCGCCGCAGGCGACTTGATCAGCCGGCCCAACGTGCAGCGCGATATCGACAGCCCCGCTTGGTCGGCACTCCAGCCCATCCTGGGGCACTACCGCAACCAGGTTTTGGTGGATGAAGCGACCGACTTTTCGCCTATCCAGCTTGCCTGCATGGCCGCCCTGGCGCATCCACGGCTGCGCTCGTTCTTTGCTTGCGGCGATTTCAACCAGCGCCTGACCACCTGGGGTGCCCGCTCCGCCGATGAAATGAAGTGGGTCTTTGCCGACTTCGACATCAAGGAGATCACTGTCTCCTACCGGCAGAGCAAGCAACTGAACGATCTGGCTCGCGCCATGATTCGCGCTGTCGGCGGCACCGAGCAGAACGTCAGCTTGCCTGCGCATGTGGACAGTGGTGGCGTAGCGCCCGCGCTCCTGGAGCACGCAACGGACACAGCAATCGTTGTCAGTTGGCTGGCAGATCGCATCCGAGAGATTGAGCGTTTCGTCGGCCAGCTGCCGTCCACCGCCATCTTTGTGAATGCCGAAGACGATGTGGCGCCAGTGGCTGAGGCGCTGAACGAAGCCCTGTCCGAACACAACATCCAGGTCATTGCCTGCCGCGAGGGTCAGGCGGTGGGCCAGGAAAGCAACGTGCGCGTGTTCGACATCCAACACATCAAAGGCCTGGAGTTCGAAGCGGTGTTCTTCGTGGGCATTGACCAACTCGCCGCACTGCATCCAGCGCTCTTCGACAAATACCTGTACGTGGGCACCACGCGTGCGGCCACCTACCTGGGCGTGACCTGCGACGGCGCTTTGCCGCCCGCCATCGAGAGCCTGCGCGCTCACTTTGGCCAGGATTGGCAAGCGCCCGGTTCACTGCAAGCAGGCACAGAACAATAGGAATCGATTGATGGCATTCGACCAAACAACAAGAAACCGCCTCCAGCGCTTCGTCAACGATGCGCGACGTGTGCTGGAGGAGGAATTCACCCGCCAGCTGCAGAACGACTACGGCATGGACCCGAACTCGGGCGCCGTGGCTGATCTGGCCAGCCTGCGGCATATCAACGACGCCCAACGCGAATCCGCCCGCATCCTGCGCGACACCCTGGCGCACTACACCGCCAGCGGCGACATGAATGCCACCCAGGGGCTGGACCGCATCGTCCGTGAGCAGGCATTTACCGTGCTCAACCGCCTGGCGGCGCTGCGCATGGCCGAGGCGCGTGGCCTGCTGGTCGAATCAGTGGGCAACGGTTTCCAGGCCAAGGGCTTTCAGCTCTATGCTCGACTGGCTGGCACCGGCCTGGGCGAAACCGGCGATGCCTACCGCGTGTACCTGTTCAGCGTGTTCGATGAACTCGCCCAAGACCTGCCGGGCCTGTTCGACCGCTACTCACCGCAGGGCCGCCTGTTCCCGCGAGAGGCCGCGCTGCTGCAAGTGCTGAACCTGATTAACGATGTCGACATCGCCCCGTTGTGGAGCGAGGATGAAACCATCGGCTGGATCTACCAGTACTTCAACTCCAAAGAAGAGCGCAAAGCAATGCGCGATGCCAGCCAGGCGCCGCGCAACAGCCGTGAGCTGGCGGTACGCAACCAGTTCTTTACGCCACGCTATGTAGTTGAGTTCCTGGTGGACAACACTCTGGGTCGCCTGTGGTACGAAGCCACACAAGGCACAACCACTTTGCGTGATCGTTGCCAATATTTGCTTTGTACGCCGGAAGACGTATTTCTACGAAGTTTCGATGCCGACGACCTTCGACCCAACTCTGTCGCTGCTCTGGTATTGAGCAAACGCTGGGATGAACTGCCTGTCTTCGACGCTAGTGAAGATGGTATTCAGGCCATGATCGAGTTTGCTCACTGCGTCAATGCCTATGACCGCTTCCATGACGACACTTGGGGAGCCTATTATCAGCGGCTTGCGCCAGCGCTTCAGCAGCAGCGCTTGGATGCTTTAAGCACTCAGGAACTATGGGATGGCATCTTCCTCGTCTGCCGGGCGGATCGTCATGGCGGGGACGGCAGTGTGTACAGTGAACGCTGGTTTATAGCCGCCTGCCTGGAAATACTGGCCCGCCTCCGAGGCGAAGTACCGCAGCACAAACCTACCGTCATTCGCCATCACCCTCTGCGTGACCCACGCACCGTCAAGCTGCTGGACCCAGCTTGTGGCTCCATGCACTTCGGCCTGTATGCCTTCGACTTGTTCGTGGAGATCTACCGCGAGGCTTGGGCCTGGGAACAACAACATGGCCCCGGCTCGCTGGATGTTTCTACTCAATCCCAGGCTGAGTTCAAACCGCTGAGCCAGACCTACGAGGACGAGGCGGCATATCTGCGCGACGTGCCGCGCCTGATCATTGAGCACAACATTTATGGCGTGGACATCGATCCGCGCGCTGCGCAGATCGCGTCCCTGGCACTGTGGCTGCGAGCGCAGCGCGCTTGGCACGATGCCGGTGTGAAGGCCAAAGACCGCCCGCTGATTGGGCGAGGCCATGTAGTTGCCGCCATTGCGCCACCGGCCGAACGTGAGCTGCGCCAGCAGTTTGCCGCCAACCTCGATCAGCGCGATGCCGAGCTGTTCGAGAAGACCCTGCAACTGCTCAAGGGCCTGCCGGAGCTCGGAGTGCTGCTCCAGGTTGAACGCGAGCTACCGAACTTGATTCGCCAGGTTTATGTGGGCAAGGGCACTGGCCTGTTTGCCCAACAGGAGCAGGAGAACTGGCAGCAAGCAGAGGCAAGGCTGCGCATGGCACTTACTGAGTTCGCTCAGGCGGCCAAGTCGACGTATCAGGGACGCCTGTTTGCACAGGATGCATTGCAGGGCCTGCGGCTCATCGATCTGTGTCGTGAAGTGTTCGACGTCGTGGTGATGAACCCACCGTTTGGCGCGCTGGCTTCAAACACCAAGGAGCAGCTCGCCAAAGCCTATCCACGCAGCAAGAACGATTTGCTGGCCATTATGGTGGAGCGGGGGCTGCAGCTATTGCGGGGCGGCGGGCGTATCGGCGCGATCACTTCACGCGCTTGTTTCTATCTGTCCGACTACCGCAAATGGCGCGAGGAAATCGTCCTAGGAGTTTCGACACCAGAAGCTGTCGCAGATCTCGGATTGGGGGTCATGGACGATGCAATGGTTGAAGCGGCGGCCTATGTATTGGAGAAGCAAGCATGACCCACTTCTTGCGTTTGTTGACCGAAACAGAAAAGGGCAAAGCATTGGAAACAGCGTGCCAGCGCTTGCGCCAGGGGGTTCCAGATCCTTGTCACTTTGATGTGGCCGCTGAATCGTTTGACGCCGTTCCGGGGAAGCCGTTTGCCTATTGGGTAAGTGATGCAGTTCGTAATGTGTTTAAAGAACTGAATTCGTTGGAGGCCGGCGAAAGAACTGCCAGACAAGGGTTGGCTACAGCCGAAGACTTTCGTTTTGTCCGCGCTTGGTGGGAATCCCAGGGCTCGAGTTGGTTTGGTTTCGCCAAGGGTGGGGCATTTTCGCGTTTCTATGCTGATGTGTACTTGCTTGCTAACTGGGAAGACGACGGAGCAGAGATAAAAGCAGGTATTTGTCGGCGCTACCCATATCTGAATGGAAATGCGGAGTTCGTCGCAAAGAACCCGCAATACTACCTTCGCCCAGGTCTCACCTGGCCGCGCCGGACTCAGGGCGGCCTGAGCATGCGAGCAATGCCAGCTGGCTGCATCTTCGCTGATAAAGGCCCCGCTGCCTTTGCAGACGACGATGACCCAGAAGAATTACTCGCATTGTTGGCGCTTGTAAACAGCAGCTCTTTTGCGCTTCTAGTGTCATTGCAGGTCGCCTTTGGCTCTTATGAAGTCGGCGTTATGCAGCGGACGCCCATACCTATCTTAGATGGTCCCTCACGCCAGAAACTGTCTGTTCTTTCCCGGCAAGCTTGGTCGCGCAAGCGTACCCTGGATACGACCGAGGAGACCTCACACGCCTTCCTGTTACCCGCCGCGCTGCGGGCCCGGCTCGGCGATTTCGACCCGCCCACCATCGAGGCAGAGCTGGCGCGCATCCAATCAGAGATCGACGACATCGCCTTTGACCTTTATGGCTTCAACGAAGCCGACCGTGCTGCCGTACAAGGCAATCAAGTTGTGGCCAACGATGGCGATAACGAGGGCAGCGCAGATGATGAGGGCGACGATGAAGACAGTGCTGCACCCATCGACCACACGGCCGGCTTATTGAGCTGGGCAGTTGGTGTGGCATTTGGTCGTTTCGACTGGCGCCTGGCCACGGGTGAGCACGCGGCGCCCGCCGAGCCGGAACCCTTTGATCCGCTACCCGCCAAGAGCCCCGGAATGCTCCCGGACGGTGCCGCACCTTTCCATTCGCATCCGGGCATCCTGGTTGACGACCAAGGACATCCGCATGACCTCGCACGCTTAACTGAGGAAGTTCTCGTTCGTGTCGAGGTGCCCGTGCCGGAAGATGTGCGCCGCTGGCTGCAACGAGACTTCTTTGCGTTCCACTTGCAGCGCTACTCCAAGAGCCGCCGCAAAGCGCCCATTTACTGGCCGCTCGCCACGACGACCGGCAGCTACACGCTGTGGGTCTATTACCCCAGCCTTACCAGCCAGACGCTGTACACGGCGATCAATGACTTTGTCGAACCCAAGCTAAAACATGTCGGCGCTGAGGTGACGGCGCTGCGCAACAAGGGATCAAACCGCACCCGCGACGACGAAAAGCAGTTCGAAGCACTGCAAGCCTTCGAGCTGGAGCTGATTGAGCTGCGCGACACTTTGCTCAAGCTCGCACCCACCTACAAACCCAACCACGACGACGGCGTGCAGATCAGCGCCGCGCCGCTGTGGCCGCTGTTCCGTCACAAGCCCTGGCAGAAGGTGCTCAAAGACACCTGGGCCAAGCTGGAAAAAGGCGACTACGACTGGGCGCACCTGGCCATGAACTACTGGCCCGAGCGCGTTCGCGAGAAGTGCAAGACTGACAAGTCGCTTGCGATCGCGCATGGCCTGGAGGATTTGTACATCCAGCCCGAGGCAGCGCCGAAGAAGACGCGCGGCAGAAAGAAGACCGGAGGCGATGAATGATTCAGGATGTCAAAGCGCTGCCGGTCAGCTTCTACTTCAGCCCCGATGGGACGACGTCGTTCTTCATTCCCAAGTACCAGCGCGAGTATGTATGGGGTGGCAAGAACTGGGACGCGCTGTTCAATGACCTGGAGGAGTCGCCCAGTGGGCACTTTCTGGGCTCGATCATCTGCGTGAACACTCAGCAAGATGGCATGGCCGGTGGCCGACTTGAGCTGATCGACGGCCAGCAGCGGTTCACCACCATCAGCCTGTTGTTCTGTGCGTTCTACGACAAGCTGAATGTCATTCCTAATCCGGATCGCCGTCTGCTGGTAGAGCTAGACAACCTGGAAAGCCGCATCTTCGTCCGCACCTCTGGCCAGTGGCGTCTGGAACCCAGCGAACAGGCGCAGAACAAGACCGATTTCCAAAAGGTGCTGAGCGATCTGTTTCCCAAGCAGGTGAAGGCGCCAAAGGGCTTGAGCAATTTCGGCAACCGCCGCATTGCGCGCGCTTACCGGTATTTCTGCGAGCGACTTGAAGGGCTCAGCCAGGACAGCGTATTGGCCCTGCTGGAGAAGCTCAAAGCGGCCATGCTGGTCAAGATCGAGGTGCGCAGCCATTCCGATGCCTTCATGTTGTTCGAGTCGATCAACAACCGGGGTATCCCGCTCTCGGCCATCGACATCATCAAGAACAACCTGCTGGCCGAGTTGGACAAGCGTCCGGACTATGGCATCGACCGGGCATTTGACGAATGGAAAGACTTGATCGACCTGTTGCCCGACCCAGCAGTGCAGGAGCGCTTTCTGCGCCAGCTGTACAACATGTTCAAGTACCTCAAGCGGGTGGAAGTCAAAGGCTGCACACGCGCCACGCGCTCGAACCTGATCACCATCTACGACACCCTGCTGCGCAAGCGACCGGTCTGGCTGTTCGGTGCGCTTCAGGCCAAGGGCAAAACCTACTCGGCGCTGCTCAATCCCATGGTTGCACGCGCGGAATGGGGCGACGCTGCCGCAGCGGCCTTGCAAGACTTGCAGCGCCTGGGAGCCGCGCCGGCTTACGCATTTTTGCTGTGGGCCAGCCAGGTGGCGCAGAGCCAGAAATGGACTGAGGGTGATGCGGTGAGCCGTCTGGGCGCTTTGCTCACCAAGTGGTTCTTTTGGCGCAACCTCACCGATATGCCGCCCACCCGCGAACTCGACCCAATGTTCATGGAACTGGTCAGCCACTTGCTGACGCAGATTCGCAGTGGCGAGATCACGACGCTGGACGGCTTCATCCAGCAAACCAGTGATTGGCTTCTGGCACGGGCAGCCCCGCAGGATGTTTGCGAGTCCCGCCTCAAGGGCGACGTGTACCTCGAAAATTACGAGGCCACGCGGTTCATGCTGTGCAAGCTGGAAGAGGCGCACCAAACCCGGGAAAACAAGCGCGACCTGTGGGCGCACGATGCCAATGATCGCCCCGTATTCACTGTTGAACACATCCTGCCGAAGACCGAGAACTTGGGACCGGGCTGGGTGACCATGCTTGAAGGGGATCAGAAAGGCACTGCGGCTGCCATTCGCGAGCGCTGTGCTCACCAGCTCGGCAACCTGACCCTGAGTGGCTACAACTCCAAGCTCGGCACGATGGAATTCTTGAAGAAGCGTGATCGCAAGAACGACCAGGGTGATTTCATTGGCTACCGCAACGGCTTGTACCTGAATGTCGACTTGGCCAGCCGAGATGATTGGAACGAGGCCGCCATTACGGCGCGAACAGACAAGATGCTCAAGGAGGTGATGTCCATCCTGAGCCTGCGGGAGGACAAATGACGATTGCGGAATTCATTCGAGAAAGCGTGCTGCGGCCGCGCCTGAAACAGGCAGGCGCCTTGGTGGTCTACGACGCTGACAGGCGCTACCGCGAGCAGTGTTTCGACTTGGCGGCCGACAAGGTGCGGGTGGTGGATGCGTCTGAAAGCAGCATCGAAAGCCGTGAGGCAGCGTTGCAGGCACTGCGCGATGTGGGTCAGCCCAAGGCGCCGCTGGAAGGTGTATTGATCTATGTGCCGACCAAACGCCCGGAAACCGACGAGCAGAAGCAAGCTGATCCATTCGCCCTGTACGCAGAATGCGGCGCGGTGTTCCCGCAAGATGATGGCGATGAATACTTGAGCCTGTGCCTACGTGCGAGGCCGGATCACGCCACTGAGATTCGGCAGGTGTTTGCGACTTCTCCCTCTGGGCCGACCTTCGCGGTGATCGATGCCATTGGCGGCGGCGTGAGCTGGCCGCAGTTGCGAGCCACTTTGCGGGTGGAATCGGGGCGCGAGATTCTGGCCGCACTGCTGGCACCCACTACCAGTCAATCCGAAGCACTCAAGGGGCAGGAAGGCTGGGTGCAAGAGGCGCGCGATTTCCTCCGCGCTACCTTGGGCCTGAGCGTGAAGACGCGCGGCAAGACGTGGTCTGCCTTGGCGGATGAACTGTGGCGCTACGTGCTGTTCAGCGAGTTCGTGTTCGATTTGCCGGTGGCACTGCCAGACACATTGAAGGGCGTGCCGCACGCACCGATGGAAGCCAGACCCATTGTCGAGGATGTGTGCGACCGTCTGCGCAGTGACCCCAAATCACGCGCGGCATACATCGAACGTGCCGAGGCCATCGAGGCTGAACTCAATCTGACCGATCTTTGTGGTGCGATTGAAGACCTGGGCGAGCGCGACACCTTCCCCTTCGAGGAACGGACTTTCCTGCGCACGGCGATCAAGGGCATTGTCAGCGGCGACGCCGATGCCACACGCCGAGTGCTGACCCGTCACAAGAGTTCGGTATGGCTCGGCAAGGGCGAAAGCCAGGCCCAGTGGGAGTTGGTGCGGTCTGGCTTGAGCCTGGTTGAGGCCTGCGACGATTTTGAGCGCCAGCTACCGGATCATGCCCGCTCGCAAGCGGATCTGATCGACTTCTACCTGGGCAGCCTGCGTGAAGCAGATCGTCTGCAGCGCGAGTTTGAGCAAGCGGCGGGTGACTTCCTTGACCCACATGGCTTGATGCATGAAGTGATCAGCCAAGCACGGGCGCGCTATCGCCGGTTGGCAGAGAAGGTTCAGGGCGTGTTTGTGAAGCACGTTGAGTCCGCCGGTTGGCCACCCACGGGGCGCCTCGCCAATGCCGATGCCTTTGATCGGCTGGTGGCTGATCGACTCAAGGAAAGCGGACGCAAAGTGGCCTACCTGATGGTGGACGCCCTGCGTTACGAGCTGGGCGTGGCCCTCGAAAAGCTGCTGGCGGAGGATGGTCCCGTCGAGCTCCAAGCGGCCTATGCGCAGCTACCGACCATTACCCTGGTGGGCATGGCGAGCTTGCTGCCGGGCGCTCGCACGGGGCTGACCCTATCGCTGGAGAACGATTCCCTGGTGCCGAAACTGGCAGGGGCGCCGGTGAGCAATGTCCCGCAACGCATGGGTGTGCTGGCCAAGCGGTACGGCGACCGGTTCGCTGAAATGCCGCTGAACGACTTTGTTCGCGGTAAGCCAAAGATTGCCGAAACCGTCGACCTGCTGGTGCTGCGCTCCACGGAAATCGACAGCCAACTGGAAAGCAACCCCGAGACAACGCTAGGGCTGATCCCTGGCACGCTGAAGCTGATCCGCGTGGCACTGCATAAGCTGCGTGGCATGGGCTTCAAAGAGGCGGTCATCGTCACCGACCACGGCTTCTTCCTGAACGCGCAAGCAGAAGCTGGCGATGTGTGCGTGAAACCGCAAGGCAAGTGGCCGGTGAATGCCCATGACCGCATGATGCTGGGCGACGGCACAGCGGATGGTCACAGCTTGGTTGTCAGTGCAGAGAAGGTCGGCATTCGCGGTGATTTCACCCAAGTGGCACTACCGCGCAGCATGGCGCCCTATCGCTCAGGGCACCTGTATTTCCACGGCGGAGCATCCCTGGCCGAGGCCGTTGTGCCGGTGTTGGTGGCCAGGTTGGATACCGCTGCTCATGCGGAACTGCGCAAGGTGGTGGTGGAGTTGAGCTACAAGAACGGCGCCAAACGAATAACTACGCGATTGCCGGTCATCGAAGTGATACTGGTGGCCGACGACATGTTCTCGCAAGACATGAGCGTGGAGATCTTGCTGGAAGCGCAAGACAGCAAGGGCAATGTGGTGGGAGAGCCGCGCCCAGGCGGGGATGTTAACCCCGCGACCAGGACCGTGACCCTGATGCCAGGCCAGCGCAAACAGATTGCGCTGCGGATGGATGATGAGTTCAGAGGCAAGTTCTCGGTCAAGGCGCTTAACCCGACAACCCTGGCGGCCTACAGCAATCTGGCGCTTGAAACCGACTATACGGAGTGAGCCCTATGGACGAACTCGACCAAAAACTAAACGCCACGTTCGACGGCAAAGTTCTTCGCAAGGACTTGCTGCATCGGATCAAAAAAGGCACTAACGTCCCGACGTTCGTCCTGGAGTTCCTGCTCGCCAAGTATTGCGCCAGCAACGACCAGGCGGAGATGGATGCCGGCATGGAGGCGGTGCTGTCCTCCTTGCAGGAGAACTACGTTCGCCCCGACGAAGCCAATGCCGCTCAGTCCAAGGTGGCCACCAAGGGCAAGCATCGCTTCATCGACAAGGTCCATGTCCGTTACGTCGAAAAGGAAAAGCGCCACTGGGCATCGCTGGAGAACTTCAACTCGCAACGCATCGCCATCGGCGAGAAGTTCTACCGTGACAACGACAGACTGCTGGAAGGCGGAATTTGGGCCGAAGTCACCCTGGCGCACAACGACATCGATGAGGACGACTACGCGTTTTCCATCGAGGACCTGCGCCCGATCCAACTGACCCGTTTCGACTTTGACCGCTATGCAGAAGGCCGGGCAGCCTTCACCCGAGATGAGTGGATCGCGGCGGTTCTGCGCTCTGTGGGTCTGGAGCCCAACAAGCTCTCGAAGCGCGTTCAGATGCATTTCATCGCCAGGCTGGCCGCTCTGGTGGAGCCCAACTTCAACTACATCGAGCTGGGCCCGCGCGGCACCGGCAAATCCTACTTCTTCAGCGAGTTTTCGCCCTACGCCACGCTGATCTCGGGTGGCCAGGCGACCAAGGCCACACTGTTCTATAACAACGCGCGTCGCAAGGTGGGCCTGGTCGGCTTTTGGGACACGGTGGCCTTTGACGAAGTTGGCGGTATCAAGGTCAAAGACCCGGACACCATCCAGATCATGAAAGACTTCATGGCTAACGGACGTTTTTCGCGCGGGGCCGAAGTCATCGCCGATGCCAGCCTGAGTTTTGTCGGCAACATCGATGTGTCTGTGCAGCAGGTGGTCAATTCCAACGAGCACGACCTGTTTCAGCCCTTGCCACCAGAGCTCGACCTGGCCGTGATGGACCGCTTCGCCGCGTACATCCCGGGCTGGGAAATGCCCAAGAACAGCAGCGAGTTCCTGACCAGTAATTACGGATTCATCACCGATTACCTGGCCGAGGCCTTCCACTACCAGTTCAAGCACACGAACCGCTACGAAGAAGTTAGCAAGCGCATCCGGCTCGGTAAGTCGATTGAGGGGCGTGACGAAAAAGGCATCAAGAAAACCGTCTGCGCGTTCTTGAAGGTACTGCATCCGAATGGACCGCCGACGGACGAGGAGTTCGAAGAGTACGTGGCTTATGCCACGGAGTGCCGCCGCCGCGTTAAGGAACAGATGAACAAGCGCAAGCCGGATGACGAGTTTGCCCGGATCAATCTGTCCTACTTCAAGGCCAGTGGCGAAGAAGTGGTGGTTTTCTGCCCGGAATCGAAGGATGCGCCCGCAACTCAAGAGCCTGCGCGCCGTCGTTTGAATCAGGCGGATGGGCAGCCGACTGAGGCAGTCGAAGTGCAACCCGCCGCACAAGCGGCACCTGCTGCACAGGAGGCTCCAGCAGTCTCGACGCCTATATCACCGGCCCCGGCTTCCACTTCGGTTGGGCCGTTACCGATCGAGCTCAAGGAACAGCACTTCACCATCCTCTATGGCGATACCGGACACAGCTATGAGTCGATTCTCGGCCCCTACCTGCAGGGCGCGAAGTCTGTCGTGATCGAAGATCCGTACATCCGGCTGCAGCACCAGATTCAGAACTTCGTGCGCTTCTGCGAAACGGTGCTGAAGGCTGGCACTGTCAAAAAGATCAATCTGATCACCGGCT
>Ga0164242_10003323_pt1 | contig 18404 bp, 16 predicted proteins | sample OricomgcompostMG_FD_108783 | JGI IMG/M metagenome (GOLD analysis project Ga0164242, IMG submission 108783) | Miracle-Growth compost microbial communities from Emeryville, California, USA - Original compost - Miracle growth compost (MG) ... | reverse complement strand
TCGTCGGGCAGGGCCTGCACTACTCGCCGACCACCGAGGTGCTCCTGGAGGAGTCGATCCTCGGCTGGAAGGAGTACGAGCTCGAGCTCATGCGCGACAAGCACGACAACGTCGTGGTCGTGTGCTCGATCGAGAACGTCGACCCGGTCGGCGTCCACACGGGCGACTCGATCACGGTCGCGCCCGCGCTGACGCTCACCGACCGCGAGTACCAGAAGCTCCGTGACATCTCGATCGCCGTGATCCGCGAGGTCGGCGTCGACACGGGCGGCTGCAACATCCAGTTCGCGGTCGACCCCGCCACGGGCCGCGTCATCGTCATCGAGATGAACCCGCGCGTCTCGCGCTCGTCCGCGCTCGCGTCGAAGGCCACGGGCTTCCCGATCGCGAAGATCGCCGCGAAGCTCGCGGTCGGCTACACGCTCGACGAGATCCCGAACGACATCACGCAGGTCACGCCCGCGAGCTTCGAGCCGACGCTCGACTACGTCGTGGTGAAGGTCCCGCGGTTCGCGTTCGAGAAGTTCCCGGCCGCCGACCCGACGCTCACGACGACCATGAAGTCCGTGGGCGAGGCCATGGCGCTCGGCCGCAGCTTCACCGAGGCGCTCGGCAAGGCGATGCGGTCGATCGACAAGTCGGGCTCGGTGTTCCACTGGGACGGCGAGCCGGTGTCGGGCGCGGAGCTCGACGCGCTCCTCGAGCAGATCGCCCGCCCGACCGAGGGCCGGATCATCGGCGTCCAGCAGGCGCTGCGCGCGGGCGCGACGATCGAGCAGGTCTTCGAGGCGACCAAGATCGACCCCTGGTTCCTCGACCAGATCCAGCTGATCAACGAGGTCGCAGCCGCCGTCGCCGACGCGCCCGCGCTCACGCGCGACGTGCTCGCCCGCGCCAAGCGGCACGGGCTGTCCGACGCGCAGGTCGCGCGGCTGCGCCGCCTCGGCCCGGCCGGCGAGGCCACCGTCCGCGAGGTCCGCTATGCGCTCGGCGTCCGCCCGGTCTTCAAGACGGTCGACACGTGCGCCGCGGAGTTCGCGGCCCGCACGCCGTACCACTACTCGTCCTACGACGAGGAGACCGAGGTCGCGCCCCGCGAGCGCGAGGCCGTGATCATCCTCGGCTCGGGCCCGAACCGCATCGGCCAGGGCATCGAGTTCGACTACTCGTGCGTGCACGCGACGCTCGCGCTGGCCGACAAGTACGAGACCGTCATGGTCAACTGCAACCCGGAGACCGTCTCGACGGACTACGACACCTCCGACCGCCTGTACTTCGAGCCGCTCACGTTCGAGGACGTGCTCGAGGTCTACCAGTCCGAGCTCGCCGCGGGCCCGGTCAAGGGCATCATCGTCCAGCTCGGCGGCCAGACGCCGCTGAGCCTCGCGCAGAAGCTCGCCGACGCCGGTCTCCCGGTGCTCGGCACGAGCCCCGAGGCGATCGACGCCGCGGAGGACCGCGGCGTGTTCGGCCAGGTCCTCGCCGACGCCGGCCTCCCGGCGCCCGCCTTCGGCACGGCCCGGTCGCTCGACCGGGCGCGCGAGGTGGCGGAGTCCATCGGCTACCCGGTGCTCGTCCGCCCGTCGTACGTGCTGGGCGGGCGCGGCATGGAGATCGTCTACTCCGCCGAGCAGCTCACGGGCTACGTGGAGCGCGCCCTCGCGGCCGCGAACGAGCAGGCCGCCGGCTCGCTGCCCGCGCCGCTCCTCATCGACCGCTTCCTCGACGACGCGATGGAGATCGACGTCGACGCCCTCTACGACGGCACCGAGATGTTCCTCGGCGGCGTCATGGAGCACATCGAGGAGGCCGGCATCCACTCGGGCGACTCGGCGTGCGTCCTGCCGCCCGTGTCCCTCTCGGCGGCCGAGCTCGAGCGGATCCGCCGCTCGACCGAGGCCATCGCGAAGGGCGTCGGCGTCCGCGGGCTGCTCAACGTGCAGTACGCGCTCGTCTCCGACGTGCTCTACGTGCTCGAGGCCAACCCGCGCGCGTCGCGCACGGTGCCCTTCGTGTCCAAGGCGACGGGCGTCCCGCTCGCCAAGGCCGCGGCGCGGGTCATGGCGGGGGAGACCATCGCAGAGCTGCGCGCCGAGGGGCTCCTGCCCTCCGACCGCGACGGCGCGACGATCGACCTGTCCGACCCGATCGCGGTCAAGGAGGCCGTCCTGCCCTTCAAGCGGTTCCGCACCGCCGAGGGCGTGGCCGTCGACACGGTGCTCGGCCCGGAGATGCGCTCGACGGGCGAGGTCATGGGCTTCGACGCCGACTTCCCGACGGCGTTCGCCAAGTCGCAGTCCGCGGCCTTCGGCGGCCTGCCGGAGTCGGGCCGGGTGTTCGTGTCGGTGGCCGACCGCGACAAGCGGTCGATCGTCCTGCCGATCCGGCGCCTGACCGAGCTGGGCTTCGAGGTGCTCGCCACCGAGGGCACGGCGGTCGTGCTCCGCCGCAGCGGGATCCCGGCCACGGTCGTGCGCAAGTACTCCCAGGGGCGCGGGGCCGACGGCGAGCCCACGATCGTGGACCTCATCACCGAGGGCCAGGTCGACATGGTCGTCAACACGCCGAACGGGCAGGGCGCGCGTGCCGACGGCTACGAGATCCGCGCCGCCACGACGGCCGCGGACAAGCCGATCGTCACGACGGTCCAGCAGCTCTCGGCCGCGGTCCAGGGCATCGAGGCGCAGCTCGCCGGCCCGTTCGCGGTGGGCAGCCTGCAGGAGCACCTCGCGGAGCGCGCCGGGCGGACGGCCGGGGCGACCGCGTGAGCGGCTCCCCGGCGCCCTTCGGTGCCAGGCTGGCCGCCGCCATGGACGAGCGGGGCCCGCTGTGCGTGGGGATCGACCCGCACGCGAGCCTCCTCGAGGCCTGGGGCCTGCCCGACGACGCCGCGGGCGTGCGCGAGTTCGCCCTGCGGGTCGTCGACGCGGTCGGCGGCCGGGTGGCGGCGGTCAAGCCGCAGGCCGCGTTCTTCGAGCGGCACGGCTCGCGCGGCGTCGCCGCGCTCGAGGACGTCGTCGCGGCCGCGCAGGCGGCCGGGACGCTCGTCGTCGTCGACGCCAAGCGCGGCGACATCGGCTCGACCATGGACGCGTACGCCGAGGCGTTCCTCCGCGACGGCTCGCCGCTCGCGGGCGACGCCCTGACGGTCTCGCCGTACCTCGGCTTCGGGTCGCTCGCGCCGGCCGTCGACCTGGCCCTGGCCACGGGCCGTGGGCTGTTCGTCCTCGCGCTGACCTCCAACCCGGAGGGCCCCGAGGTGCAGCACGCGCGCACGCTCACGGCGGACGGCACGCCGGACGGGCCGAGCGTCGCCGCGACGATGGCCGCGCACGCGGCCGCGCTCAACGCGGACGCCGACCCGATGGGGTCGATCGGGCTCGTCGTGGGCGCGACCGTCGGGGACGCGGCCGAGCGGACGGGCACGGACCTGACCGGCGTCAACGGCCCGCTGCTCGCCCCGGGCGTCGGGGCGCAGGGCGCCGGCCCCGCCGAGCTCGCCGCGGTCTTCGGCGACGCGCGGCGCCAGGTGCTCGCGTCGTCCTCGCGCGGCGTGCTGCGCGCCGGCCCGGACGTCGCCGCGCTGCGACGCGCGGCCGAGGCGGCCTCGGCCGAGGCGCGGGCCGCGCTCCGCGGCTGACCCGGCCACGTCCCGGAGACCTCGCGCCCCGGGCCCCTGACCTGCCAGGATGGCCCGATGGAGATCTCCGGGACGTGGAACGCGCGGGACGTGGGCGGCCCGGCCGCCCCCCGCGGCAGCACCGAGCCGCTGCGCGAGGGCGTGCTCCTGCGCACGGCGAGCCTCGCGCGCCTCGACGACGCCGGCCGCGCCACCCTCGACGGGCTCGGGGTCACGACCGTGATCGACCTCCGCGGACCGCAGGAGGTCGAGCGGGACGGCGCGGACGCGGTCGGGGCGGGCGTCGCGGTGCTCCACCGCGCGATGGACCCCGCTGCCGCGATGGCGTCCGCCGACACGGCCTCGGGCGACGGTGCGCCCCTGTCCCCGACCGCCGACACGCAGGCCCTCGTCGGGCGCCTCCTCGAGGCCGACCAGCCCGCCGACGTCGCGCGCGCCATGATGCGCGCGGTCTACGCCTCGTTCGTCACGGACGGGGTGGTGCGCGCCGCCGTCGGCCGCGCCCTCACCGACCTGGCGCACGCCGAGGGGGCGACCGTGGTGCACTGCTCGGCCGGCAAGGACCGGACGGGCTGGCTCGTCGCGCTCGTGCAGTACCTGTGCGGCGTGGACGACGACGCGCGGCTCGCGGAGTACCTCCTCAGCGCGCAGTCCGCCCAGACGATGCTCGCGCGGATCCCGCCGGTGCCCGGTCTCGACGCGGGCGCGGTCGAGCCGTTCGTGTCCGTGGAGGACGACTACCTCCTGTCGGCGTGGGACCTCGCGGTGCGCGAGCACGGCAGCGTCGACGCCTACGTCGCGGCGTGCGGGCTCTCGTCCGAGGACCGCGACACCCTCGTCGGGAGGCTCGTCTGAGCCGTCCGGGCAGGTCAGGGATCGCCTGTGCGTTGCGCGTGTCGGGCGCCGATCGATTGCACGGGCCCGGGTGCCTCGCTACGTTCGAGGGGAGCAGTTGCCGTCCGGCATCCCCACCACTCGAAGGGCGACCACCGTGGCACTCCCGAACCTCACCCCCGAACAGCGCGCCGCCGCACTCGAGAAGGCGGCTGCGGCCCGGCGTGCCCGCGCCGAGGTGAAGAACCGACTCAAGTACTCGCAGGGCTCGCTCTCCGAGGTCATCGAGCAGGGCCAGACCGACGACGTGATCGGCAAGCTCAAGGTCGTCTCCCTCCTCGAGTCCCTGCCCGGCGTCGGCAAGGTCAAGGCGCGTGCGATCATGGAGGAGATCGGGATCGCCGAGACCCGCCGTGTCCGCGGACTGGGTCCGCACCAGGCGAAGGCCCTGATCGAGAGGTTCGACTCGAAGGGCTGAAACGATCACACGCACCGACCCCGCCGTGCTCCCCGCCCGGCTCACCGTCCTCGCTGGTCCGACGGCCGTCGGCAAGGGCACCGTCTCGGCGGACGTGCGCGCCCGCTACCCCGAGATCTGGCTCTCCGTCTCGGCCACGACGCGCCCGCCTCGCCCCGGTGAGGTCGACGGCGTCCACTACGTCTTCCTCACGGACGAGGAGTTCGACCGGATGGTCGAGCACGGCGAGCTGCTCGAGTGGGCGGTCGTCCACGGCCGGAACCGGTACGGGACCCCGCGCCAGCCGGTGCTCGATCGCCTGGCCGACGGGCGCCCGGTGCTCCTGGAGATCGACCTCCAGGGAGCGCGGCAGGTCCGTGAGTCCATGCCCGACGCGCGGTTCGTCTTCCTCGCCCCGCCGAGCTGGGACGAGCTCGTCCGCCGCCTCGTGGGCCGGGGGACCGAGGACGCCGAGGAGCGCGAGCGCCGCCTGCGCACCGCGCGCGTGGAGCTGGCCGCCGAGCCCGAGTTCGACCACACGATCGTCAACGACGAGGTGCACCGCGCCACCGACGAGCTCGTGTCCGTGATGGGCCTGGCCCCGCACGACGCGGGCCGCACGACCGGGGCCGTGAACGCCTAGCACGCCGGGCCTCGACGCCTGTGACCGGCGCCTCGGCGCGGGGTGCGGGCGTCCCGCGCGCTCGACCCCGTAGAATGGGGTAGATCCCCTTCCGTCCTTCTCGAACTGGAGCCTCCGTGTCCGGAACCGTCGCCAAGCCCGAGGGCATCACCGACCCGCCGATCGACGACCTGCTCGACCGTGCCGACTCGAAGTACGCGCTCGTGATCTACGGCGCGCGCCGCGCCCGCCAGATCAACTCGTACTACGCGCAGCTCAACGAGGGCCTCCTCGAGAACGTGGGCCCGCTCGTCGAGACGCGCCCGCAGGAGAAGCCGCTGTCGATCGCGCTCCGCGAGATCAACGCCGGCCTGCTCACCATGACGGAGCGCGAGGAGACCGAGGGCGACGCCGAGGCGTCGCTGCCTCAGCTCTGAGCTCCTGAGCCGATCGGGGTCAGCTGCGATGCGCGTCGTCCTCGGGGTCGCGGGCGGGGTCGCCGCCTACAAGGCGGTCCTGCTGCTGCGCCTGCTGCGTGAGGCGGGCCACGCCGTCCGCGTGATCCCCACCGCGGCGGCGCTGCGCTTCGTCGGCGCGCCCACGTGGGAGGCCCTGTCGGGCGAGCCCGTCAGCACGGACGTGTTCGACGACGTCCCGGGCGTCGCGCACGTCGCGCTCGGGCAGTCCGCCGACCTCGTCGTGGTCGCCCCGGCCACGGCCGACCTGCTCTCGCGCGCGGCGACGGGCCAGGCCGACGACCTGCTCACCGCCACCCTCCTCGTCACGCGCGCGCCGGTGGTCCTGGCGCCCGCGATGCACACCGAGATGTGGGAGCACCCCGCCACGGTGGCGAACGTCGCCACGCTCCGGGCCCGCGGCGTTCACGTGATCGAGCCCGCGTCGGGCCGGCTCACGGGCGCCGACAGCGGTCCGGGCCGGCTGCCCGAGCCCGAGGAGATCGCCCGGGTCGCGCTCGACGTCGCGGCCCGCGGCGCCCGCCCCCGCGACCTCGCGGGCCGCCGGGTCGTCGTGTCGGCCGGGGGGACCCGCGAGGCCATCGACCCGGTCCGCTTCATCGGCAACGCGTCCAGCGGCAAGCAGGGCGTGGCGCTCGCCCGGTCCGCGGTCGCCCGCGGGGCCGACGTCGTGCTCGTCGGCGCGAACCTCGCCCAGGCCCCGACCGGCGTGGGGACGTTCGTCCCCGTCGTGTCCACGGCCGAGCTGCGGGACGCCGTCCGTGCGGCCGCCCAGGAGGCCGACGCCGTCGTGATGGCGGCGGCCGTCGCCGACTTCCGCCCGGTCCACGTCCCGGACGCGAAGATCAAGAAGGTGCCCGGTGAGGCACCGGCGCCGATCGAGCTGGTCGAGAACCCGGACATCCTGCGGGAGCTCGCGACCGAACGCCTGCGCCCCGGGCAGGTGGTCGTGGGGTTCGCGGCCGAGACCGGCGACGCCGCCGGAGACGTCCTGTTCCACGGCCGGGCCAAGGCGCGCCGCAAGGGCGCCGACCTCGTCGTCGTCAACGCCGTCGGGGTCGGGAAGACCTTCGGGACCGACGAGAACGACGTGACGATCGTCGACGCTGCCGGCGAGGTCGTCGAGACCGCCGCCGGGACCAAGGAGCACGTGGCCGACGTCGTCTGGGACGCCGTCGTCAAGCGCTTCACGCGCTCGCCCGCGTTCGGGTGACCGTCCGGGACTCCCTCTCCGCCCGGCTCGAGGCGGCGGCCGCGGCCGTCGGCTCGACCCTCGACGACGGCCAGCGTCCCGCCGCGGACGCGCTCGCCGCCGCCGGGGCCCGGCTGCTCCGCCGACGCCCGACGCGGCCCCGCAGGCCCCGCGGGGTCTACCTGTTCGGCGACGTGGGGCGCGGCAAGACGTGGCTCGTCGACGGACTGCTCGCCGGACTGGCGGCCGACCTCGAGACCGACGCCGTGCTGCGCGTCCACGCCTTCGACGCCGCGCGCCGGCTGCACGCGGCCGTCGCGCGCGCCTCGGGGGAGCCGGCCCCGCTGCGCCGGGCCCTCGACGAGCTCCTGGGACCGGTCCGCGTCCTGTTCCTCGACGAGCTGCACGCCCACGACCCCGGCGACGCGATGATCCTGGCGCGCCTGGTGCGGGACGCCGTGGGGCGGGGCGCGGTGCTGCTCGCGACGTCGAACTACGCGCCGTCCGGCCTCCTGCCGAGCCCGCGCTTCCACCACCTGGTCCAGCCGCTGGTCGCCTGCCTCGAGGAGGCGTGCACCGTGGTCGAGGTGGCAGCGGGCCCCGACTACCGGCGGCTGGCACCGCTGCCGGACCGTCCGGGGTGGTCGTCGGGCGCGTGGGTCGTCCCCGGGAGCGCCGCCCAGGCCGCCCGTCTGGGGCTGACGACGCCCGGGCCGGCCGACCGGACCTTCGTGAGCGTCGGCGGGCGCCGGGTCGCAGCGCTCGCCGTCGAGGACGACGCCGTGCACCTGCACTTCGCCGACGCGTGCGAGGCAGCGACGTCCGTCGCCGACCTGCTCGCCCTCGCCGACCGCTACCCGGCGCTCGTGCTGTGGGCCGTGCCGCGCCTCACGCGCACGACCCCGGACGCCGCGCGGCGGTTCGCGAACCTCGTCGACGTGTGCTGGGACCGCGACACGCGGCTGGTCGTGCTGGCGTCCGACCCGCCCGACGACGTCCTGGACACGCCGCTGCTCGACCGTGCGCGGACGGCCAGCCGGCTCGCCGCGCTCGCGCGGAACTGACGGCGCTCAGTCCCGCTGCTGCCAGGTGCACAGGCAGGACCGGTTGCCCTCCGCGTCGGTGAGCACCCAGAAGGCCGGCGCCGCGGCGTCGTCGACGGTGCCGCCCGCTGCGAGCGCGGCGTCGATCCGGGGCTGGACCTGCGACGGAGGCACCCAGACGTCGAGGTGCCAACGCTGCCGCGGCTCCTCGGACCCCGAGGGCTGGAACCAGACGAGCGGCTGCGCGCCGGCGGGGTCGCGCAGCTCGTCGTCGATCCCGCGGTGGTGCTCGTAGGCCAGGAACGCCTGCCAGAACGGCTGGATGCGCGCGTGGTCGGGGGAGTCGAGCGCGAGCTCGACCCGGGAGACGCCGCTGTCGTCCGGCGTGAGGTCGCGCACGGCCGCCGCCTCGGCGACCTTGCGCGCGAGGTCGACGTCCCGCGCGGTGAGCCCGCCGGCATCGTGGCTCGTGAGCGCGACGTCGACGCGCGTGTAGCGCAGGTCCACGTCGGGATGGTGGTTCGCCTCCTCCGCGAGCGCCCCGATCGCGTCGACGAGCTCGAGGCCCGTGGCGAAGTCGGGCGTCGCGAAGCGGGTCACGAGGACCCCGCCCAGGTTCGCCCACCCCGTGAGGGCGGCCTCGTCGACCTGCTGTCCGGTGAGTGTCGTCATCGGTCCATCGTGGCCCCGTCGTCGTGAGCCGCACCACCGCTGGTCGTCGCACGGTCTCACGGTGCGGACACGCCCGTGGACGAGCGGGCGGTCGCCGGGCGTGCGCCTGTACGCTGACGCGCATGAGCACCGACGTGTCCGGCATGCGCCTCTTCACCTCCGAGTCGGTGACGGAGGGCCACCCGGACAAGGTGTGCGACCAGATCTCCGACGCGATCCTCGACGCGATGCTCGCCCAGGACCCGGGCGCGCGGGTCGCGGTGGAGACGCTCGTGACCACGGGCCTCGTGCACGTGGCCGGCGAGGTCACCACGACGGCGTACGTCGAGATCCCGCAGATCGTCCGCGAGGTCGTCAAGGGCATCGGCTACACGTCGTCCGACATCGGCTTCGACGGCGACTCGTGCGGCGTGTCGGTGTCGATCGGCCAGCAGTCGCCGGACATCGCGCAGGGCGTGGACAAGTCCGAGGAGGAGCGCGACGACTCGTCGGGCCCGTCGGTGACGCGGGACCCGTTCGACGTGCAGGGCGCGGGCGACCAGGGTCTGATGTTCGGCTACGCGTGCGACGACACGGCGACCCTCATGCCGCTCCCCGTCTTCCTGGCGCACCGGCTCGCGGAGCGCCTCGCGCTCGTCCGCAAGGACGGCACCATCGCGGGCCTGCGGCCCGACGGCAAGACCCAGGTGACGATCGCGTACGACGGCGACCGGCCGGTCGGGATCGACACCGTGGTGGTCTCCGCCCAGCACGACGAGAAGACGATCCAGTCGGAGCTGCGCGAGCAGGTCCGGGAGAGCGTCATCGAGCCGGTCCTCGCGGCGCTCGAGCTCCCCGACGGCGCGAGCCTCGGCGGCCCGCGCCAGGTGTTCGTGAACCCGACCGGGAAGTTCGAGATCGGCGGCCCCAAGGGGGACGCGGGCCTCACGGGCCGCAAGATCATCGTCGACACGTACGGCGGGATGGCGCGCCACGGCGGCGGGGCGTTCTCGGGCAAGGACCCGTCGAAGGTCGACCGCTCGGCCGCGTACGCCATGCGCTGGGTCGCCAAGAACGTCGTGGCGGCAGGCCTCGCCCGCCGGTGCGAGGTGCAGGTCGCGTACGCGATCGGCCGCGCGCACCCGGTGGGTCTTTACGTGGAGACGTTCGGCACCGAGACCGTCCCGGTGGACCGCATCCAGGCCGCGATCCGCGAGGTCTTCGACCTGCGGCCGGCGGCGATCATCGCCGACCTCGACCTCCTGCGCCCGGTCTACCGCCGGACGGCGGCGTACGGGCACTTCGGGCGCGAGCTCGACGGGCTGACGTGGGAGCGCACCGACCGCGTCGACGCGCTGCGCGCCGCCGTCTGACCGGGGGAGCGGTCCCGCCTGTGCACGCGGCGCCCCGGGGTGGGCGCGGCGTGCTGGGATAGGGGCATGGGAGCGGAACCGGTCGAGCAGCTCGCGCTGCCGGGCCTCGAGACGGCCGGTGCTCCGCGGGGCGGACGACGTCGGCGGGTCGCCGAGGGCGGGATCCCGATCGCCGAGGAGCTGCCCGTCGCCCGGGTGGCCCTCGAGCTGCCGCCCGCCCACCTCGACCGCACGTTCGACTACGCGGTCCCCGCGGACGTCGCCGACGCCGCGCAGCCGGGCGTCCGGGTCAAGGTCCGGTTCGGCGGCCAGGACGTCGGGGGCTACGTGCTCGAGCGGACGGCGTCGTCCGAGCACGGTGACCGGCTCGTCCCGCTGCGTCGCGTCGTCTCGCCCGAGCGGGTCCTCACGTCGCCCGTGCTCCGGCTCGCGCGCGCCGTGGCGGACCGCTACGCGGGCACGCTCGCCGACGTGCTGCGCCTCGCCGTCCCGCCTCGGCACGCCCGCACCGAGCAGGCCGCGCACGCGGACGCGGACGCCTCCGACCTCCCGCCCCTGGCCGAGGCGCCGGGGCAGTGGCGGCCCTACCGGGGCGGCGTCGCGCTCCTGCGGCACCTCGCGGCGGGCGGCGCGCCTCGTGCGGCCTGGGCGACGCTTCCCGGCCCGGACCCGCTCGTCGAGACGGGGGCGCACTGGTCCGCCGCGCTCGCCGAGGCCGTGCGCGTCACGGTCGCCGCGGGACGGGGTGCGCTCGTCGTGCTGCCCGACGCCCGGGACGTCGCGCGCCTGTCGCGTGCGCTCGAGGCCCGCGGGCTCCCGCCGTGGGTCCCGGCGACGGGCGGCCGGGTCGCGCACCTCACGGCCGACGACGGGCCGTCGGCCCGCTACGCCCAGTTCCTCGCGGTGCTGCGCGGCGACGTCCGGGTCGCGATCGGGACGCGCGCCGCCGCGTTCGCGCCCGTGACCGACCTCGGGCTCGTCGTGTGCTGGGACGACACCGCCGACACGCACGCCGAGCCCCGGGCGCCCTACCCGCACACGCGCGAGGTCCTCGCGCTGCGCGCGGAGCTCGAGCGGTGCGCGTTCCTCGTCGGGTCGCCCGCCCGGACGACCGCGACGCAGGCGCTCGTGGCCCGAGGCTGGGCCAAGGACGTCGTCGCCCCGCGGCCGGCCGTGCGGGAGCGGACCCCGCGCGTGCGGGCGCTGACGTCGGTCGAGCTCGCGAAGGAGGGCCCGGGCGCGGCCGCCCGGCTGCCCGCTCCCGCGCTGCACGCGGTACGGCAGGCGCTCGAGGCCGGCCCGGTGCTCGTCCAGGTCCCGCGCAGCGGGTACGTCCCGGTGGTCGCGTGCTCGCGCTGCCGCACCCCGGCGCGCTGCGCGACGTGCCACGGCCCGCTCGGGCTGTCGGGCGCGCGCACCGACCCGCAGTGCCGCTGGTGCGGGCGCCTGGCGGCGGACTGGACGTGCGACGAGTGCAGCGCCCACGGCCTGCGTGCGACGTCGGTCGGCTCGGGCCGCACGGCCGAGGAGCTCGGTCGCGCGTTCCCCGGGGTCACGGTGCGCGTGTCCGGGGCGGCCACCGGTGTGCTCGACACGGTGCCCGCGCGCCGGGCGATCGTCGTCTCCACGCCGGGCGCCGAGCCCGTGGCGACGGGCGGGTACGCGTGCGCCCTCCTGCTCGACGCCGCCGCCAGCACGGCGGGCCGTGGGCTCGGGGTGGCGCAGGACGCGCTCGCGCGGTGGCTCGGCGCGGCCGCGCTGGTCCGCCCCGCGCCGGACGGCGGCACGGTCCTCCTCGTCGGCGACGCCGCGCCCGCGCCGACCGGGGCGCTCGTCCGCTGGGACCCCGTGGGGCTGGCCGCGCGCGAGCTCGACGAGGTGGCCGAGCTGGGCCTGCCACCCGCGGTGCGCATGGCGTCCGTCGAGGGGGAGCGCACCGCCGTGTCCGCCGTCGTCGGGCGCGTGGCCCTCGCCACCGGGGAGGCCGTGCTCGGTCCCGTGACCCTCGACCCGGTGTCGCCCGGACGGCAGGGCAGGGCCGCCGACGACGGAGCGCTCGTCCTGCCGGGCGGCGAGCCCGTCCGGGTGCTCGTCCGGGTGCCGTGGGAGCAGGGCCGCGAGCTGGCCCGCCAGCTCGCGGCGTCGCTCGCGGTCCGCAGCGCCCGGCGCGAGGGCGGCGACGTCCGTGTCCGGCTCGACCCGAAGGAGATCGTGTGACCCCCGAACCTGCCGCCGGCTGTACGGAGCCCGTGGAGGCCGTGCTGTTCGACCTGGGCAACGTCCTCGTCCGCTGGGACCCGCACGGCGCGTTCGAGGGAGTGGCGTCGCGCGACGAGGTCGAGCGGTTCTTCGCCGACGTCGACTTTTCCCGCCTCAACCTCCGCGCGGACGCCGGGCTGTCCTGGGCCGAGGTCCGCTCCGAGGTCGCGGCGACGCACCCGCAGCACGCGCCGCTCGTCGACACGTACGTGACGCGCTTCGCCGCGACCCTCGCGGGGCCGGTCCCCGGCAGCGAGGACGTGGTGCGGGAGCTGCGGGCGTCGGGGCTGCGGCTGTACGGGCTCACCAACTGGTCCGCCGAGACGTACGCGCACGGGCCCGTCGCCGCCCCCGCGATCCGGCTGCTCGAGGACGTCCTCGTGTCGGGCCGCGAGGGGCTCGTCAAGCCCGACCCCGCGATCTTCGGGCGCGCTGCCGAGCGGTTCGGGCTCGACCCGGCCCGCACGGTCTTCGTCGACGACGCCCCGGCGAACGTCGAGGCGGCCGCCCGGCTGGGCTTCGTCGCCCTGCGCTTCACGTCCGCCGACGCGCTGCGGCGCGACCTGCGAGCGGTCGGGGTCAGGCTCGCGGCGTCGTGATCACGAGCACGGCCGTCGCGCCGTCGGGCCCCGCCTCGTAGGAGTGCGCCACGTCGCTGGTCCAGCTCACGTGACGTCCCTGGGGCGCGTCGTGGACCTCGTCGCCGTCCGCGCCGTGGCGGACCACCCGGAACCGCCCGTGCGTCGTCACGAGGTGCTCGACGACGCCCGGCGCGTGCGCGGGGGACCGGCGTGCGACACCGGGGTCGTGCTCGAGCGTGTAGACCTCGACGGTCGTGCCGTCGTCCTCGGTCCGCACGTCGAGCAGCCGGCTGCGAGCGCCCTCGCCGTCGACGACGCTCCCGGGCGCGTCGCCCAGCAGGTCGGAGAGCGTGACCCGGAGCGGTCCTGCGAGCGCGTAGAGGCTGGCGAGCGTGGGGTTGCGGCGCCCGGACTCGAGCTCGGACAGCAGGCCCTTGCCGACCCCGGCCCGCGCGGCCAGCGCCGACAGCGAGAGGCCGCGACCCTCCCGGAGCTGCCGGATCCGCCGGCCCACGCGGAGGGCGACGTCGTCGGTCGGGTCGGGGTGCTCGCGCGCTGCCACGGCCTCAGACTATCGTTCCGTATATGGAACGCTCTCGCGCCGCCACCGACCGCGCGCGCCCGGTCCTGGCCGGGGTCGTCACCGCGCTCGTCGGCTTCTCCAGCTCGTTCGCGGTCGTGATCGCCGGGCTCCGCGCCGTCGGGGCGACGCCGGCGCAGGCGGGCTCCGGGCTGGCGGCGCTCTGCCTGGCCCAGGGGATAGGGATGGTCGTGCTCTCGTGGCGCCACCGCATCCCGCTCACGCTCGCCTGGTCGACGCCGGGCGCCGCGCTGCTCGTGAGCACCGGGGCCGTGGCCGGGGGATGGGCGGCCGCCGTCGGCGCGTTCGTGCTCGTCGGGGTGCTCGTGCTCGTCACGGCCGCGCGGCCGCGGCTCGGCGCGCTCGTGGGACGGATCCCGGTGCCGGTCGCCCAGGCGATGCTCGCGGGCGTCCTGCTGACCCTGTGCCTGGCTCCCGTGCGCGCGGTCGCCACCCAGCCCGCGTTCGTCGTCCCGGTGCTGGTCGTCTGGCTCGTGCTCCTGCGGCTCGCGCCGCGGTGGGCGACGCCTGCGGCGCTGGCGCTGACCCTGACCCTGGTCGTCGTGGACGAGCTCCGGCACGGCGGGCTGCCGGGCGCGTCGCTCGGGCACCTGGTCTGGACGACGCCGCACCTGACCTGGCAGGCGGTCGTCGGGCTGGCGGTGCCCCTCTTCCTCGTCACGATGGCGTCGCAGAACGTCCCCGGCGTGGCCGTGCTCGGGACCTTCGGGTACCGCGTGCCGTGGCGCTCGGCCATGACGGTGACCGGCATCGGCACGGTGCTCGCCGCGCCGGTCGGAGGGCACGCCGTGAACCTCGCCGCGATCACCGCCGCACTCGCCGCCTCGCCCGACGCCGCCCCCGACCCGCGCCGCCGCTGGCTCGCCGCGCACGTCGCGGGCTGGTGCTACGTGGTGCTCGCGCTCGGCTCCACGTGGCTCGCCGCGCTCGTCGCCCTCGCGCCCGCCGGCGTCGTGGAGGCCGCTGCCGGGCTCGCGCTGCTCGGCAGCCTCGCCGGCGCCCTGCGCGGCGCCTTCGCCGCGGACGGGCCGCGCGAGCCCGCGGTCGTCGCGTTCGTCGTCGCGGCGTCCGGGGTCGCGCTGGGCGGGGTCGGCGCGGCGTTCTGGGCGCTCCTCGCGGGACTCGTCGTCGGAGCGGTGCTGCACCGCTCGGCGCCCGCGTCTGCCGCGGCCGCGACCACCGGGGACGCTGCCCGCCCGTAGAATCGGGCCCATGCGCCTCCTCTTCGCCGGGACCCCGGACGTCGCCGTTCCGTCGCTCGAGGCGCTCCTCGGCTCGCGCCACGAGGTCGTCGCCGCGCTCACGCGGCCCGACGCCCGGGTCGGCCGCGGCCGGACCCTCACCCCGAGCCCCGTGCGGGTCCGCGCCGAGGAGGCGGGTCTGCCCGTGATCACGGCGCGCCCGCGCAGCGAGGGCTTCCTCGACGTGCTCGCCGACCTGCGCGTCGACGCCGCGGTCGTGGTCGCCTACGGCGAGATCCTGCCGCGGGCCGTGCTCGACGCCGTCCCGCACGGCTGGGTCAACGTCCACTTCTCGCTCCTGCCCGCCTGGCGCGGAGCTGCGCCGGTGCAGAGGGCGGTCATGGCGGGAGACGAGGTCACGGGCGTGTCCACGTTCCGCCTCACGCCCGGCCTCGACGAGGGCCCCGTCTTCGGGACCATGACCGAGACGGTGCGCGCCCGCGACACGTCGGGCGACCTCCTGGCGCGCCTCTCCACGGCCTGCACGCCCCTGCTGCTCGCGACGCTCGACGCGATCGAGGACGGCACCGCGACCCCGGTCGAGCAGCCCGCCGACGGCGTCAGCCTCGCTCCCAAGATCACACCCGACGACGCGCGCGTCGTCTGGACGTGGCCCGCGCTGGCGATCGACCGGCTCGTGCGGGGCTGCACCCCGGCGCCCGGCGCGTGGACCACGGCTCCCGACGGCGGACGGCTCGGGCTCGGCGCCGTGCGACCCCGGCCCGACGTCAGCGACCTCGCCCCCGGGCACGTCCGGGCGGGCAAGCGCGAGGTGCTCGTCGGGACGGCGACGCACGCCGTCGAGCTGGGCGACGTCGCCCCGGTGGGCAAGAAGCACATGGCCGCGGCCGACTGGGCGCGTGGCGCCCGGCTGGGCGACGACGCCGTGCTCGGGGCGGAGGCGGGCGCGTGAGCGGCCAGGGCCAGGGCGCACGAGGCGGCCGCGGCGGGTACGACGGCCGCGACGCACGCGGGCGCGAGCGCGGGGCCGCGCGGCTGCGCGGCGACCGGAACCGGAGCTCGCAGGCGCCGTCGCAGCGTCGCCGCGCCGCCGACCCGGCCCGGACCGCGGCGTTCGACGTGCTGCGTGACGTCGACGCGTCCGACGCCTACGCGAACCTCGTCCTGCCGCCGCTGCTGCGCGAACGGCGGATCGAGGGCCGGGACGCCGCGTTCGCGACCGAGCTGGCCTACGGCACGCTCCGCCTGCGCGGCCGGTACGACGCGGTCCTCTCGCGGTGCTCGTCGCGCCCGCTCACCGAGACCGACCCCCCGGTGCTCGACGCCCTCCGCCTCGGCGCGCACCAGCTCCTCGGCATGCGGGTCCCGCCGCACGCGGCCGTGTCGGAGACCGTCGGGCTGGTCCGCGACCGCGTCGGCAGCGGCGCGGCCCAGTTCGTCAACGCGGTCCTGCGGCGGGTGGCCGAGCGCGACCTCGACGCGTGGCTCGAGGAGCTCAAGGTCACCGCGCCCGACGAGACGGCCGCGCTCGCCGCGACGCAGAGCCACCCCGCGTGGATCGTGCGGGCACTGCGCGAGTCGCTCGTCGGCAACGGGCTCACGGCGGACGACCTGCCGGCGCTCCTCGAGGCCGACAACACGGCGCCCCGCGTCACCCTCGTCGCGCGTCCCGGCCTCGCCGACCCCGACGAGGTCCGGGCCGACGCGCACGGGACCGCCGGTCGCTGGGCCCCGACGGCCGTCGTCCTGCCGGGCAGCGACCCCGCCGCCGTGCCCGGCGTCGACCAGGGGCGCGTGGGCGTGCAGGACGAGGGGAGCCAGCTCGTGACCCTCGCCCTCGCCGCCGCGGACGTGGATGGCCCCGCCGAGGGCGGCGAGCGCTGGCTCGACCTGTGCGCCGGCCCCGGCGGCAAGGCCGCGCTGCTCGGTGCGCTCGCGCTCGAGCGCGGCGCGACCGTCGTGGCGAACGAGGTCGCGCCGCACCGGGCGCGGCTCGTCGAGCGGTCCGTCCGCGCGGTGCGCGACGCGGTCTCGGAGGTCCGGACGGGCGACGGCCGCGAGGTCGGCGCGCTCGAGCCGGGCGCCTACGACCGCGTGCTGCTCGACGCGCCCTGCACAGGCCTGGGCGCGCTGCGCCGCCGTCCGGAGTCACGCTGGCGGCGGACGCCCACCGACCTGCAGGACCTCACGGCCCTCCAGCGCGAGCTCCTCGCCTCGGCCCTCGACGCCGTCCGGCCGGGCGGCCTCGTCGCGTACGTGACGTGCTCGCCGCACCTGGCGGAGACGCGCGTCGTCGTCGACGACGTCCTGCGGCGGCGCGACGACGTCGAGCGCGTGGACGCGGCCGAGGCCGTGCGCCGCGTCGCGGGCGGGGCGATCCCGCTCGCCGACCGCCTCGACGTGCAGCTCTGGCCGCACGTCCACGGCACCGACGCCATGCACCTCACGCTGCTGCGCCGTCGGGCGGCCTAGCGGCCTGCGCCGGGGCGCGTCAGGCGACGCGCTCCGGGGCGAACTGCATGCGCGGGTGCGCGTAGGCCTCCTGCGCCTCCACGAGCTGCAGCTCGCGCTCGCCCGACTCGTGGGTGCGCGTGAGCAGGTCGAAGACGCTCGACGTGGTGCGCGCGAGCGCGTCGGCGAGGTCGCCCGTGCGACGGTAGTGCGCCGTGAACAGCGCCGCCGTCACGTCGCCCGAGCCGTTGGCCTTCATCGGGATGTACGGCGTGCGCACGAGCCACGCGCCGCTGTCGTCGACCGCGAGCATCTCGATCGTGCCGTCCTCGCGGTCCGGGCGCTCGACGCTCGTCACGAGGACGGTGCGCGGGCCGGTCGCGCGCACGAGGTCCACCGACGCGAGCGTGGACTCGAGCGTGTCCGGCTCGGTGCCCGTGAGGAAGCCGAGCTCGAACTGGTTGGGCGTGATGATGTCGGCCGCCGGGACGACGCGGTCCCGCAGCAGCACCGGGATCGCGGGGGCGACGAAGCACCCCGACCTCGCGTTCCCCATCACGGGGTCGCACGAGTACACCGCGGCCGGGTTGGCCGCCTTGACGCGCTCGACGGCCTCGAGGATCACGTCGGCGATGCCCTCGCCGCCCTGGTAGCCGGAGAGCACGACGTCGACCTGGGGGAGGACCCCGCGCTCCTCGATCCCGCGGAGCACCTCGCGGACGTCGTCGGGGCTGATCAGCGGGCCGCGCCACTGGCCGTAGCCCGTGTGGTTGGAGAAGTTCACCGTGTAGACGGGGAGCACCTCGACGCCGATGCGCTGGAGCGGGAACACGGCGGCCGAGTTCCCGACGTGGCCGTAGGCGACCGCCGACTGGATCGAGAGGATCTTCACGCCTCGATCATCCCACCGCGGGCGACGCGCCTGCGGTGCGCGTCCACCCCTAGGCTGGGCCGCATGGCCGCCCTCATCGCCCCGAGCATCCTGTCCGCCGACTTCGCGAACCTCGAGCGTGACCTCGGGA
>Ga0164242_10003322_pt1 | contig 18406 bp, 18 predicted proteins | sample OricomgcompostMG_FD_108783 | JGI IMG/M metagenome (GOLD analysis project Ga0164242, IMG submission 108783) | Miracle-Growth compost microbial communities from Emeryville, California, USA - Original compost - Miracle growth compost (MG) ... | reverse complement strand
CACCACATCCGCCCCCACGACAGCGGCGTCCTCGATAGCGGCGTCGCGTACAGCACCTCGCCTCTCAGCCACATGCAGGGAACAGAGAGTAAGAAGCTCGTCATCGGTGACCCCCTACCGCTGAGCTTCAGCGTGCGTTGGTTCCCGACACCGTCGCTGCCTAAGACAGAGGGCCATGTCGAGTGGGCGGGTATGGGGGGCCATATCTATGCGAGCACGGTGTTCTACGGCATCGTTGCTTTCTTGGCAGGGGTACTCAGTGCGGCGGTGTACTTCTTTGGAGTCGTACTTCCGAAAAGGCTGAGGAGCAGAGCAATGGGTGGCGCCACGCCCTTGGGGTACGGTTTGAATGGCGTGGGTAATGGCTGGGGATATCAAAAGAGGGCACTTGATTAATATGGAATCATCGGATGCTGTTTTGGAATTAAAATGGAGCACCGGTTTGACGACTTATGATCAACCCGCTGGCGACGGCTTGTACATACATGTTTGTTGGTACATATATCTGTTGGACTGCGTGACAGGGGAAATGTGGTCTCTCGGTACTACTTACCAGCCTTGGGCTTGCGTACGAATAGCACGTTATGGGCCCTCTTTAGGCATATATAGCATTATACCATTGTTTGTAGAACATGGCCCCGAACTAGAGAGCTAATACCCCTTCTTCACGGTTCGCGGAACCGTCAACCAATACACCTCTTTTTTTTCTTTTTTCTTTTTTAGGTAGATAGCATGCTACATACAATCTACTGCGTTTTCTTTGACGTCCCGACAGCTACGTTCGGGCTGACCCGTCTCAATAACCTGAAGTACATGTCCACAAACATGAGTGTAGCTAATTATTCCGTTGTCAGAGGGCGGCCCCGCACATCGAGCTTGGGTTGGGGTATTACTCACGAATAGCGAACCAAGGCCCGTAGATATTGAAGAGGAAGGCCCTCTTCAGCTCGGTAGGGTAGATCTTATCGTCCCACCAGAAGACATCATTCAGACACACCAGCGTGGTGAGTGCCGTCTCCAAGGCGTACACAAGGTACAGCAGCTCGTTAGATCCCGTTGTCCCCGCGCGACGCATGCCCAGCCGATGGACCGCGAACAGCGCGGTGGGCAGCTGAAACAGCATCTCGATGTGGGTAAACAGCGGGATCCAGCTGTCACGCCCACTTTCGGGGGTCCACTGCACGATCGGGTCGTTGTACGTGGCGATGTAGTCCGCCCGGATCCGCTGCAGGAAGTGCAGCGGGCTGTCAGCAGGTTCGTACAGCCATCGCGGGTAGAAAGGCACCGCGTCAACGACTATGTTTCCGGGGGGTGTTAGTGGCCAGGAAGAGGAGCGGGCCCGTGGACCGAACCGGTGTTACCCGGTCTAGAACTCCGGCCTGGCACTAGAGGCCTTTCCGGGCAATAGGGCTGAGGGTGTGTCATGGCTTACAGATGATCACCAGAACCTGAAGCGCGAACCAGGCGAGCCAGACATAGTCCCTCCAGTTGTTCTTTGGCGAAGCCATTACGTCCGAAGTGGTAGAGAAGCGCAGAGAGGGGCGGCGCAAGCAAAAAGTCCGCGCGGAGACGACGGCAGCGAGAGACGATATCAAGTCAATCAATGCGACCGTCTGTCTGCACTGCCCACGGCGTCTATCGCTGATAGATACAGACGTTTCGACGATTAGTCAGCAGAAAAGTGTTGGGCAGCACGTCCAATGAGATCTTGGCATCACCCCTGGCAACGACTCGCTCTCTTTGGACCCTGACAGGAGAAGCACGTCGAGAAAGGGGGCTAATACGGGGAAAGGCGGAACGGGCTCGCAAAACGCCCAAGTTACTCTGTACATGTACGCGATCATCAGAAGCGTGGCAAGAAGGTAAGGTTTCTAAGTCTATGAGTCCTCTTCTCAAGTTGAGTCCCTGTCACGTTAACATTGACGTGCATGTACAAACAGCGCCGTCTAGCTCCAATGCTCAATGCCCAATGCTACCCAAGTTCCCTTCGTGAGGGGGTTATATCTAACGGTATACCAATTCAAATAAATGATACAGCTAGTGAATAGGAGTCATTCGCACCCGGTCAGTGTCGGCTGTCAGCGGTCCGCCGAACTGCGACCTTGTCTGACCCCATGTAATCGATCGGATTCCTGCAGAGGGGACAAGTGTTCTGGTTGCTCGTCTGGAACCACTTGTAAAGGCAGGCTCGGTGGAAGGAGTTTTTGCAGGTTCCACACTTCTTATCTGGCGTCCGCTTGTCGGTGGAAACAATAGAATAGCAAATTGCACACTCGGTCTGGCCTTTAAGGGCGCCGACGACGTTCCGACGGAACGCGATAAGACCATCAATAATGTTACCGTTCTATCGGTGAAATAAAGTCAGTAAACAGGTTTGGCTCATTAGGGGAAGGGACTCGTTGACGGAGGGTACTTACCGAAAAGTTAATTAAGCCTTGAGTAACCATGAGCCAACTCTGCCATTTCTTCTCGCTGACAGCGACCCTGTGGATGCTCGTGACGCTAATCGGCTCGAGCGGATAGGAGGGCGGGACGCGGATCGATATCGATGCCATCAGCTCGTCAACTTCGTATCCAGCCACCACTTCCCTAGCGCCCCTACTAACTTTCACGAGCAGTTCCTTCTCGTCTTCCTCCGGGGGCTCTTGCTTGGATGCCCAGTCACTCACTTCCACGAGCGTTTCGTCTGTGACTAGATGTGAAAAGTGCTTGCTCATCCATTCTTCCACGGCTATCTTGGTCTGTTTCGAACGGCAGTCGAGGAACCAGGCCTTGAAGAGACCGGGGACATATTTCAGGGTGCTGTAGAACAGGTGAACCAGCAACCAGTGCATGTTCCGTTCTTCTGGCTCTGTGTCCCCGATAGCAACGTTGTAATTGCGAATATGGTCAACCGTGAGTCCTTCTCGGTCTAGGTTCAGGGGGTGCGCCGCGGAGTGACCAAGAACATCAAACATGAACTCCATGAGTGGCCCTACGGAGTCGGAGGATTTCAGGTCTTCCGTGTAATCACCGCGAACCTTGAACGCAGCGGCCCGGTATGTATCGAAGATGAGTTGCCATGTTAGCAAATATGAGCGGACTGGCGTAGGGAATCGGGCAAGCACATCGTCGGGATAACTTTCTAGTGTCGGCGGTTCCAGCAGCAGGGAGAGAAGTTCGTCAGGAAGATGGGCGGCTAGGAGGACACGATCAGTGGTGTTCTAGTAATTGGCATTCTTCGGATGTGCTTACCTTGCTTTTCCAAGATGACATCGAAAGAAAGCTGTTCCTGGGCCGCCGGGAGGGCCTTATCTAGGAGACTAAACGCCGCGGTCTGGATCTCTCGCGACTCGGAGTCTATGAGCCCATAGAGGTCCGAAGTATCCGTTACATGCTCGAGGGGTATTTTTGCAACGCATCGGCAAAGGAGTGCATCAACGAGTTCGGAAGGCTGTGTGATGAAGTCTCGCGGTAGTTTTAATACGCCGAGCAATGCGTGAGATTTGCGTTCGGCATGCGCGGATAATGCATCATCTAGGTCATCGTTTGCCCCGGCCATGGATTCCAGAGTTGATGAGAGCTTGAGCGACGCGTGAAGATATGGAAGTCGTGCTTCGGGCGAATCTTGTGAGGCTCCATCCCAAAGATGGATGCAATACTCGATTGCCTGCTCCCAATACGGACCGTAAACAGATTCGATGTTCGGGAAAAGCCGCTGAAGAGCTCTGCACGCCTCTGCGGCAAGCCTGCTATCCATCTCATCCGGGGTATCGGTCCAGGTTGTGATCTGCCTGACGGCGAAGATCTGCCTGCGGTTTTCCACCGGCAATTGCCCAGCAGGGTAGACTGAGAGACCTGCGTTGAGGAGAACCATGGCTAGAAGCGTCTTCTCAGATGTTGGGAAGGCACCGGTGATGTCGCTCACAAGGCCGTTACAAGCCCTGTTCACGGTCTTAGATGACACCAGTGACTCGCCAAACCCCGTGAGCAATGCAATGGCGCTGAATATGGTGGCTGGCGTCGCTTTCAGAGTCTCTGGCTTAATAAGTCTCTGCTCGACAGCCGATGGCAAACCATGCGTTTCCGACATAGACTGGAGCAGGTCGCTGAGAGCCTTTGCGCTGTAAAGTGCCATAGCGTTCAGATCTTTCGTTTGCTGGAGCATGATCCCGATCAAGTCGTCTACTAGACTTTCGCTACCGGTTGTTCCATCCCCCCAGCCCTTCGCATCTGTAACGACGGCCTGGAGGATCTTTCTTGCTGATGTGACGAAGTCTACCATCTCGGTTGTGGTAGTCTCGTCTGAGGGGCTTGCCCAGAGTTTTCCACTCTCCATCAATGTTAACTGGTCGGATGCCACTTCAACCACGAGGTACAGAAGGTATAGAAGCTCGATCTGGAGCTCTTGCGGAAGCGAGGATAGCTCGAACCCGGTAGCAAGTATCTTGGCACTATATAACGCCATCCGAGCCGGAACGGAACGGCCTTGTCGATCTCGATGAGGCTTGGATCCCCTTGAATTAGGCGTCTTCTTGACTACGAAGTAGGCGCCAGCTATGTTACTAGCCACCGAGAGAGCCGGGCTTGGCGAGTCCTGCAGGAAATGAGCGAGCTCGTCCATCCATATGTTGGTGTTTGGAAGCAGGTCTTCGAGGGGCACGCCGCCCGAAGTGAAGGCGGACGTGGCTTGCTGCACGAGCGTATCAACACTGGACGATGGCGCGCGTCAGTACTATGCTTAATGGTTTGCTGGCGAGGGAGGGTGCATGGTAAGACTTACTCTAATGACTCGATCCCAGCTCTGTCTAGGTGTGCCTGAATGATGCTAGCTACGGGTGACTGCCCATCAACGTGTTTATCGAGTAGGCCACGAAGTGATGCCGCTCTGTCAACGACGGCCTGAGAGGATATCTCTGTCAAAGACAGGAGCTTCGCGACAAGCTCAATATGTAAGTCGGAGGTGCGGGATAGGAGAGCGGGTGCTTTATGCACGATTATTTCGAGGCCTCTCAAAACGGGCTCTTGGGACTGTCGGGGGCTTCCTAGAAGTTGCACGATGCTAGTAGCCAAGGAAACGAGGTTAAGATCCTCTATCGCATCGAACGTCAGCGCAGCTTCGAAAAGCTCCCAGGCATTGATATCCCCTTTGGCACTCTGGAGACAATTCGCCACCAAGAAGTTCTGTAGGCCTCCGTTCTTTCGTGGAAGGGGTTTGGCGACCTCGGCCGAAATAAGAAGCGTGATTCCGTGGATGGACTCCGGTGAGTCGGAGAGTATCAAGGCTTGTATGCACGCGCTCCAAATCGCTTCGTATCGGGACCGCTGCTCTGGGATAGCCCCGATCAGGGTGAGTGAAGAGAACAAGAATGGTGCAGATGGTGACTTGAGCAGAGTGCCCAGCTCTTCGGGCCGGTCAAGAAGGAATACATTTGACAAAGTCTCATCGTTGCTGTCCCGAAATAGCTCTGGATAATTCATGAGCGCAGATTCGAGGATCATCGCAGCACCAAAGGGCTTGAAGTTCCTCTTGGCGAGAAGCTCGAGGGCCCTTTGAAGAAGAGTGTTCGATGCCGAGTGTATAGTTGAGGCGAGAGATTCCGGGCCGTCATCTGGAGCGTTCGTCTCCTTCATATGCCTAGTAAGTGCCGCGGCCAACCCAAACCACCGGTTGCCTTCATCTCCAACACTCTGCTGTGATTTCTGGAAATCTTTTGAAACCTCCGGCAAGGAATTCGCCATTCGGGTCACAAGGGTTTCGCCGAGTCTTTGCCATTCGACTGCGAGGGATTGCCGTACAGATGTATCTGAATTTGATGCAAGGTTCGTCCATGATTTGGCAAGGATTGGCAGTTGGCCCCCACTAGTCCATGGTGACTTGTCGGCGGTCGGGAATAGATACTGGTCAGTAAGCGGATAGGAGTTGTTCTTGATAAAATCAGTTCGAGAGTCCCCCGGAGGTATCAAGGGTAGTAGGTAATGAAGCGTGTCGATATAACACGTCCATGAGTAAGGTAGATGGGCTCGCGTCTCGGTTCTACGCGATATACCGAGCCTCATGGCCTTCATGAAAGCTGTAGCTGTTTCCAACGAGACTGTACCCTGGGGGACAAGGACGATCAACTGATAGAGGTCTTGCCAGAAGGAGAGAGGACCACCCTGGGAACCTTCCTCTATTAGTGGCTGGATTCGTGACAGAGGCTGCTTCTTGGACCCCCAGACCTCCGGGCGACATTTGGTTAGATCGACCAAGACCTTGATGAGATCGGTGGCGGAGCCTGTTTGGCTGCTTTTGAGAGAATCGGATATCAAAGCCCTCCCGATTCGAGGAAGATGTGGTGATAACAAGTCGGGTTGGTGCTGGAGGCACGCCTGGACAAGCTGGTAGACAGCCCGCCGAACGAAGGAATCCTGAGCAGCGACTAAGGTCCAGATTGCGTCCGCTGCTAGAAATTGCTCGAACTGAGGACGGATCTTCTCAATATCAGCCTTCTGTAGCAGGTTCAAAACGAGAGACAGGCTTCCGCCAACGACGCGATAGTATTTCGCCTCGGAATCCTCCTTCGTCGTCGACCGCCCGTCGCTCAAGCTGTCTGGGGTCTCGCGGATGGCCTCGGAAGCATACTCGAGGATTTGGGTCTGGCATTTCCGCCAAAATTTGGCCGTCTTCTCATCTGTCTTGAGGAAGGAGGCCAAACCGTCGGCTGCAGCGCGAGACACAACCCGGTCCCTATCGAAAGTGCCTGAGAGCCATGTTCCGACAATCCTTGGGATGTGTTTCTCCATGCGCTGACGGGCCGACTTCATTAATTCGAACTGGAGAGTATGGGACAGCTCACGGGCTCGGCGGGAATTGTCGACTGATATGCGGGGGTATAGTTGGACCTGAGATTCTAGGGTTAACCAGAGACCGTGCATGCTAGCCGTGGTGAGGGTGAGATGTGTCAGTTATACATACCCATGCTTCCAACAGAGCTTCTTCTGCCCCTCCATCTTGCTCATAGGGGTGGCCTTGGACATAAGTGACAAGGTCGTCAAGCGCCCTCTCTTTGGTAGCGCTGTCCTTCTTCAGCAGGCTCTTCAGCGAAACAACCACGTTGGCATCGGAGATGGATGAGAAGTCGGGCGGTTTGGCGAGGTATGACAGGGTACTAGCTGGCGTCGAGAAGGCTCCAAAGGCGGGCGAAGGAGAGCTGCTGCCAAAGGCCCTCTTGCTGGGGTTATGCGCTTTTGTTTGCCTAGACATGGTGTCGACGGCATGAAAAGGAGTTTGTCTGTCGCAAAGAGTTGTCACATCCCGAATCGCGGTCCAACTCACAAGTGGCATTTAATCCCTGCTCGAATTGACCCTTCCGCAGCGAGAACATTTAAAATCCATTGGATGACACGTGATGAGGGGCATTAGGCAGTGGAAAATGACGTCATACCTGCCGGCGAGCTCTATTGGGTTAGGCGGTGCGTTCCGAGATACCTTGACAGTTAAAAGATTAAGCTCTGAAGTATGTGCACCCCTGGAGCTACTAACATATTGTCGTGGCCTATCGTTAGATGTCAAAGACGCGCTGTCATGCAGTCTTCCGGGGCAAGCCAGTTTTCAGATGAGCGGCGTCTATCCATGGCATAGACGAACCAAGTTAGGTACCTGCTAGGTAGCCGTGGGGGGTTGCTGGGTTTGAATGCACTTGTACAGGGTTCTGGGAGGAGCGCGGGGTCGTCGCTGTTACTTCCCTGCCAGACTCACATTTGGCAACTACAACTGCAGGTACGGATAGGACTACCTAGGTACGCAGCATTACCTGTAGGTAAGGTACCAGGTACAGTGCCCGCGAATTGTTGATATGGATAAAGCTACTAGGTCTGATTCCATTCCCGTTTCTTACCTAAGCTAAGTAGTAAGGTACCTTTGGTAGGTAGGTTCCGCTCACCCCCGCCCTTAAACGCCTCGGAATTTCTCCGGCCGGTTTTAAGAAAGACTTCTGCCAAATTACCCCGCTGGGCTCTATGTCATGGCCAACAGCTGAGTAGCTCCATCGTGGGGCAAGGGCTCGAAACACCTTCGTTGCGTGTTTAGTTTGATCTAATTACCTTAGCATTCCATATTTTCTCTTCCTGTCAAACTCTAATCCCAATCGATTCCTTCGCCAAAGCTCTAGCATCCCCAATCTCCCTTGTGAAGCTCACATTTTATATTTCTCCCATCTACTTACTGTTCAGAAGGCCAAGCGACATGGCTCCCGCCAATACCCTCCCGGCCTGGTCCGACCTTCAGTCGCACCGCGACAGCGTCGGCAAGTCCTTCGTTCTCAAGGAGGCGTTTGCTTCGGATCCCAAGCGATTCGAGAAGTTCAACCGTACCTTCACCCTCCCAGATGCCATCTCCTCCAACCCCAGCCAGCCCACGGAGATCTTGTTCGACTTCAGCAAGAACTTCCTCACGGACGAGACCCTAGATCTGCTCGTCAAGCTCGCCGAGCAGGCTGGCGTTGAGAAGAAGCGCGATGCCATGTTCGCCGGCGAGAAGATTAACTTCACCGAGGATCGTGCAGTCTACCACGCCGCCCTGCGTAACGTCGGGGACTGGGAGATGAAGGTCGATGGTGCCGATGTCATGAACACGAAAGGCGGCGTCAACGAGGTCCTAGAACACATGAAGGTCTTCTCCGAACAGGTCCGGTCCGGGGAGTGGAAGGGTTACACCGGGAAGAAGCTAACAACCATCATCAACGTGGGAATTGGTGGCTCGGATCTGTGAGTTTGACCGATAATGCCTCACCCCTTGCTATTCGCCCTGCCCCACCCAACAATCACGATAGCGACGTTTTCTGATAAGCTTCTACAGCGGCCCCGTGATGGTTACCGAGGCGCTCAAGCACTACGGCGCCAAGGACATGACACTGCACTTCGTCTCCAACATTGATGGCACCCACATGGCCGAGGCTCTCGCCGCCTCGGACCCCGAAACTACCCTCTTCCTGATCGCCTCCAAGACATTTACCACTGCCGAGACCACCACAAATGCTAACACGGCAAAGACATGGTTCCTCGAGAAGACGGGCGGGAAGGGAGAGATCGCCAAGCACTTTGTCGCCCTGTCGACCAACGAAGTTGAGGTCACCAAGTTTGGCATCGACCCCAAGAACATGTTCGGCTTCGAGAGCTGGGTCGGAGGCCGTTACTCGGTCTGGAGCGCCATTGGACTTAGCGTCTCCATCTACGTCGGCTACGACAACTTCCACAAGTTCCTGGCCGGCGCCCACGCCATGGACAAGCACTTCCGCGAGGTCCCCCTGAAGGAGAATATCCCCGCCATCGGTGGCCTCCTCAGTGTCTGGTATTCGGACTTCTTCAACGCCCAGACTCATTTGGTGGCGCCCTTCGACCAGTACCTCCACCGCTTCCCGGCCTATCTTCAGCAGCTGTCCATGGAGTCCAACGGCAAGACCATCACTTCTGATGGCAGCCCGGCAAAATACACGACGGGTATGCCCACACCACCCCTCTCTTCTTCCTCCTCCCCGTCTACCTTTCTTGAATTTTCCCCTCGCATACGTACATTTCCATGGTAGGAAACGATGGGCTGACTCGTTGAACGTCTCACCACCCGCCTAGGCCCTATCCTCTTCGGCGAACCGTGTACAAACGCGCAGCACTCCTTCTTCCAGCTCGTGCACCAGGGTACCAAGTTGATCCCGACCGACTTCATCCTGGCGGCGCAGTCGCACAACCCCATCTCGGACAACCTACACCAGAAGATGCTAGCGTCCAACTACCTGGCGCAGGCCGAGGCCCTCATGGTTGGCAAGACGGCCGAGCAGGTCCGTGCCGAGGGCGACGTTCCCGAGGGTCTTGTACCCCACAAGGTCTTCCTTGGCAACCGCCCGACCACAAGCATCCTCGTCGGCGGTCACATTGGGCCGGCCGAGCTCGGTGCCTTGATCGTCTACTACGAGCACCTAACATTCACCGAGGGTGCTGTCTGGGACATCAACAGCTTCGACCAGTGGGGAGTCGAGCTCGGTAAGGTGCTAGCAAAGAAGATTTTGAAGTGAGTTCCAACCCCGGGGTCCCAACGGTGGCATGACAGAGCCGGGTAGTGTGTTTTCCTGACTGGCCATGGCTAACTTCGGTCTAAAAGGGAAATCGACGAGGACGATGCCGGAGCTGGGCATGACGCCTCGACTGGCGGGCTGCTTGCCGCATTCAAGAAGTATTCCCATCTGTAGGTCCCAGCCGTCGAATGTATTAGTACAGTATGTGGAGGCTGTACGAGGAACGGGAGGAGCTCTCCGTTATTCGGATCCTCCAGAATCTCCCTGCCGGCTTGAACGTCAACCTCTCCGGTAGGGCAGGCGTCGGAACACTCGCTGGCAGATAAACCGCGTTTGGTCGGTGGCTATAATAATAGGCAAATAAAATGGTGGATCTAAGACTCGAGAACAATATGTTCAGGAACATCGCCTTACACTCGCGACATGTGCCGTTAACACAGCCTTGCTGACGGGGGGTTGAGTGACTCGCTGCTTGCGTCTTGCCCTACACATGACTTTCTTGCATTCACGGAGAAGAACAGTCAGGGTATAATAGATCAAATATGCACCCTTACCGGTGGAAGTAACATTCACAACCAGCTGTTCTGCAGGTTGTCACGTAACTTGAGAGGACACTGAGACTAACAATGATATGCTTACCTATAAAGTAAGTGGGTAATATTGATCGCTGAATGAAGCATAAGTCGTAAGTAGACTTTAAGCTTGGAGGTTCAAAGTACCCCTGAGGAAAGCGTTCTTGCGCTAAAAGTGCTTGTCTTGTGATGATAACAGGTGCGGATCTAACACCGTACAGTGTGCGAGGTATAGTACCTCGGTACTTTACCGATAGCGGATCACACGCCCTCTCCCGATCTCACCCATTTATCCTTTACCACCGGGATAACGAAGGAATGATCTGGCGCACTGGGGTCAGAGCGTTGATAGGCGGGGATTGAACCAGGGGTCCCACTTCCCCGCCTCCGAGCCCCCAACGTCCCCACCCAGATGACGGTTGGTTACTGCCCGAGCAGGTACCTACCGGCCCTATCTTCTCCGACCGTCTTGTCTGCTCCTCTTCTGTCAAACCTGTCAACTTTACATTCTTTCCAACATTTACTCTTCCAGTGGTTCGGTACATCTTCAGTTTCCTGCTAGCCGCTCTTGTTATCTCAGCATTCAACGCCCGCCTCCGCCTTGCGTGTAAGTCGAGCTAGACGAGGACCGCCATAGCCGCTATTCCTATCTATGACGTCGTTCGGTTGCAGACCGATGCCCCTCAGATTTGTAGGTCCCGGCTTCCCCCGCTCCGCACCTTCGCTGGTGGTGTGCACGCCCAACCCCGGGTTTGGATAATTGTCCTTCTATTGATGTGGGCTAACTGTACGTGCTGTAGGATACCAGGTAGTAACGCGAGAAGAAGCATGCGCCCGGGAACTTCGACCTCAACCACTTCATGATGTTGACCACCGCCCCCCAACTCACGACCCGCGCGAGAAGCGTAAGGTCAGGCGCTCTCAGGGTCTTTGGCCCTCCGAGCAGCGCCCTGATCCGGCACCGTCACCAACAGTCCCGCGCGTTCCGTTTCGGACGCATTTGGTCGTCACATATCGACTCCGAATCCAACCGAGACACCTGCCGCCGCCATCGCAAGCTCCGATACAAGTATGCCGAAGCACTGAACAGGCGGCTCTTGGCCGACAAACACCCTTTCACCGGAAATGCGAAGGCCGCGCTCGAGCGAATGGTCCACGAGTACTGGCATCCCATGAACGACCCACGCCCCGGTGGAAGATATGTGAATTCAAACTGGCCCCAAGAGACCCCGGACAACCCCACCGGCTCACGTCCTGGTCGGAATATCGAGGATGCTGAGCGAGAACCAATGGCAAACTTCTTGTTCGGCGATAGTGGCCACGGTCATTTTCAGAGTCTCCAGGACCTCATGGCGAGCAAGAAATTCCGGTTTGCGAAGGCCGCACCTGGCAGCTCTGCCGATGTAAGAAGCACTGATGCCGCCGAAGAGGAATACATAATCGACCCCATTACCAACCGGAAGAGGCCGAGGTCCCCCTCGGATCGATCCCTCCCAGCTAGTGACAAACAGACCTTCAATTCATCCAAGTCTCGTACCACGGAATATGATATATTTAGAACTGACGGGGCGCAAGAACCTATCTTCTACGATGGTCCTCCTCCGGAATCGGAGCTGCAGAAGTATGATCAGGTGAAGATTGACCCCATGCCTTGGGATCAAATTGACACTCAGGAGAAGCCTACTGCTACTCGAGATAGAAAGCCGGTTTTTGAGAGCGAGGAATACGTACGAAACCATTCAGAGGCTTCCGCTAACCCCACCCCGGAAGGTTTCCTGGGCTGGCAACACCAAGGCGTCTCCTGGTTCGGAAACGACGGCATTGTCCCTCCTTCAGACTCGGCCACGGGCGGTAAAGGGAATGTTGAGAGGTGGTCACTCAATCCGGACTATTTCAGGTCCGAGTTCTTCGATAGACATTCACCTTCGAGGCACAACGAGAATGTGACCACCCAAACAAGCGCACGCAAATACGACGACCTGCACAAATACAAACCCGTGATGGTGAACGAGGACCAAGAAACCCCAGCTGAGCCCCCTATGGAATATGACGATCTCAGCAAATACAGCGACGCTTTCAAATACCAGGAGCCGGACGGCAAACCCTTAGTTGAAGAGCCGCCACCAATGCCGGAGCTAGAGAAGTATCAACCATTCCAGCACAACGAACCGAACGGAACACCCGCGAGCTACGACGATCCAAAGGCCGACCAAGCGGAGCTGAACAAGTATCAGGCATTCAGATACAACGAACCCCACGGAAAGTCGCCGGCGGCCGAGGAGACCAACGACTGCGATCCTGCGGAACTCCGAAAATACCGGCCATTCATGTACAATGAACCCGATGGGAAGACCCCCGGTTATGTTGAGGAAGGGAACGAATATGACCCTAAGGAGCTGCAGAAATATGGGGCATTTCGGTACAACGAACCGGACGGCAAGCCGCCGATATTGGCGGAGGAGACATCCGAGGTGCCGCCTAATGAACTCGAAAAGTACGGGCCTGTTCGCCACAACGAGCCAGATGGGAAGCCACTCACAGAGCCCTCCGATGGCCCTCATCCTGGAGAGTTAAACCGGTACATAGCGGTAAGGTGGAACGAGCCAGATGGTAAACCAGCGGTGAAGGAGGATAAAATCACCCAAAGCCTCGAGGACTTTGAGCTCAAGCCGAGGGACGTTGAACAATCTTCGAAGCCCGTCGTCTCCCGAACCTTCCCCGCAAATTATGTCTCTGAACAGGAGAAAGCCGAAGACTTAGATCTCTTGCGGGCAAGTGACGTTAGAGCCGCGGCTGGCCTCGTGCAACCCGCCACCGAGACTCCAGAGGAAAGGTCCAACCATCGCAAGATGCTCGAATCGCTGATGACTAGCCAGTCCGCAGTCTCAGACGCGGTAGATTCTAAGGCTTTCTCCGCGCTGAGGGAGTCGAGGCTGAAGACCAGCTTAGATCCCGAACATCGACAGAACGAGAGAAAGTTGACTGGCAATTATGTTCAAGATTTTCCAGAAGACTTCGAAAAGTCATGGACCGCCGAGATCACACCTGATGCCGGTCTCCTTCCAAAGGGGGGTCTAGCGGATACAAGTAGCTATGCCACAGCCGCCGAGCCAACAACGTCGCCTTTAGAGCAGGAAATACAAAAAGCAGAGAGGGAGCAGGTGGAAGGGGCTGTCTTCGATTCCTCTGCAGCCCTTCAGCCGGCCCTAGACCGACAGCGGACCTTCAGCCGGACGTATTCGAGTCGGGGCGCTCCTGAAGAGGCTATCATTGACCCATATTCGAAGGAACCGCAGGGATTGGAGACCTCATACGCTGAGGAATGCGCTGGACAGCCGACTTGGCCGACTTATATCCGACACTACGAGAGTGTAAACGCGAAGCCTGAGTCAACGCCGGAAGAGACTGGAGCCATGGACGGCACAATGCACGAACCGACCCTCTATAAAATCCTTGCCTACGATCCTACCATGCAGAGAATAAACGTTGCCGAGACAAGCTCTGCCGTTACCGATAGTTCAGGTCCCATGACCCCGGCCGAAGTACTCCTCCATCTGTCCAATCCCGCCAAATTCCTTCCGCATTTCAGGCCTCTGGAAGCACAGGGGTTCGAAATCGCCTCCGGTAGTGGCGATGTCCTGGTGTTTCGCAAAGTCCGTCCAGCAACTGCCGAGCCAGCGCAACCAGATGCCGCTGCGGAGACGGCGCTGCCATCTGCGCCAGCGACCGGGGGAGACAGTTCCTCGGCGCCTCCCATCAACCCGATCGACATGACCGGCGAGGGCCAACGCAACTTTCCCAGCCCTGCCACGAGCATGTTTGCCAGCCCAACGGGGTTCGTCAACTACGACCTCCCACCTTTGGGAGAGTCGTCGGCCAAATCAACTCCGCGCTTCGTCTCGGGCATTGACGTTCGTCGCGAGGAGCCCGTATTTAGCGGCGGCAAGGCAGAACGGCAAAGCGGAACCAAGAAGAAACTCCCCAAGCGGATCGCTGTTGGAGCCGCTTGGGTTGCTGGCGTATCGTACGCCCTGGGTGTGATGGGCGAGTATTTCAAGACTGGTGGGGCTGATGGGAATGGGCCGAAGGGTCTCTGAGGTCCCCTGAAGCTCTTGTTATGGCAAGTGTTATATCACTCTAGCCGGCCCACATTCGTTTGTATCATGGTTTGCGTCTTCGGTTTTCGTTAGCGCTGGGAGTATACTCGGCCCCATACCCGGAGCTACGGTTTTTGATGGTTTTAGATCCCTTCTTTACACACCTACCTACAACAGTGGCTCAACCCCCCACCCCCTCTCCTCATTCTGCTGGCGTTATCACGGCACCGCATGAAGGTTATCCACATCTGCATCACCAGGGTTCATCGTTTTATGGGGTTATTGGGATGCAAATAGTCTGATTAGCGGAATCTCAAATACAACTCAGCGATTTATTACTTTTATGACTGAGAGCTAGAGTCGTGATGCCCGCCTCCTCGGATTTAAGCTTCTTTCTGCGTGTTCCTGAAAAGGAGCTACCCGGGCATTTTACTTGTAATTATACGGAACCAGGGCACACAACATCAGTCAATCCATACCTCCGTAGGTTCCCGATTTTAACCCTCCCAGAGCGTCATCCTGCGTTGGAAGCTGCCTTCACCAGTGCTTTGGATTGCAAAACGTCCAAACGCAAACCCATCGCCTACCATCCACGGTAGTTCGTCTCTAATTCAACCCAACCCGAGCTGCCTAGCTCCAAATTACCTCTCCGCACCCTCCTCCGTAAACCCTGGCCCGGTTCTAACTTCTCCAATGCGTCCCATCTGCAGTTCGTGTTTTTGCTCCTCCTTGCTCCAGCTTTGACGCCGGTTCATAGAGGGCGTCCAAGCTGCAGTACGGCTCATGGCTCGCTCGGCATCGGCGGTAGCATGGTCTCGAGCTTGAGTGGTCGGGACGCTTGCGGGGTGGCTGGCAGGTTGAGGCTGGTGTCCCTGCTGTGTGTTGTGAGTAGTGGAAGACATTGGGCCTTTTGTGTGCGTAGTCTTGTGGGAGGGCTGATGTAAAAATATTTCGTCCTTGTGTTGGGTTTATGGAATGTGTAGATGGACAGCCGCGTGATGGGATGAGATGAGATTCTCCCGGTAGGAGCAAGCAAGTGAGGATTGTCAAGATGGTATATATTTCTGACAGTCTGTGTGTAACAAGGCAATACCGACAACCTCCCACCATGACAGCCGATCAGGTGACAATGTTGACCCCCAACGTCATACTGCAACACGTGTTGCCTTTGTAGGCCCGAAATATTGGTTGGGCTAGACTACACCTTTTTTCCTTGATCGGCGAGAGAACGAAAAAGCAGTGACGACTGCCTGGGATAATACTGTTTGACGGCTATTCAAAGTGATGTCGAATATTATTCAATCCTCAGATACATGCAAGGTCTGAACTCAGAAGAAGCGTTGACTGGATTTCCCAACTAACGAAAAGCCAACAGCCGACGACCGCCAACAGCACGTCCAGCTTCCTCGACCTCCCCGGCGAAGTCCGGAACAGCATATATAAGCTGGTATTATTGGTCGAAGATCCTATCGATCCTGTGCTTCGCTACTATCATCAACAAAATACCACTCTGGGGCTACTCCGTGCGAACAAAGTCGTCCACCATGAAGCCAGCTCGCTATTTTACGGCCATAATCGATTCGATTTCACCAGTCTCGGCCCCGACCAAGTAGCCTCGTTCCTCAAGGAAATTGGGAGCAATAACGCAGGCTATATTCGACATGTTCTTATCGACTTTCCGAGGTTCCTCTACCTAGAGCCTGGCGATGTCACCCTCGAGGAGGACAGCATAAGCATCCTCTCGAGTATTCAAAGCAACTGCTTAAACTTAAGCACGCTTACGACATCCCTCTATAGCACGCATGACGCGGAGCTCAGGCTCGACAGACTAGATAACTACAAGGTTGCCAATGAGGTGTTAGAGCTGATCAATAGTCGCTTTAAAGCCATTTCATCCCTACAAGATATCATTCTCAACGTGTTTTTTGACGGCCCGAGTGATCATATTAGAGGAAGAATGAAGAGCCACGGCTGGACAATCAGCACAACAGAATACGAAGAAGAGGAAGAGGACGACTGGAACAGGAGTTTGAGTGATTTTGACGATTATGATTATGGCTATCGTGATTATGGCTATGGTGATGACGATTATGCGGCCCTGCACGATTTTGACAGTGATAGTGACTTCTGGAGAAGAGCAGCGGACTAAATTCATCTCGTCTATCTACGGCGATCCTGGTTCTTGTATCCAACTCTCGTATATTCCCCGGTTAAAGTTGCCACAAACCCTAAATTGAAAGAAACCTTGCAAGGATTTTATTTTCAACTCTTTGCATAATCTACTAGGTTTTTTATGGACGTGATTCAACCTGCAATCAAATTTGCAATAGCAACAGGACGGATAGTGGCACTTAACAACCTGTTAGCCCTATCCACTTGCAACACTAACATGTGAGAATATCTATCTTGGACTCAAGACTTGAGACTAGAAGCGTGAAAGGGGAACATTGGCTCTGGGCTGTCCCCACCTGATACTAGGATTTAGGTCAATATATTACTTGATCGAGAGCTTCCCGCCCGACCTTGTTTGGCTTCTACAGCTCTACCGTCTCGGCTTCTCTCACGAATTCCACGTCTGGGTACTTTGGTGACGGCCTAGCAAGCAGACCCTCCCCCTTACATCCCAGACCAAAGTCAATAAAGTCCGACATGTATTCCCGTATGATCTTCATAGCCCGCGCGCCAGTAATGTTGCCTACGAAGTTATCTCGCAGAAACTCGCTCTCCCTCAGACCCAACATATCGCCAATAGCGGCAAAATCGCTAAACGTGCTGTGTTGCGCTTCGGATATCCTCACTGCCTTGAGCCAGGTGCCAGGATGATTTGTGACTGTAGCATTCCAGAAGTCCTCCCACGTCTTGTCGAGCGAAAAGGTGTGGGCCCTGGAGGCAAAGAGGAAGAACGGACGGTCGATACCCGATGTCAGGTGCCCGTATGTAGTGCCGTACATGGTTCCGTCCAAGTTGATGCCGGCCACGACGCGGGTGTCGTTGACCATGAGGGCGGCTGCTGCGGCGCCGCCGGTCGAATGGCCAGTGGCAACAACTTTGTCGTGCGGCCCGATGCCGATCGAGTCGAGAACAAAGGATGCGTCCGCCACGCGGACTTCCTGCCCCCAGGCCATGAGCGGGTCGTCCGGGTCGTCATCGTCCCACTCATACGTGATCCTCCCGCCGTATATCTTCGATCCGCCCGGGAACCTGACCACGTCGGTCTCGTAAGGGTGATCCATGGTAATAACCTCGTAGCCCATACCGGCTAAATTCTGGGCCATAACCGAGTAGATGTGTCTGGTCGCGTTGAGGCCCGGTCCGAAGAGCACGACGGGAAAGTTATGCTTCCGGCCCTTGTCTTCGCAACAACCCTGGAGCTCTAAATCGCCAAAGATGCCCTCGGGCCAGCCGAACGGATACAGAGGAGGCCCGAAGATTCCCTCAATGTCGGATACGATGCCCGGTTTGATCCATGGCTTGCGGCACGTCATTGTGCATTCTCGCGGCAACACGGGAGTGAAGCGCGAGATCATGAGTCGTCGCGCGTGCGAGGAGTTGAAGGGATCGACGCGGCCGTGGTCGACGAGCTCTTGTGACGTCCACTTGACCAGGTACGGTGTGTCGGGGACATCAAACACAAGAGCGGCGGCGCTGACCAGGGCAGGTCCGACTAAGGAGGCGATTGCGGCGATGCTGATGGGCCTCATTGCTTTTG
>Ga0164242_10003321_pt1 | contig 18412 bp, 13 predicted proteins | sample OricomgcompostMG_FD_108783 | JGI IMG/M metagenome (GOLD analysis project Ga0164242, IMG submission 108783) | Miracle-Growth compost microbial communities from Emeryville, California, USA - Original compost - Miracle growth compost (MG) ... | reverse complement strand
GGCGAGGACGATCTGCTGCGATCCCCACACCGCCAGCGGAGCGGTCAGCCAGTCGAGCAGGGCGAGCATGGCGGCCTTTCTCTCGACGGGGACGAGCACCATTGTGCCGCGATCGAGGTACAGACCGCCGCGTGATCGCGTGTTCACCGGACTGTCCCCGCGAATCGTTATCCAGGCGAGACCCGGCCGAACCCGCATGCCGGCCTCCGCGCGCGCCTCTCCCTCGCGTCCGTCCGGTGTCGCGACGACGCGCTGCGAAACCGAACGGCCGGGCGATTCGCGGCGGGTGGGCCGTCGTCGTACCCTTGTCGATCACAAGAGCGTGTGGGGACAAGCGCAGGGGAGGTCGACGGATGACGCCGCAGGAAAGGCATCCGATGAGCCTGGAACTGCTGCGCCAGGAGGCCAGAGACGAGCTCGCGGCCGTCATCGAGTTCCGCTGCCGCCTGGGCGACGACCCGTGGGAGTTCCTCCCCGAGCTGCCGACGGTCGACGAGCAGGTCGTGCTCACCCTGCGCGAGGAGACGATCGAGGCGCACGACCTGGCCGAGGCGAGGTCGCGGGCGTATCACCCTTCCGCGGCGCGCGAGGAGCGCGAACAGTTCGAGTACCAGCTGCTGAGGCGGGTCGCGCTCGACCATCCAGAGCTCACGCCCGCCGTGTGGAGCATGCTCGGCAGGCTGAACGCCGCCTGACGCACCTCAGACGAACGTGCGCGGCAGCTCGCAGACGAACCCGCGACACAGGTACTCGGTCGGCTCGCCACCGATCGCCGTTCGCGCCTCGAAGAGCCCGAACCCCGCCGAGGCGAGCGCGGATGCCGCCTCCTCCGACACGACGACGCCAACGGCCCCCGCGCCCAGGCCCTGCACCCGCTCGGCCGCCGCGCGTCGAAGCCGCCCGTTCTCGTCGACAGCGGTTGCGCCGGGCGTGACGACCACGAGCTGCAGCAGCTCCCCCGACAGCGCCGTGGCCACCTGCAGCACTCCCCCGAACGCGATGGGCGAACGCGCCGCGGCGTCGGCGAGCTGCGAGACCGCGGTTCTCGCTGCCGTGTCGTAACGCTCGTCGTCGGTGAGGGAGTACAGCACACGCGAGGCGTCGGCCAGCGACGACAGCCCGCCCGGATACGCGCCCTCGGAGGGATCGGCATCCGAGACGAGACCGTGAGCGGACAGCACGGGATCGCCGCCGCCGGGGACCGCGAACGGCGTGCGCTGCTCCTGCGCGTCTGCTGCGGCATCCAGGGTCGCGTCGACGAGCATCCGCGCCGCCTGCGCGAAGCGTGGCTCGCCGGTGGCGAGGAACACGTCGAGCAGGCCTCGCGCGAACAGGCCGTAATCCTCCAGTGCCGGTGCCGCCGAGGACGCGCGACCGTCGAGCGACGCGCGCGTGAGCATCCGCCCGTCGGCAGCGACGTGCGATGCCAGCAGGCGATCCGCCATCCCGGATGCGTCGACCACCCAGTCCAGCCGGCCGAGCAGGGCACCGGCGTGGGCGGCGGCGCCGAACGCAAGTCCGTTCCATCCGGTGAGCACCTTGGCGTCCAGTGCCGGCCGCGGCTGTTCGGAACGCGCCTCGGCGGGCAGCTGGTAGTAGGCGCCCTCGCGTCGCACGCCGTCGACCTCGCTCTCGGAGTCCTGAGCAGAGGCCAGGCCGTCGGCGACCCTGAGCGTGCCGAACAGGAAGGATGCGATCCCCTCGGCGACGTCCGCGAACCGGGACTCGCCGGAGAGCACTGCGGCATCGGCGTACAGCCGCAGCAGGCCGGCGTTGTCGTAGAGCATGCGCTCGTAGTGCGGAACGCCCCAGTCCCTGCGCGTGCCGTACCGGAAGAAGCCGCCGTCGACCGGGTCGCGCAGGGCCGAGGCCGCCATGCGGTCGAGCGTGTGCAGCGCCGCGCGCTCGGCCTCACGCACGCCGGAGCCCAGCAGGAATCCGAGCGCGGGCACGGCGGGGAACTTCGGGCCGGGAAAGTCCGGCGGCGAGCCGAAGCCGCCGAACTGCGGGTCCTCCGCGGCGGTGAGCGCCCCCGCCGCGGCCGCCAGTCGTTCCGCATCCAGCGCCCGCGCTTCCGCACCGGATGCGCCGCGACCGTCCCTGCCGAGCTCCTCGACGGCGGCCGTCACGCGCGACGCGGTGTCGGCGACGTCGTCGCGGCGGTGCGTCCAGGCATCCGTCACCGCGTCGAGGATCTGCCCGAACGACGGGATGCCGCCACTTGCCTGCGGCGGAAAGTAGGTGCCGGCGAAGAACGCCCGGCCGTCGGGCGTCGTGAACACCGAGAGCGGCCAGCCGAGCGATCGCGTGAACGCACTCGCCGCAGCGAGGTAGGCCGCGTCGACGTCGGGATGCTCCTCCCTGTCCACCTTGACCGCCACGAATCCGGCGTTGAGCCTGGCCGCCAGGCTCGGGTCGCTGAACGTATCCCTGGCCATCACGTGGCACCAGTGGCAGGTGGCGTAGCCGATCGAGACGAAGACCGGCACGTCGCGTTCCCGTGCCTCCGCGAACGCCTCCTCACCCCACGGATGCCAGTCCACCGGATTCTGCGCGTGGGCGAGCAGGTAGGGGCTCACGGCGTCGGCTAGTCGGTTCGGCATGCCGCCAGCCTAGGTTCGGCGTCGCGGCTCGGCGCCGAGCACCCGCACTGCGGGAGCGTTAGAGTCGCCTTCGTGAGGCTGATCATCGTGGACGGGGCGACGGCCAGCGCGATGGCGTCGATCCTTCCCGTTCTGCTGCTCGCCTTCACCGTCGAGCTGCGCCGAACGGAACTTCATCGCCGCGGCAGGCGCCCGGGATGGCTCATCGTGGGGCTCGCGGCGTTCTACATCGCGTTCGGGCTGGTGGAGACGACCATGGTTCTCTCCATCGACGGCCACCTGCTGCCCACGCAGCCCAGCGACGTGCTCTCCGGCCTCGCCATCTTCGCGCTTCTCGTGCTGCTCTTCGTGCTCGCGCTCGTGCCCTCTCGCGGCAAGAACGACGAGTAGGCGACGACCACTAGGGCCCGGGCACGGGCGCAGGTTCCCGGGCCGGCGCCTGCGGCTCGCATGCCTACAGCTCGCGGGACTGCAGTTCGCGCGGCTCGAGATAGAACGCGTCGAGGCAGCGCGGCCCGTCCTCGGTCAGCCACGCCGTCTCCTTCTGCGTGTTGTTCGGCGTGCCCAGCCGGTACTCGATGGCCTCCGTGAGCCCTTCTCTCGGGTCGGTGCCGCAGGTCTCCAGGAAGGCGTCGACGAACAGAGCCCTGAAGGGCTCCACGTGCTCGGCGACGGCGGGATCGACGTCGAGATCCGATCCGAGCGTGAGCAGCACGGTGACCGCCGCGTCGACGGATGCCTTCCCGGCGGTGACATCCGTCCAGTCGATGACGACGGGGCCGCGAACGCTGAGGATCACGTTCTGCGGGTGCAGATCGCGGTGGATGACGACGAGGCCCTCCGTGTCGTCGGCGAGCCAGGGCGGCGCCGGGAGCCTGTGCAGGCGCTCGTGCAACTCGCCGAGAAGCCGGCCGTACCTGCGGTACTGGGCCGGCTCGTGCACCATCTCGTCGAACAGTGTGCCGCCGTCGACCCGCTCGACGACGAGATCGGGGCCCTCGGCGTCGTAGACGTGGGGAACGGGATACCCGCGCTCCTCGAGATGGAGCATGGCGCGCGCCTCCAATGCGGCGTCCCCTCCATCGCGGTACCGCCGGAGCACGTGTCCGTCGCCCAGATCGAAGACGTCCGCCGCTCTTCCCCGCGCGATCAGCTCCATGACTGGAGCCTAGGACCGGTGACCGGCGCTCGGACCGCCCGAGGACGGAACGTCGCTCAAGCGGCGCCGCGCGCGACACATCGCCGCGCGCGGCGCCGTCGTCGTCAGCGCATCTGCAACGGGTGCGTGCCCCTCCGGCCGTCCTCGCCGCGGTCGAGAGACGCGATCGCCTGCATGTCGTCCCAGGTGAGCTCGAACGAGAAGATGTCGAAGTTCTCGGCCATGCGCTCGCGGTGATTCGACTTCGGGATCGCGATGTTGCCGGTCTGCACGTGCCAGCGCAGCACGACCTGGGCGACCGTCTTGCCGTGGGCATCCGCGATCTGCTTGAGCACGGGGGCGTCGCTCAGGGAGCCGCCCCCGAGCGGATACCACGCCTCGGTCGCGATGCCGTGCTCGGCATGGAACGCGCGCAGCTCGCGCTGCTGGAACTCGACGTGCAGCTCCACCTGGTTCACGGCCGGCGTCACTCCGGTCTCGGCGATGACCCGTTCGAGATGCTCGATCTGGAAGTTCGAGACGCCGATCGACCTGGCGCGCCCGGATTCGGCGATCGCGATCAGCGACTTCCACACGTCGGCGTAGATGCCCTTCTCGTGCATCGGCCAGTGGATGAGGTAGAGGTCGACATAGTCGAGGTCGAGCGCATCCAGGCTGGCCTGGAAGGCGTCATCCGGATGCTCCTGGTCGCCGTTGGCGAGCTTGGTCGTGATCCAGAGATCCTCGCGGGCGACGCCGGAGGAGCGCACCGCCTCGCCGACGCCCTTCTCGTTCCGGTACCCGGCCGCCGTGTCGATGTGACGGTAGCCGACGTCGATCGCGTCGCCCGCGATCTCGGCAGTGCGCGCCGGGTCGACGCGGAACACGCCGAATCCGAGCTGAGGGATTCTGGTGCCGTTGTTCAGTTCGACAGTGGGAACGTTCGTCTCGGTCATGCCGTCAACGCTAGCGAACCGGACCCGTCGACCGCGGGCCCGGCCTTGCCGAGACCGCACCCTCGCGGGCTGAGCTCAGCGAGCGACGGAGCTCAGCACGCGGGGTTCAGCGCGCGGGGCTCAGCCTGCCGCCTGGACGTCGTAGATGCGGATGAGCTCGCGCTTGAGCACCTTGCCGCTTGGGCCAAGCGGCAGCGACTCCACGATCTCGACGCGCCGCGGGAACTTGTAGGCGGCCACCCGTTCCCTGGCGTGCTCCACGAGCTCCTCGGGCGTCGCGCTCGCACCGGGCACGAGCGTGACGGCTGCCATGATCTCCTGCCCGTGCTGCTCGTGCGAGACACCGAACACGGCGACCATCGAGACGGCGGGATGCGCGGCGAGCACCTCTTCGACCTCTCGCGGATACACGTTGTAGCCGTTGCGCACGATCATGTCCTTCTTGCGGTCGACGATCGTGACGTAGTCGTCGTCGCTCTTGGTGCCCAGGTCGCCGGTGCGGAACCAGCCGTCGATCACGGCCTCCGCCGTCGCCTCCGGCAGGTGCAGGTATCCCTTCATGAGGTTGTGTCCGCGCACGACGATCTCTCCGAGCTCGCCTCGCGGCAGGAGCTCGATGCGGTCGTCGACCTCGGCATCCGCGATCTCCACCTCGACGCCCCAGAGCGGTTGTCCGACGGTCCCGGCTCGCGTGGGCTTGCCGACCACGTTGAACGTGGCCACCGGGGACGTCTCGGTCAGCCCGTATCCTTCGTGGATGTTGACTCCGTAGACCTCCCTGAACCGCTCGATCACCGCGAGCGGCAGGGCGGAGCCGCCGGAGAGCCCGTACTTGAGCGGCGGTCGCTCCGGATTCGACTTCGCCGCCTCCAGCAGCGCGATGTACATGGTGGGAACGCCGGTCATGATCGTGCACGCGTGCCGGTTCAACAGCTCGAGCGCCGTCGCGCCGTCGAAGCGCGGAACGAGCACGACGGCGGCGCCTGCCCGGAATCCCACGTTCATCACGCAGACCTGGCCGAACGTGTGGAAGAGGGGCAGGCATCCGAGCACCCTGTCCTCCGCCGTCAGGTCGAAGGCGTCGGTGAGCAGCGAGCTGGTCTGCTCGACGATGGCGAAGTGGCATCCCTCGGCACCCTTGGGCTTGCCGGTGGTGCCGCTCGTGTAGAGGATGGTCGCGGTGTCGAACGGGTCCATCGGAAGGTATCCGGCGACGGGCTCGGCGGACGCCGCCTCGTCTTCCAGCCTCGGGAACGGAAGACCTGCCCTCGCGTCATCGGGCACCAGCACGCTGAGCAGGTCGACGCCCGCCTGGGCAGCGGCCTTCGCGCCCTCGCCGAGGAGCGGCGCGGCGCAGACCAGGGCGACGGAGCCGGAGTCGCGCAGCACGTACTCGATCTCATCGGCCTTGAGGAGCGCGTGCACCGGCACGACGACGCCCCCGAGCGCGAGGATCGCGAAGTACACGCGCGGAAAGTCCGGGACATTGGGGATGAGCACCGCGACCGGCGTGCCGCGACCGACTCCCCTGGCCCGGAGCGCTCCTGCGTACCGGCGGGTCTCCCACCACAACTGCGCATAGCTGATCTCCTGGTCGCCGAAGATGACGGCCGTGCGCTCGGGGTTCGTCCTGGCGGCCTCCGCGAGGATGGCGGCAACCGAGACGGTGGCGAATCCTGAGGGCCGTTCGGTGGAGGCGTCGCCGGCGCTCGACCCGGTGTTCTCGTTCATGGCTGCTCCTTGTCGTCGTTGACACGGCATCCGGTCGGATGACAAGGAACCTACACGCGCACGCTGGAGCTGCGCCGACGACCCCGCCGATCAGCCGAGACCGGCGAGCCGGAGCAGGGCGGCGACCACGGCGCCGACGATCACGACGACGAGGAAGGGTGCTCGCAACAGCAGGGCGATCAACGCCGCCAGGAGCGAGCCGATCCGCGCGTCGAACGTGAGTTGCTGGCCGTTCGCGAACGTGTTGAGCACGGTGAGGGATGCCAGCAGGCCGATCGTCAGCGTGCCGGCCACGCGCGTCATCCGCTTGCTCTTCAGCACCCTGGCAGGCACGAGGTACCCGATGAGCTTCGTGAGGAATGCGACGACTCCCGCGGCGAGGATGTAGAGCCAGGTGGTCACGGCATCCGCCGTTCGCGCTCGTCGCCGGAACCGGGCTCGAGGTCGTGCCCCTGGTTCGCCCGGTGCGGCGGCTCCACATCGGGTTCCAGACCCTCGTCCGCCTTGCCCACCCCGAACAGGCCCCAGAGCGCGGCGACGACGGCCCCGACCAGCACGGGAACACCCGGCGGCACGAACGGTACGACGATCACCGTCACCACGGCACACGCGACGGCGATGGCGGCAGGTTCCCTCGCCTTCAGGCGCGGCCACAGCAGGCCGAGGAACGCGGCGACGGCTGCGCCGTCGAGCCCCCACACCTTCGGATCGCCGATTGCCCCGCCGAGCAGCGATCCCACGGCAGTGAACACATTCCACAACAGGAATATGCCGACCCCGGTCACCCAGAACGCCCGCTTCTGCTCGGCCGGATCCGCCTGCGCGCTCGCTGTCGCCATGGATTCGTCGATCGTCACGTGCGCTGCTCCGAGCCGCAGCCAGCCCCGGGGAGCGATGAGCGCGTTCAACTGCATGCCGTAGACAGCGTTCCGGATTCCCAGCAGCGCCGCGGACCCGAGCGCCGCTCCCCCGCTGCCGCCGCCGGCGATCACCCCGATGAACGCGAACTGGGAACCGCCGGAGAAGAGGAGGAGGCTGAGCACCTGCGTCTGCCAGAAGTCCAGGCCAGACGCGACTCCCAGCGCTCCGAACGAGACGCCGTACAACCCCGTGGCGATGGCGACGGATGCCCCGGTGCGAGCCGCAGGAGACCGCCACAGTTTCATGCACGCCAGTCTGCCAGCGCCCTGCGCCGCGTCCACGCGCAGCATCCACGCGGGACCTCCACCCGGGGACGCCACCCGGAGCGGCGACGCGAATAGGATGGAGGGCTCATGTCTTCCGCCCACACCGCCCGAACCGGCGTGACCGGCGCCCGTCGCGTCAACGCGCCGGATATTCCGGCCATCCACTTCCCGCCCGAGCTTCCGGTCAGCGAGCGGCGGGACGACATCGCGCGCGCCATCGAGTCGCACCAGGTCGTGATCGTCGCCGGTGAGACCGGTTCGGGCAAGACCACGCAGCTGCCGAAGATCTGCCTGCAGCTCGGACGCGAGTCGATCGGTCACACTCAGCCCAGGCGGATCGCCGCACGGGCCATCGCGGAGCGCGTCGCGGAGGAGCTGGGCCAGGAGGTCGGCGGCCTGGTGGGCTACAAGGTGCGGTTCACGGACGAGGTGTCGAAGGCGACACGCATCAAGGTGATGACCGACGGCATCCTGCTGAACGAGATCCACCGCGACCGCGACCTCACCGCATACGACACGATCATCATCGACGAGGCGCACGAGCGCAGCCTCACGATCGACTTCCTGCTCGGATACCTGCGGCAGCTGTTGCCGCGACGTCCCGACCTCAAGGTCGTCATCACGAGCGCGACCATCGACCCGGAGAGCTTCGCCAGGCACTTCGCCGACGCCGAAGGCAATCCCGCACCGGTGATCGAGGTCTCCGGGCGCACGTACCCCGTCGAGGTGCGGTACCGGCCGCTCGTGGCGGAGGAGGCCGATGCGGCAGACGACGGTGACGACGCGGATGCCACGCCTGCCGCCGACCGCGACTACCTGCAGGGCATCACCGAGGCGCTCGACGAGCTCGGCCGGGAGAAGCCCGGCGACGTGCTCGTCTTCCTCTCCGGCGAGACGGAGATCCGCGATGCCGAGGACGCGGTGCGCGGACACCTCACCCGGCGGGGCGAGGCGGCCACCACGGAGGTGCTGCCGCTCTACGGGCGTCTCTCCGCCGCCGACCAGCACAGGGTGTTCGGGCCGGTGCCGGCCGGCATCCGGCGTCGTGTCGTGCTGTCCACCAACGTGGCGGAGACGAGCCTGACAGTTCCCGGCATCCGGTACGTGATCGACGCCGGCACGGCGCGCATCTCCCGGTACTCGACGAGGGCCAAGGTGCAGAGACTGCCCATCGAGGCGATCTCGCAGGCCTCCGCGAAGCAGCGCTCGGGCCGCTCCGGGCGCACGAGCGACGGCATCGCCATCCGGCTGTACTCGCAGAGCGACTTCGAGAAGCGACCCGAGTTCACGGAACCGGAGATTCTGCGAACGAACCTCGCCGCCGTCATCCTGCAGATGATCTCGCTCGGGCTCGGCGACATCGAGGCGTTCCCGTTCCTCACCCCGCCCGATTCGCGCGGGGTGAAGGACGGCCTCGAGCTGCTCGCGGAGCTCGGCGCGGTGAAGCAGCGCTCGAACGGCGCGACCGAACGTGCCGCCGTGCTCACCAAGACCGGGCGCACGCTCGCCAGGCTTCCCATCGACCCCCGCTTCGGAAGGATGCTCGTCGAGGCGGGCAGGCACGGCGTCGTGCGCGAGGTGATGGCGGTGGTCGCGGGCCTGACCATCCAGGATCCGCGCGAGCGCCCGCTGGAGAGGCGCGCGCAGGCCGACCAGCAGCACGCGCGGTTCACGGATTCCACGAGCGACTTCCTCACGCTGCTCAATCTGTGGAACCACCTCGAGCAGAAGCAGCGGGAGCTCTCCTCCAGCGCGTTCCGGCGCATGTGCAAGGCGGAGTTCCTCAACTACCTGCGGATCAGGGAGTGGCAAGACCTCTACCGGCAGCTGCGCCGCACGGCGAAGCCGCTCGGGCTCGTGCCGAGCGACGCGCGCGTGGATGCGGACGGCATCCACAAATCGCTTCTCTCCGGTCTGCTGTCGCACATCGGCCTCCGCGATGCGCAGAAGAAGGACTACGTGGGCGCGAGGAACACGCGTTTCCTGATCTTCCCCGGCTCCGCGCTGGCGAAGAAGCAGCCGCCTGCCGTGATGAGCGCGGAGCTGGTGGAGACGAGCCGCCTCTTCGCGCGGATGAACGCGGCCATCGATCCGGCCTGGGCCGAGCCGCTCGCGGGTGAGCTGGTGCGTCGCAGCTACAGCGAACCGCATTGGGAGAAGCGGCAGGGCGCTGCCGTCGTGTTCGAGAAGGTCACCCTGTTCGGTGTGCCGATCATCGCGCGCCGACGGGCGCAGCTCAGCCGCATCGACGCGCCGCTGGCCAGGGAACTGTTCATCAGGCACGCCCTCGTGGACGGTGACTGGCCGGGTGACACGCGCGACCACGCCTTCGACTTCCAGCGTGCGAACGCGAGACTCCGCGCTGAGCTCGAGAAGGTCGAGGAGCGCACCAGGCGACGCGACATCCTGCTCGACGACGAAGCCATGGTGTCGTTCTTCGACCATCGCATCCCGGCCGACGTCACGGACACCCGCTCGTTCGAGTCGTGGTGGCGGCAGGAGCGCAAGCGGAACGGCCGACTGCTCACGATGCGCCGAGAAGACCTCGTCGACGACGTCGAGGAGGCGGTGATCGACGAAGGGGCGTTCCCGCCGGTCTGGCAGCAGGGCGATCAGCGACTGGCGCTCAGCTATCGCTTCGAGCCGGGTTCCGAGGACGACGGGGTCACGGTGCAGGTTCCGCTCGCCCTGCTTCCCCGACTGAGCCCGGTCGGGTTCGACGCGCAGGTGCCCGGTCTGCGCGTCGACCTCATCACCGCGCTGATCCGCACGCTGCCGAAGGCGCTGCGCCGCTCGGTGGTGCCGGCGGCCGACTGGGCCACCCGCATCGCAGCTGAGCTCTCCGTGCACTCCGGCACGAACTCCGGAGCCCCGTCCGACGAGCCGTTCACCGACGTGCTCTCCCGCACCATCCGTCGTCTCACCGGCACGCCGGTCGACCCGTCGGATTTCGACGTCGACCGCCTCCCGCCGCACCTGCGCATGACGTTCCGGGTCGTCGACGAGCGTTCCCGAGTCGTGGCGGCGGGCAAGGACCTCCTCGAGCTGCAGCGCACCCTCGCCCCGAAGGTGCGGGAATCGGTGGCGAAGGCGTCGGTGCGTCGGCGTGATCCCCTCGAGCGCGTGGGACTGACGACGTGGGACTTCGACGAGCTGCCGAGATTCGTCGACACCGAGCAGGGCGGACGCGGCACCGGGATGCCGCGCAGCGTCATCCGTGGCTATCCCACGCTGGCCCCTGAGAAGGAGGGCGTCGCGATCCGGGTCGTCGGAACGCAGGACGAGCAGGAGCGCACGCTGCCCGACGGCGTGCGCGCGCTGTTGCTGAACGGCGTCCCCTCTCCCGTCGGCTACGTGCAGCAGCACCTGACGGGCGCCGAGAAGCTCGCGCTGGCGGCGAGTCCGTACGCCTCGACGAAGGCGCTGTTCGAGGACTGCCTCGCAGCGGTCGTCGATGCGGTGCTGTTCGACGCGACACCGGGTGGGCTGGTGTTCACCCGCGCCGAGTTCGAGGCGATCCGCGATCGGGTCTCCGCGGAGGTCATGGATGCCCTGTTCGACACGGTCTCGCTGGTCGCGCGCATCCTCACCGAGCAGCGCGCCGCGGACAAGGCCATCTCCGGCACCTCGTCCATGGCGCTCCTCGGTGCCCTCAGCGACGCCAAGACCCAGCTGGCCGGTCTGATCTTCCCGGGATTCGTCTCGCGCACCGGCCTCGCGCAGCTGCGCAACCTGCCGCGGTATCTGCAGGCGCTCACCTGGCGCATCCAGCGCCTGCCCGACAATCCCGGCCGCGATCGCGTCTGGATGACGGAGGTGCAGACGGCGACCGCGCGCTTCACCGATGCCGGGGGCGTCATCCCGCTCCCGCCCCACGCGAAGCCGTCGCTCGTGCACGCCCGCTGGATGCTCGAGGAACTGCGCGTGAGCCTGTTCGCGCAGCAGCTCGGCACCGCCGAGACGGTGTCGCTCCAGCGGATACAGAAGGTGCTGAACGGGTAGCATTCACGTTCTCTCCACCTCGCGCCGTCGCTTCCGCGCTCGGGCGGAACCGACGGGTCTCCACGTACCACCTGGGTCGAGCCATCCCGGTGCTCGCACGTGCGGCACTCCGTTCCGCATGCGGATCGACCAGCCACCGGTGTCGATCGACCGGTGGTGATACCAGCACAGGGTGACTCCGTTGTCGGTGTGCGTCGGGCCGCCGCGAGAGTGCTCCCACACGTGATGCACCTCGCACCACCCGGCGGGGACGCGGCATCCGGGGATCACGCATCCGCCGTCGCGCACGGCGATCGCGCGGCGCTGCTGCGACGTGAAACAGCGTTCAGGCGACCAGAGCGAGACGATCTCACCCTCGCGGCCGAGAATCAGCTTCTGCATGCCACCCGCGCAGGCGAATTGAGTGATCGCTGCCATGGGGATCGGCTCGTCAACACGGTCGATCCAGCCGGCGCCGCGCCCTGCGACGAGATCACGCTCGTCCACGGTGACGAGCACAGTGGGAGCTGCACCGCCCATCGACGCGACGTCGGCCGAACGAGCAGCCGCGTCGACGAGGGAGGCGAACGCGTCGTGACGCTTCTGCCCTGACGTGCGTTCGTCGCGATCCCCCTGCGCGAGCGGGTCGGCATCGCTCAGGAAGACCGGCGCCGACTTCGGCGATACGACGGCGGCGATGGCCTGCTCGAGCTTGCCGAAGATCTCCGGCATCAGGTCCATTCGATATCTGACGAGGCCGTCCCGAGTGCCGAGTCGAACGAGGCAACGACGTCGCATGGCATCCTCGGCCTCCGGCTCCACACCGTCGGGATCGAGCGCGACTTTCCAGACGTTCGCCTGCACCTTGGTCTGATCGGCGGTGAAACCGTCAACGGCAGACCCGACGAGTTCTTCCTCCGCGACGGCCCAGTCCTCTGGCCTCGACCGATCGCGGATGCCGCCCAGAGCCGCCACGATCGCTCGAGCGGCGTCCTCACCGAGCTCTCCGGCCGCCACGGCCTTCGCGGTCCTGGGAAACCTTGGCTGCAGCGCCTCACCGTTCAACGACCCCCGGATCGCCAGCGCGGCTCCGAGGTTCATGCGACGGGATGCCGTCGCTTCCGACACCCCTGTCAGGCGAGCGATCAGCTCGGTCGGGGTGCGACACCCCTTCCGTGCCGATAACCGTTCGGCCCCGAGCCCCTTCGGCGAGCGCTCGTCCACCTCTGCGGCGCACACGCGCCTCAGCGCATCCACCTTGCGGCCGAGTCCCTCCACGGCTGGCGTTGCCTGCATGAGGAGTTCATCGTCGAGATTCCGGACGTCGGACATGCGCAGCAAGTCGTCTAGCGCGCCGGCCAATGCATCGAACCTCTCGGCGATAGTGCCCGGCACCGAAGAGTCCAGGCGTGAAGCCGTGGACGGCCGCTCCGACGACTCGGCGGCAGACCCGATCGCAGCGGTCTGCAGTGCGGCATCCGGCTGAGCGATCGGGCTGTTCATGTCGACCAGTCAAGCAGCAGCCACGGACATTCGGATTCATGATCTGACCAGGTGATTAACCCTGTAGGGAACAGACGGGAACCATGACCTGTGGAGGGAAAGACGCTGACCCGCAACGCTGGACCGTGGCACACCTACGATGCAGTACGGCAGCCGCACGCGGCGGACTTCGCGAAGAATGTCCGAGTCGAGCGCAGTCGACGCCGAATGCCGTGACTCCTTCTCACCCTTCGCCGAGAATCCCCACGATCACCGCGTACGTCTCCTCGACCGTCTGCGCTCCAGTGTCGACGCGGATCGTCGCGGGGCGGGCAGCAAGATACGCATCCAGGTCCTCCCTGATCTTCTCGATCAGTTCACCGCCCGAATGCGTCAATGCAACCTGCACCCAGGCATCCACCGCGTGCATGGGCCGCTTCTCGGTAAGTCGCCGACGGTGCTCTTCCGAATCGGCGAGCAGTGCGATCTCGATGTACTCGGCGCCCGCCCGAGCAGCGAGCTCATCTCCCCACGGGCTCACGTTGTAGCTAGTGACCAGCTGCGCCAGCACCACGTCGTGTCCGTTGCGAAGGTGCGCGATGGCCATCGTCATCCCGAGCTGTCGCGCCATGGCCGACGCCGACTCGAAGTCGCTCTGCCACCCGCCGATCAAGCCGACCAGCACATCGACGTCGAGGCTGAGAACGCCCGGATGTTCCATGGCATATCGCCGCGCCAGAGTCGACTTCCCGACACGGGAGGGGCCGTTCAGATGGATGAGCCTCGGCACGCGGACACGCTATCCGTTATCCACATCCCCGCCCCATCCTCAATCCCCCGCCCTCGGTTCGTCGCTGCTCCCGCCGCTCGGTACCCTTGAGGGCGATGACGAACGGTGCCCCCTCGAATCACGCCGCCCACGACGCGGGCGACGAGTCCGCGGCCGCCCGCCACGTGCGCAGCGGCGACGTGCCGGAGGCTCTGCGCTCCGATGTGCGCTTCCTCGGCGAGCTCCTCGGTCGCGTGCTGGCCGAGTCAGGCGGCCAGGATCTGCTCGAGGATGTCGAAAAGTTACGTTCTCTCACGATCGATGCGTACGAGCGCAAGGGCGAGGCATCCATCGAGGACGCCGAGGCGCTCGTCGAGGGCTTCACGCTCGAGCGCGCTGAACAGGTCGCCAGGGCGTTCACCTGCTACTTCCACCTCGTGAACCTCGCCGAAGAGCGCCACCGGGTACGCGTGCTGCTGGCGCGTGACCCATGGAGCACGGACGACCGACGCCCTGCCGAGTCGTTCGCGGCGGCGTTCGCGACCCTCAGCTCCGAGGTCGGCGACGACGAGGCGCGCGAGCGCGTCGCCGGGCTGGAGTTCCGTCCCGTGCTGACGGCGCATCCGACCGAGGCACGACGACGCGCCATCGCATACGCCATCCGGCGCATCAGCCAGCTGGTCGCTGAGCACGACGACCCCCGGCTGGGAGCGCTCGCGCGTGCGGAGAACGAGCGACAGCTTCTCGCCGAGATCGACACTCTGTGGCGAACCGCGCCGTTGCGATCGAACCGGCCGACGCCGCTCGACGAGGTGCGAACCGCGATGAACATCTTCGACCAGACGGTCTTCCAGGTGCTTCCGCTGGTCTACCGCCTGATCGACGAACGGCTCGCAGGGTCGGATGCCTCGCCGCGCCCTCCCGAGGCGCGCGCATTCGTGCGCTTCGGCAGCTGGATCGGCGCGGACCGCGACGGCAACCCGTTCGTCACGGCGAAGGTCACCCGCAAGGCAGCGGCCATCGCCTCCGAGCACGTGCTCCTCGGCCTCGAGCGGGCGACGGACCGCATCGGCCGAACGCTCACGCTCGACGCAGGAGACACGCCGCCCAACGCGCAGCTCCAGGAGCTGTGGCGCAGACAGCGGGCGATGGCGGAGGAGCTCACGGCGGATGTCGCCACCCGCTCCCCCAACGAGCCGCACCGCCGCGTGCTGCTCGTGGTGGCCGAGCGCATCGCAGCGACCCGGCGCAGGGACGCCGACCTCGCGTACGAGAACCCGGAAGCTCTGCTGAACGACCTGCGCATCGTGCAGCGCTCACTCGCCGACGCCGGCGACCTGCGCAACGCGTACGGCGAGGTGCAGCACCTCATCTGGCAGGTCGAGACGTTCGGCTTCCACCTGGCCGAGCTCGAGGTGCGTCAGCACTCCAAGGTGCACCGTCAGACGCTGGAGGCCATCGCCTCCGGAGCCCGAGGCGACGAAGACCTCGACGAGCTGAGCGCCGAGGTGCTCGACGTGTTCCGCGTGATCGCGCACCTGCAGGGCCGCTACGGCGTGGATGCCGCTCGTCGCTACATCATCTCGTTCACCCAGTCGGCCGACGACATCGCGAACGTCTATCGGCTGGCCGAGCACGCGCTGGGCTCGGCGGAGGCCGCGCCGGTGCTCGACGTCATCCCGCTGTTCGAGACGTTCGACGACCTCAAGGCGTCCACCGACATCCTCGACCGGATGATCGAACTGCCTGAGGTGCAGCGGCGGCTCGAGCAGACCGGGCGGCGCCTGGAGGTCATGCTCGGGTACTCCGACTCGTCGAAGGATGTCGGACCGGTCTCCGCGACGCTCGCCCTCTACGACGCTCAGGACCGCATCGCACAGTGGGCGCAACGCAACGACATCGTGCTGACGCTGTTCCATGGTCGCGGCGGCTCTCTCGGCCGCGGCGGCGGGCCGGCCAACGAGGCCGTGCTCGCCCAGCCGCCAGGGTCGGTCGACGGCCGCTTCAAGCTGACCGAGCAGGGCGAGGTCATCTTCGCCCAGTACGGCGACCCCGTCATCGCCGTCCGCCACCTCGAGCAGATCGCCGCCGCCACGCTCATGGCATCCGCTCCCTCGATCGGCCGGCGCAACGCCGAGGCGGCCGAGCAGTTCGCCGACCTGGCGAAGGAGCTCGACCGGGTCAGCCGCGAGCGCTTCTTCCAGCTGGTGCGGTCCGAAGGGTTCGCGCCCTGGTTCGGGCTCGTCACGCCGCAGGAGGAGATCGGGCTGCTCGCGCTCGGCTCGCGCCCCGCGCGGCGCGGCCTCTCGCTGGAGTCGCTGGAAGATCTGCGTGCCATCCCCTGGGTCTTCGCGTGGACGCAGGCGCGCATCAACCTGACCGGATGGTTCGGACTCGGTTCGGCGCTCGCCGCGGTCGGCGACGAGAAGCTGCTGAGGGATGCCTACGACCGCTGGCCCCTCTTCCGCACCATGATCGAGAACGTCGAGATGTCGCTCGCGAAGACCGACGAGCGGCTGGCCAGACGCTACCTGGCGCTCGGCGACCGCGAGGACCTCGCCGACCTCGTGATGGAGGAGATGGCGCTGACGCGCGAGTGGGCGCTCAAGGCGAGCGGAGCATCCGAGCTGCTCGCCGACCGCCCCGTGCTGCGGCGAGCCGTGCGACTGCGCAGCCCCTACGTCGACGCGCTCTCGCTGCTGCAGCTGAGAGCACTGCGCGCGCTGCGTTCCGACTCGGATGCCGCGAACGTCGACGGCACCCAGCAGGACGAGCTGCGCCGCCTCCTGCTCCTCGCCGTCAACGGCGTCGCGGCGGGCCTGCAGAACACCGGCTGACCGCGACGGAATACCGACGGACCACGGCCTTCGCGGCGGTCAGCCGAGGGCGGGGTAGGCTCCCCTGCGTGGAGGGTGGGCGATGCGCGCAACGGTGAAGGATGTGGCCTCGCGCGCGGGCGTGTCACCCAAGACGGTCTCCAACGTGATCAACGGCGTCGTGTTCGTGCGCCCAGAGACCCGCGAGCGCGTGGAGCGAGCGCTGGCCGAGCTGGACTACGTGCCCAATCTCAGCGCTCGCGGGCTGCGAAACGGACGCACCGGCGTCATCGCGCTCGCTCTACCCGACCTCGCCACGCCGTACTCGGCCGAGATGGCGCATCACTTCGTGGAGGCCGCCCACGAACGGGGCTGGGGCGTGCAGATCGAGGAGACGGGCGCCCGGCCGGAACGCGAAGAGCAGCTGCTCTCTCGGGCGCGCGCACAGATGGTGGACGGCCTCGTGCTCAATCCGATCGTCTCCGACGAGTTCGCGCTGCGGGAGGACTCCGCGCATCTGCCGCCCGCCGTGCTCATCGGCGAGGTGGAGCAGGATCGTCTCGACCAGGTCCGCGTCGACCCCGACCAGGCCGCGTACGACATGACGACGACGCTCATCGGCCTCGGCCACCGGCGCATCGCCGTGCTGGGCTCCCCCGTGCACACCAGCGCGTTCACGGCGCGGCTGCGCACTGCCGGCTACCGCAGGGCGCTGGCGGATGCCGGCATCCGCCGCGACCCCGAGCTCGAGATCGGCTGCGACGAATGGGATCCGCACGGCGGGGCGGCCGCGATGGACGCGTTCCTCGACAGGCATCCGCTGCCCGACGCCGTGTTCTGCTTCACAGACTCGCTCGCGATCGGCGTGCTGAGCACGCTGTGGCGGCGCGGCATCCAGGTGCCCCAGGGCATCTCGGTCGCGGGCTTCGACGACATCGCGCACGGCGAGTTCGCGTCTCCGCCGCTGACCACCGTGTCGTTCGACAAACCGGCGTTCACCGAGGTCACGCTCGACCGTCTGGAGGCGAGGATCGTCGACAGGACCAGCGAGGCGACGCTCACGACCGTGGCGCACAGCATCGTGGTCCGTGAGAGCACCCGCTCCGTCTGAGCGCGGCAGCCCCACCTCGAGTTGAGCCTGTCGAAACCCGACAGCCCACCTCGAGTTGAGCATGTCGAAACCTTCCGCATTGAGGGCTGAGCCCGCCCAGGCCAACCGGGACAGGCGTACCGGTTGGCCTCGACGGGCTCAGCCCACAGAGCTCATCGCATGGGTCAGCCCTTCAGACCGCTTCCCGTGACGCCTTCCACGATGCGGCGCTGGAAGATGAGGTACAGGATGATCAACGGCAGCGCCGCGAGGATCGCTCCGGCCTGGATGTCGGCGTACCGCTGTCCGAAGCTGCCCTGCACCGTCGCGAGCCCGACCGGGATGGTCATCAGGTTGGGGTTGGAGAGCACGAACAGGGGCAGCAGCAGGTTGTTCCACACGCCGACGAACGTGAGGATCGTCACCGCGGCGACCACCGGACGGGACAGCGGCATGATCACCGACCAGTAGATCTTCCACGTGTTCGCGCCGTCGATGCGCGCCGCCTCCTCCAGCTCACGCGGGATCCCGTCGAAGAACTGCTTGAAGATGAAGACCGCGATCACGGCGGGCACCTGCGGGAAGATCACCGACCAGTACGTGTTCAGCAGGCTGAGCGCGTTGAGCTCCTGGAAGATCGGCACGATGAGCACCTGGCT
>Ga0164242_10003320_pt1 | contig 18414 bp, 19 predicted proteins | sample OricomgcompostMG_FD_108783 | JGI IMG/M metagenome (GOLD analysis project Ga0164242, IMG submission 108783) | Miracle-Growth compost microbial communities from Emeryville, California, USA - Original compost - Miracle growth compost (MG) ... | reverse complement strand
GCCCTACCTCGACATCCCGTTCCAGCACGCCAGCCCGCGCATCCTGAAACTGATGAAGCGCCCCGGCAACATCGACAAGACGCTGGAGCGCATCCAGAACTGGCGCAGGCAGGTACCCGACCTCACCATCCGCAGCACCTTCATCGTCGGCTTCCCCGGCGAGACCGACGCCGAATTCGAGGAACTGCTCGACTTCCTGCGCGAGGCCGAGCTGGACCGCGTCGGCGCCTTCGCCTATTCGCCGGTGGACGGCGCCAAGGCCAACGAACTCCCCGGCGCCGTTTCCGAGGAACTGAAGGAAGACCGCCTCGAACAGTTCATGGCCGTGCAGGCGGACATCTCCGCCGCCAAGCTGCAGCGCAAGATCGGCCGCACGATCAAGGTGCTGGTGGATGAGTCCAACGCCGACGGCGCCGTGGCCCGCTCCGCCGCCGACGCCCCGGAAATCGACGGCAGCGTGCTGATCGCCGACGGGCAGGCGCTGAAACCGGGCCAGTTCGTCGACGTGGTGGTCGAGGCGGCGAGCGAGCACGACCTGCATGCGCGCCTGGCGCATCCGACGCTCAAGGTGGTTTGATTTACGGTTGGGTGGTCGCTTCCGGTGTTTGTCTGCGACAGGCCTTGGCCAGTGCGCCACCTGACCCGATGACCGACAAAGCCTCAGCCACCTCTCGCCGTTCACCCTGAACGTAGGCCCGCAGGGCCGGAGTCGAAGGGCCCAACTCGAGAACGCACACGGGAGGGCGCATGAAGAAAACTCGCTACGTGCCACCTTCACGTGACGCAATCGACCCGCAGGTATTCGACCGAATGCCACTGGCGGCATGGCGCGACTATGCCCCCCTGCTCGAAAGCCGCGACTGGCCCGGCATCGATGCTCTCAACGCCGCTCGCCCCACCGACATGCATGAACGCTTCGTGGCCCAAACCCGCGAACTGCTCGCCGACAAGCTGCACTACGAACAACGCATCGCCGAGCACGGCAATATCGCCACCCGCGAACACAACTGGCACGACCTGTTCAACGCCCTGGTCTGGCTACGCTATCCAACGCTCAAGCGCGCACTCAACGCACGGCAGGTAGCCGAAATCGCCCGCATGGGCCCGAAGCAACGCTCGCGCGCCCAATGCGCACTCACCCACTTCGACGAAGCTGGTGTCGTGGTCACGCTACGCGGCCCGACACTCTTGCCACTGTGGGACACCCACGACTGGCACGGCCTGTTCTGGCGCGAGCGCACGGCCTGGCTGGACGGCCGCATCCATGCCGCCGTGTTCGGCCACGCCTTGCTCGAACATGCACTGACGCCAGGGCAATTCCTGGTGGGCAAGGCACTGGTGATGATGGTTCCTGCCGACTCTGCCGGGGTCCCAGCATCCGAAACCCCAACGCCATACTCCCCAGCGTCATCCCAGCGAAAGCTGGGATCCAGTGCCTGTGATTCTGCCGCACGCTGCACCGAAAGCATCGACACATGCGCGCAAGCCATCCGCAATGGCCATGCCCTGTGCGACCCACTGGAACTTCGCCCCCTGCCACTGGCCGGCATCCCCGGCTGGCATCCGGACAACGGACAGGAAGCCTTCCACCGCGAGGCACCGTGTTTTCGGCCAGTGAGGGCAGGGCGAAGCTACCCGGCGCGGTGGGTGCTGGGCGGCTGAGCGGGGCTTTGCCGCAACCGACACGTTCGCCCCCGTTTGCCTCGCTGACGACAAGGTGGAAGGATGGATGCACCCTTTCAGGATGGCACTTTTCACCAGAGGCAGCCCTTCTTGCTCAAGCTTTCAGCGCAGCGCCATGCGAAAAGCCTACTCCAGAGCCTGGCTTCGGTTTGCTTGTCGGCGACATGCGCAGTTGGGAGGCTCATTTTCCTGGCTATGTTCCAAGTCGCTGCGCGTAAGTTCTAACATCTCGTTCAAGGCGGACGGCTTCGCCGCCGCTTTAAGGTAAGGTCTGATCGACCAGCTTTTTGCCCGTCATTCCTGCGAAAGCAGGAATCCAGTGTCTTTACGTTCAATGACTTGACGGCACTGGATCCCAGCTTGGCCAGCCCTTCGGCTGTTGAAAAGCGCCTCGCTGGGATGACGAGCAAAATCAGACCTTCCTTAACTCAAGCGTTATGCTCAATCTGAGCATCACACTTATACACAGGGGAAAGACATGTTCAAGAAAGCTTTGCTCGCCGCAACCGCTGCGGCCGTTTTGGGTCTAGCCGGATGTGCGTCGGTGCCAATGGCAAACGAGCAGCAATCGTCCGCAGCTAAGGCCTTTCCGGCACCCGACGCAGGGAACGCTGGTTTGTACGTCTACCGCGATAGCTTTGTAGGCAAAGCGCTAAAAAAGGATATCTTCGTAGACGGTAAGTGCCTTGGCGAATCTGCGGACAAGGTCTTTTTCTACACGCAAGTTCCAGGTAACGCAAAGCACACGGTTTCCACAGAGTCCGAGTTCTCGCCGAACGATCTGGTGGTATACATGAAGGCGGGGGTCAACTATTTCATTCATCAATACATCAAGATGGGCGTGTTTGTCGGCGGAGCAAATCTTGAGACGGTTAGCAACGACAAGGGCAAAAGTGAAGTTGCAAGTCTCAAAATGGCTGCGAATGGTCAATGCAGTAAGTAGCATAACAATTCGTCCAAGCGGACGGCTCTGGCGGGCCGCCGCTTAACTCAAGCGTTCCAGCGAGCGCTGGAACACGGCGACTTCCGGACGTTGAAAGGCAAAGGCGCTGGATTCCAGCTTTCCCTGGAATGACGTGCATGGTAGGTTTCCTGCCGATGCTACTTCGCCAGGTTTGGAGTGCGTCCGGGGCGAGCGTACGATGCCGGGTAGTTGTCGCCATCGCAGACTGCCGAAATGTCTCCAACCTCGTCCCCCGTTTCGCGGAAAAGCCGCATCCGGGGCGCCCTGATGGGCGCCTTCGTCGGCGATGCGCTGGCGCTTGGCCCGCACTGGTACTACGACCTGGCCGCGCTCAGGCGCGACTATGGCGACTGGATCAGCGATTACACGGCGCCGAAACCGGGGCGCTATCACGAAGGCTTGCCGGCGGGGGCTTCGTCGCAGGCGGGGTTCATCCTGGCGTTGACGTTGCGTTCGCTGGTGGAGCGCAAGGGCTACGACGAGGCGGATTTCTGCGCGCGGATGGATCGCGAGCTGTTTCCGTTGCTGGACGGCACGCCGATGGCGGGGCCGGGCGGCTATACCAGCCAATCGATCCGCGAGGCGTGGAGCAAGCGGCGTGCCGGCTTGCCGTGGGGGCGGGTGGCCGGGTTGGCGGACAACACCGAGGCGGCGGAGCGGGTGCTGGCGATCGCCGTGCGCTATGCGGGCGAGCCGGCGTTGCTGGCGCGGCATGTGAGCAGCAATGTGGCCCTGACCCAACGCGATCCCACGGTGGGCGCGATGACGCTGGCGTTCGCCGCGGTGCTGGGGCAACTGGTGAACGGCGTGGCGCTGGACGAGGACTTGTCCGCCCGCTTGATGGGCTTGGTGAAGTCGGGCGAGCTGCCGTTCCATACCGTGACCAGCGGCGAGCTGGACGTGCCGCAAGGTGCGGAAGCTCCCTTGCAGGCGGGGCAGTTCGCCTCGCCCGATGCCTTGCTGACGGTGTCGTCCGTCGCGCGGGCGGCGCACGATTCGGGCGTTTCCATCGAGCCGGCATCGAAAATGGGCCTGGTCTACGGGTTGCCGTGTGCGGTGTACCACCAGTTTCCCGCAGCCTACTACCTCGCGGCGCGTTTCCAGGGCGACGTGGAGTAGGGCGTGCTCAACGCGGTGAATGCGGGTGGGCAGAACCAGGCGCGTGCCATCCTCACGGGGGCGCTGTGCGGCGCTATCGGCGGGTTCGAGGCGATCCCCGCGCGTTTCGTTGGCGGGTTGGAAAACGGCAGGGAATACCTGGCGCTGGCGGAGGCATTGGCCAGCCATGCCGGGTAGCACGACGGCGGCGAGGCGCCCATGAAGCGCATCTGGACCATCGTCGGCGTACGCGATGTCGCTCGCAGCTTCGGGTGGTACCAGCGCCTGCTTGGGTTGCCGGCGTCGGCGCCGGCCCACGAGTACTTCGGACAGCTACTGGATGCGGACGGGACGGTGCTGCTTTGCCTGCATGCCTGGGGCGAGCACGAGCATCCTTCGCTGACCAGCCCGGAGCGTGCGGAGCCTGGCAACGGGTTGTTGCTGTTTTTCCGGGTGGATGATTTCGAGGCGGCGCTGGGGCGGGCGCGTGGCCTGGTATCCAGGTTCGAGGAGGTGCCGGGTTTGAATCCGGCTACGGGAACCCTGGAGTTTTCGGTTCGCGATCCGGACGGGTATTACGTGACGATCAGTGCGCTTTAGGGAAGGCCTGATTTTGCTCGTCATCCCAGCGAAAGCTGGGATCCAGTGCCGTCAATTCATTGAACGTAAAGGCACTGGATTCCTGCTTTCGCAGGAATGACGGTTTTTTCGAGGCCCCCTGGCGCATCGTGCATTTCGGTGGTCGTGGGAGATGCCGCGACATCGGAAATGAAAAAGGGAGGCGCACTGCGCCTCCCGCTATCAATTTATAGCAGCCACGGGGGCTTGCGGCAAGATTCGGGGCGGGAACTAGACTCGCGGCCCTGCCGATAGGGCGGGACATGCGAGGCGACCAGGGCGATGGGTGATGATGCGCTGATTCCGGATGACGAGTGGATTCCGATTTCTGCCGGGAATTGCGGTTTGGTGGTGGGTCCGTTCTATCACGGGACGAAGGCGGATCTGTCGGCGGGGGATTTGCTGACGGCGGGTTTCCGGTCCAACTATGACGACAGTGTCGTGATGAACCACATTTATTTCACGGCTTTGCCGAAGGGCGCCGGGCTTGCCGCGGAGATGGCTAGGGGCGAGGGCAGGCCGCGGGTTTATATCGTGGTGCCGACGGGCGGGTTCGAAGACGATCCGAATGTCACGAACAAAAAGTTTCCCGGCAACCCGACGCGGTCCTACCGGAGCGGGGATCCGTTGAAGGTCGTCGGGGAGCTTGAGCGCTGGGAATCCCACGATCCGGAATTAATCCGGCAGTTGAGGAGCCGTGTCGAAGCGGGGATGGGGGAGATCATCAACTGAGGGGTTCGTCCGATATCTCCGGTCCGCTTCCTGCGGGCTATCGTTCCTGTGCCATCCCATGGCTGTCTGGAATGGTCTGGTCGCGCGTCGTTCCCTTCTCCCATCGGGAGAGTGGGAGTGAGGGTTCGGTCTTGCTGCAACGTCGCGCTTCGCCTGTACCCTCACCCGGCTGCCGTCACCCTCTCCCGGAGAGAGAGGGATGTATTGGGCAACCTCGCCATGCGGCCGGGTTCATCGGCTTCGACATGTATCGGTCAGGATTTCACCAGTTCCACGCGGCGGTTTTTGGCGCGGCCTTCGCTGCTGTCATTGTCGGCGATCGGCTTGTCTGGGCCATCGCCGGATGACTGCAGCCGGCCGGCCGCGATGCCGCCCTTGACCAGTTCGGCGACGACGCTGGCCGCGCGTTGCTGCGACAGCTTGACGTTGTAGTCGTGGCCGCCGACGTTGTCGGTGTTGCCGACGACCGACAGTTTCAGGTCGGGATTGTCTTTCAGCAGCGCGATCACCTGCGCGATCACCGGTTTGGCGTCGGGCCGCAGCGTGGCCTTGTCGAAATCGAAGTTGACGTACAGCGCGACGTGGCCGTCCTTGTCCAGCGCGGCTTTCAGTTCGCTCGCCTGCGCGGGCTTGATCGAGGCCTGGAAGGCCTTTTCCTCGATCACGGTGACGTCGATTGCGCCGTTGTTTTCATCGGAATCGACTTGCATCCAGATCGCCTGGCCGTGGTCGTCGTAGCGCGCGACCGTGGAACTGTCGTCGGTGTACAGGATCTGCGCGCCGAGATCCTGCAAGGCCTTGCGATAGTTCATCTGGGATTCCAACTCCGTGGGGTCCGGCGCGCCCTTTTCCAGGTCGTACTCGATCGCGTAGTACGCGCCCTGGACGTTGGTCGGGTTGTTGCCGTCGTCACTGTGGACGAGGAATTCGTGCTGGTCGAAGCGCTTTTGCTCGGGCTTGCCGGCGGTGAAGTTAGGCATGTGGCCGAGCAGCCTGTAATCGGCGCCCGAGGGCGCGACCAGGGTCGGCTTGAGCGGTTGTTTGTCGACGACGGTGATCGTGATGTCGTTCAGGTTGTCGTCCGCGCCGACCTCGATCCAGGTGTCCTGGCCGTCCTTGCTCAATACGCCGTACAGCGCATGTTCTTCGGTGCGGGTGATGTGTACGCCAAGCTGGCCGAACTGCGACTTGTAGTTCTCGATCATCTCCAGCGCGCTCATCGCTTCCGCGCCTTGCTTGAGGTCGTATTCCTGGCTGCAGTAGCGGCCTGCGACATCGACCCAGTCCGAGTCCTGCAGGAACGGATGGTGCTCGAAGACGTGGCGTGTGGGCGGCCCGGCGGCGATGTAGTCCGGCAGCGAACCCATCGGTGCGCAGGCCTTGCCGCCGTCGGCGGCCCATGCGGGCGTCAGTGTGGCGAAGCCGAGCAGAAGGGCGGCCAGTGCGGCGGCGTGCCGCGGGAGCCGGATGGAATCCGTCGAAGTCGATGGAGTCATGGTGAGCGTCCTCTCGTCAGTGCATGGGAACTTCGGCATGGCCACCGTGGGCGTTGGCGTCGCCGGCGATGTGTGTGCAATTTGCGGGGGGCGTCAGCGACGCCGCAGCGGGCTTCTCGAAACGGATTCCGGTCAGGTCGAGCAAGGTTTGTGGCGTCGGGCTGCCTTCCATCGCCACCTCGACCTTCATGGCCAGGTGACGGGCCTCGTCCAGCCAGACTTTGCCGCCACCCGGCATCTCGATGATCCGGGTGGTGACGCCGCCCAGCGTTTCCTTGCCGCCGCGCGGCGCATCGGCCGGGATCTGCGCAGCCATGGCGAAGGCGCCGGGCACCGGGTCCAACAGTTCCGGCGGACCGTCGGGGCTGTAGTCGATCACGCTGCATGGCCCTGGTGCATTGGAGTCGCTGGCATATTGCTTGTGCGCGGCGAAGTCGAACCACGTGTGCGAATGCCAGCCATGGGCGCGCGACAACTCGATGGCTTCTCGCGTGCCGTCGCGGTGGATGGCGATGCTCATGCCGCCGGCGCCGCGTGCCGGCCTGGCCAGCGTGTATGTCGTGGGCGGCGGAGGCACCGTGGCGTTCGCGGATGCAGTGAGCAGCGCCGCACAGCCGGCGATCGGGGCATGGGCGAACCATCGGTGGCGGATGTTCATCGGCGTGTCTTCCTGGTCAGTGGCATCGACCTGGGACGAAGGGCAGGGCGGGCGAATGGCGGGCGGTTCCGGATTGCGCTGCGTGCGCCTCGCGGCAAGGCGCCGTGCGACGCACGCAGCGGGGATGGCTTCAGCCGCCGCCGGCACCGGCGCCCCGCTTGGGATCGGTCACGCCCTTGATGCCGTTGTAGCTATTCGTCATCGGACCGGTCGGCTTGGGTTTGACCGGGATGTCCTGACCGTTCTTGTTGGTCATGACGTAGGCACCGGTGGCATTGTTCCGGTTGCTGCCGCCGCCGGTCGGTGCTCCGCCCTCGCCCGGTCCGGTGCCGCCGTCCTGGCCGCCGCGATGGCCCGGATTTATGCCCTTGCCGGTGCCACTGACCAGGGTGCCGCCGCCTTGCGAGCCGATATCGGGATCGTCGCCGACACCGGAGTCGGTGTTGCCCATGCCTTTTATGTGATGTCCGTTCACCCATTGCCCGCCGCCCTCGGCCGGGCCATTCATGGGTCTGCCATTCTCCCAGGTGAGGCCGTCACTATCCGTTCCGGACCACTTTTTGTGATTCTTGAACTGAAGCGAGCCATGGTCGGATGTGGTTGTCCCGTTGCCGTCGCCGCTGAAGGGTCCCTGGTATTCCTGTATATCCTCACTAAGACTGTCTGATTCACCGGCCACCCCGCCGTTGTCGAGATGGATGCCACCCTGGTGATCGCCCTGGGCATTGACGCCGCCGGCATTGCGCTGAGGCCCGGTGGTGACGCCGGCGCTGTAGCTCTGTCCGTGCGCACCCTTCAGGGGCGACGCTCCGCCCACGCTGATTTGCTTGCCGTTGACGCCCTTGATCGTCTGCGTGCCGCCGAGCGTGACCTTTTGCCCATTGGGGCCGGTGATCGTGGTGGGTCCGGTCTGGCCGTACTGGTATCCGGGCTTCCCGGTGGCTTTGGCGGGGGCGCGGCTGCCGACGTTGCTGCGCGATTGCCCGACGGAGGGAACCACGCTGCTGCGCGATGACCCGGCGACCGGGGCGATGCCCGCCGCGCCGTAACGTGTGACATGCGGGTTGTTGGCGCTGCTGCTGACAGGTTGGGGCGTTTGCGTGCTGCCGGGCGTAGTGGGTCGGGCCTGGCCGTACTGGTATCCGGATGTCCCGGCGGTGCCATGGGTGCCACCCTGATGGTTGTGCGATTGCCCGGCGGGTGGGGCGACACTCGCTGTGCCGTGGCGCGCGACGACATGCCGCTTGCCGGCGCCGTCGTGGCTGGTGTATTGCGCGTTCGCGGTCGTCACCATGGCGAGGGCCAGTGCGATCACGAACGACATGGATACCGGCGCGGCGGTGTGGCTGGAAAAGAACGATGTCTTGTGCATGGGGTTCTCCTGGTCGGATGACGCATGGCGTGGTGTGTGGATGCCATGCAGCGGGGATGTCGCAACTCGACGGCGTCGGGGCGTCGAGGGTGGTGCGGCCTTCCGTGGGGCGGCGCGGGCCGGAGCCGCTTCAGCCGCCGCCGGCGCCGCTGCCCCGCTTGGGATCGGTCACGCCCTTGGCGCCGTTGTAGCTGTTGATCATCGGGCCGGTCGGCTTGGGTTTGACCGGAATGTCCTGGCCGTACTTGCTGGTCACGACGTAGGCACCGGTGGCGTTGTTGCGGCTGGAGCCGCCGCCCGTCGATGCTCCGTCCGTGCCGGGTCCGTTGCCGCCGCCATCCTGGCCGCGATGGCCGGGATGGATGCCCTTGCCGGTGCCGCTGACCAGGGTGCCGCCGCCTTGCGAACCGATGTCGGGATCGTCGCCGACACCGCCACCCTCCTGGTTCTTGAATTGCTCGGCTCGACTGTTGCCGGACTTGGTGGTGGCGGCGCTTTTGCTGCCACAGCCATATCCCGTCAGGCTGCAGACGAACGACTTCTTGCCGTCCGCGGCGTCTTTCGAACCCGAGTCCCTGCCCGGTTTGGGGGAGTAGGTGCCATCCTTGTTGCGCTGGGTGACCTGGTCGAATTGCTTGACCGTCTTCTTGCCTTGCGATTCACCGGCCATGCCACCGTTGTTGAAATACACGCCACCCTGGTGATCGCCCTGGGCATTGACGCCGCCGGCGTTGCGCTGGGGCCCGGTGGTGACGCCGGCGCTGTAGCTCTGCCCGTGTGCACCCTTCAGGGGCGATGCCCCGCCCACGCTGATCTGCTTGCCGTTGACGCCCTTGATCGTCTGCGTGCCGCCGAGCGTGATCTTTTGCCCATTGGGGCCGGTGATCGTGGTGGGTCCGGTCTGGCCGTACTGGTATCCGGGCTTCCCGGTGGCTTTGGCGGGGGCGCGGCTGCCGACGTTGCTGCGCGACTGCCCGGCGGAGGGGGCCACGCCGCTGCGCGCTCGCCCAGCGGCCGGGGCCGCGCTCGCCGTGCCGTGGTGTGCGACATGCCGATGGTTGGCGCCGTCGTGGCGGGTGTACTGCGCGTTCGCGGCCGTGGTCATGGCGAGCGCCAGCGCGATCGCGAGCGACATGGATACCGGTGCGGTGGCGCGGTTGGAAAGAAACGATGCCTTGTTCATGCGAATCTCCTGGTCGGGCAGGTCCTGGCGCGGCGGACGCGCCATGCGGCTGTTCCATGCGGCAGGGACGCCGCGGCTCAACCGCCGTCGAGGTCGAGGGTGTCGGCGTCGCTCTTGCGGCGGCGCTGGTCCTTGGCGGCGAAGCTGGCCATGCAGCCGTCGCGCTTGACCATTGCGCAGTCGAGGTAGCGCGAGGCTTCGGCCAGCGCAGCGCGTACCGCCTTGCTCGCGGGCGTGGTTTTCGCGTGGTGGAGGCTTCCGCCCAGTCCCGACCAAGTCGAGCCGTCGGCTTCGACGGTGCTGTCGCTGCTGCGGCCTTCGACGGTACGCGAGTACACGACCTGCGAGGTTTCCGCGTCGATCACGCGCAGGTCGATGGCGACGTAGGCCTGGGTCTTTTCGCCGCCCACGTGGAAGCCGGCGAAGCTGATGCCGCCGCTGGTGTCGGAGGTATTCTCGGTGTTCGCCGCGACCGAACCGGTAACGAGGTAGTGCGCGCCGGTGACGTTGCCGCTGGCGGGGCCGCTGCCCTGGCGCACGCGTCCCGAGCGCGCGAAATCCTGCTCGGCCAGCGCCGCGTTGATCTTCTGGCGCTCGACGACGTTGAAATCGCCGGTGGCGCTCAGCTCGTTGCCGAGCACGTCGGCGAGTTGCGCGCCCACGCTGCCGTGGAACCAGCTCGCGCCGCTGCCATTGTTGGTGAAGTCGATCACCGCCACGCTGGGCCGCGTGCCTTGCGCCGCGGCGCCTGCACTGACGGCCAGCGCCAGCGCGCAGAGTGTGTACAGCCTGGTTGCATGTCGCATGTCTTTCTCCTGTCGAACGTGTGTGTCCGTGCCGCCTGCGCCGCTACCAGTTCTTCGGCAGGTCGGCGGGTGGCGAGATCAGTTAGTCCTGTCCGGAAACGAAGTGGTAGAACGCTGGAACCTGGGCGAGGTAATTCGGCGCGACCGGTTTCGGCTGGATGCCTTGCCAGAAACCGGCGCGCATCGCGATCTGTGCGTCGAATACCTGCAAGGTGCCGGCGATGGTGAGGAGCAGGGTGTAGCCCTGCTGCAGGTATGTGGCTTGCCCACCGGCCTTTTCCGCAGTGGTGAGCAAGCCCGCGAGATGGGCAACGATGGGTTGCAGCGTGGCGTAGGCATGCACGTACGCCGCGCGTTCGTTCGCCAGGCCGGCTTGCGCGATCTGCCGATGTTGCGCGATCAGTGTCGGCAAGCGGGCGTTGACGCCGGCCACGCAAGCCGCGTTGGGCGAACACTCGGTGCTGTCGCCGCAGGTCGGCGGCCGCGGACAGGCAAGGTAGGCCTTGCGCAGCCCCGCGTCGGCCGCGTCGTGGCGGCGGTCGTTTTCTGCCTGCAGTTCCGCGATCGCATGCCGTACTTCGTCCAGGGTCTCGCTGATACGTGTCTGCTGGGTCTGTACGTAGGAGGCCACTTCGATGCCGGCGCGCATGTTTTGCGGATGGGATGCGGCGGCTTGCGCGCCGGCGCGCATCCGGGCTGCGTATTGCATGGCCATGGCGACTTGTTGATCCTGCGACGCGCCCTGCATGCGTCGGGCCAGCGCCATGGCGTCGGTGGTGCCTGGCGAGCTGGCGATCCCCGCATTCATGGCCGCAAGCGCGGCGTGGTAGTCCGCGCGCGACCGCTGCAGCGCCGGGCCCGTCGGCGTCGGCACGCCTTCGTATTGCGGGTCGGCCCTGACCAGGGCAAGCATGCCGCTTGCTTGCGCCAGCGACTGCGGCGGTGCCGGCAGGTGGTCGAACATGGCCTGCCAGCGTGCGGCGTTCCAGGCCGCCGTTGCAGCCGCACATCCGCTGGCGGCGAGCAGCAGGCCGATGGCGAATGTCGATATGCGGTGCATGGGGCGGCTCCGTGTGGCACGGTGGAATGGCTGCGTGGGCGATGGGTTTCCTGGACGGCTACGGGGCGGCCGGTGGCGTGTAGTCGCAATCGCCGATGCGGGTGCCGGTGTAGGTCATGTCCATGGTCGTGGGCTGGCCGCCGCTGTTCATGGCCGCGTGGATCTTGCCTTGCACGTCGTCGCCGTGCACCGTGAAGACGGCGTTGCCGGTCATCGTGGCGTCGCCGGTGCAGACGATGTCGAAGCTGATGCTGTCGCCGGTCTGTCGGTAATGGGTCGCCGTGCAGTCTTTCTGGGTATGCATGATGTCGCGCGGATCGGGCCTGGCCTTGCGCGTGCACACCTTCATCGTGTGCACGGGCGGCGTCATCGCGGGCATGCCGGGGACGTGCATGGTGCTGTTGACGGTGACCTTCATCAGGTTGCCGGGCTCGGTGGCGCAGGCGGCTGCGGCGACCAGTGCGGTCGCGCCGAAGGCGAGGATGCGACGGGCTGTGCGGGTTTGCATGAGGGTTCTCCTGCTGTGGTGGAAGGTTTCGTTGCGGGTTGCGTGGTGACTGCGGCGATGGGTTGCATGCGGCAGGCGCGGAGAAGATCGCGGGTTTCCGGTGGCGGTCAGGGCAGCGCGCTTACCGACAGCGCGATCTGCTTCGCCATGGCCTCCTGTGCCGCGTGCTTGAAGGCGATCTGCGCGCCGCAGATGCCGCCCTTGACCACGACGCCGACGTACCAGCCGGTGCCCTGCGCATGGCTGGTCCGGTACTGGTACCAGAGCCGCTGCGGGCTGCTTTCGAGGGTCTTCACCGGCTGCAGCGTGGACTGGACGATGGGTTTGACGTCCGCCAGCGTGGTGAGTCTGTCGCTGAAGGAAACCACCGCGCTGGCCGAATGGTCCGGGGCCGACGCGCTGCTTTTGATGAGCGCATCGACCTTCCAGCCGGCGGGCACGGTCATCTGGCAGTGGCCCTTCTTCGGCACCAGGTGCTGGGCGGCGGGGGGCGGTGGCGCGGCGTTCGCCGCGATGGCGACGGACAGCGTCGCGATCAGTGCGCAGGACTTGGCTACGTGCATGGCTTTCTCTCCTTGGCTTCGATGAGTACGTCGTGCAATCACGGTCGGTGGACGCGCACCACGGCCTGCAGTGCACGGATTTCCGCGGCGTCGGGTGCAAGGGTTTCGCGGTTGCGCGCGAGGCCGGCCGCGTGCGCCTTTTCCCGCTGCAGCTCTGCGGCGTCCGGCTTGCCCTGGCAGCCGCCGCAATCGCCGAAGAAGGCGTCCGGTGGCGGAAGGGCTTCCTCGATCACGTCGACGATGCGTTGGTAGCGATCCGCGTCGAGATGGCGCTCGTCCACGATCTGGAGGTCGGCCTGGCCGTTGCGCAGGTGGGTCGCGCGCGCGGTGGTCGCATCGTCGGGCGGCGTGGCCAGTTCCAGCGAGGCGGCGGCCTTGCCGGTCGCCTTGGCCTGTTCGGCCGAGAGCGCCCGTACCTTCGAGTAGTCGCCGCTCTGCATGGCCTCGTCCAGCGCGGCCTGGACCGCTTTCTGCCGCGCGTCCATGGCCGCCATCGCCGGCGCGTCCGCCCGGGTGTCGGCCTCGGACTCGGCCTCGTAGTCGCGCTGCTGGCGCAACGCGTCCAGGTCCTGCGCGGTCGGATGCCGCACGCGTGCGGCGGCGGCGCGCATCACCGCGAGATACAGGTCGATGTCGTCCTTCGTGATCGGGACGAGTTGTGGATCGGACCATGCCGTATTCGATCCGCCGCCGCTCGCCGAACCGGTTGCTGCTGAGACCGCCACGCTCGACGGCGGCGCGCCCGCCGCCGCGGAAGTACCGCCGCTGCAGCCGCCCAGCATCGGGACCAGCGCCAGCATGCCGAGTACAGGCAGGGTGACGTCGCGTTTCATCGATGGATTCCCCGTGGATCGTTCACGTGAAGGGTCTCGTTGCCGGGTGCGATCAAGGCGTGGCGCCGACGCTGGCGGCGAGCTGCTTCACCAGGGCTTCCTTGCCGGTGGGTGCGCCGATCTGCGCGCCGCAGACCGCACCGTGGGGACCCGGCACGCCGACGTAGTAACCCGGCTTGCTGTCGGAGCCGTAGCGGTAGAACAGACGTTTCGACGAATCCTCGAACACCTGCCTGGGCGGATAAGTGCCCTCCACGATCTGTTTGCTGAAGGCGAGGCCCGTGTCCGGCGCGCTGGTGGAAATCAGCGCGTGCATGGTGCCGTCGGGCGAAGCCGCGCTGGACTTCAGCAACTTGCCGACCTGCCAGTCGGCGGGCACCGTCATCTGGCAGTCACCCTTATGCGAATGCAAGGTGATGCCATCGGCGTGCGCGGTACCGCCCATGGCGAGCGCGGAGAGCAGCAGGGGAAACGCGATGCGTGACATGGAACCCTCCCGTGGGTTGTCGTGTGCCGTGCCTACCAGTTGAACCCGACGCCTGCGGATACGCTGTGCTTCCCGCCGGCGGACGCGCCGCCAAACGAGAAGCTGGCGTGCCTGCCCAGCGTGCGCCTGTAGCCGATCGCGATCGCCTGCTGGCCGCCTTGCGCGCCGACCCCGACGCTGATGTTGTTGGCGCCGTCGCCGGAGGTGTTCTGTGCCAGCCCGGCCCATGCCGCACTCGCTGCGCCGACCTGGTTGATGCGCCTGTCGACCTGGTGGAAGCGCGTGTTGGTCCGCTGCTCGAAGTTCGAGAGGTCGGTGGTGACGTGGGCGATCGCCTGGTTGGTGTAGGACCTGGCCTCGCCAAGGCTCTGCTGCGACACGGTGTCGGCATAGCTGTCGGCGGCCTGCAGCGCATCCTGTGTCTGCGCGTCCAGCTGGCTCACGTTGACGGCATCGTTCGCGGACGTGCCGGCGGCCACGTTGACGATCTGGCGGAAGGTCCCGGTGGCGGCATCCCCCACGGACACGGTGTCTTCGCGGTCGGCGACGGATTTCCAGCCCAGTGCGACGCCATCTGCGACGGTGTCGCTGCTGTCGATGCCCAGCGCCATGCTGTGCGGTTCCTCCGCGGTGGCACCTTTGCCGATGGCGATCGACCAGGATGCGTTCGCTTCGCTGTACGCGCTCAAGGCCAGTGCATCCATGCCGTCGGTGCGGGCACTGCTGCCGAAGGCGGCGGAATCCTGGCCGTCCGATTCACCTCCTGCCGTTGCGCCGTAGCCCACGGCGATGCTGCGTGGTGCGCTGGCGGAAGCGTCGGAGCCGAGCGCGGTGCTGTAGTCGCCGGCCGCCAGCGCGGCGGTGCCGAGGGCGCTGGATTGCATGCCGCTGGCGGTGCCGCCCGCGCCGCCCACGCCGCCCACGCCGAGCGCGGCGCTGCCGGGACCCGCTGCGGCGCTTTTTTCGCCGATGGCGGTGCTGTCGTCGCCCGTGGCTTGCACGCCGAAACCGAAGGCGCTGGAAAAAACGCCGCTGGCCTGGCTGTGGGTGCGTTTGCTCATGGTTCCTTCCCCTTCCCGCAAATGGAAACAGCCGGCCTGGCCTGTGCCGGAACGAGGCAGGATGCTGTGACCCGGGAATGCAAGCTGTCACGTCACGCAGCGTCCATAAAACATCATCGAAACGTAAAACATCTATATTTTCATATAGATAAGAGGACGTTCTGGCGTGCTGGCCCGAGCGGGAAAGCACTGGCACAATCGTCGGCAGGGAATGAAGCGAGGGGATGGAGATGAAGGGGCTGTTGTCCGATGCATTTCCGGCATCCGCATGGCGCTGGGGCGATGGCTACCTGCTGGAGCCCGGACGCCGCCGCTTGACCCGCCACGACGAGCCGGTCGACGTGGAAGACCGCGCCTTCGATTTGATCGTGCTGCTGCTGCAACACCACGAACGGGCGCTGGACCGGCAGGAAGTCATTGCCGAGATCTGGAACAAGCGCCCGGTCAGCGACGCCACCCTGCGCCAGTTGGTATACAAGGCGCGTCGCGCGGTGGGCGACGATGGCAGCCATCAAGCCGTGATCAGCACGCTCTACGGTCGCAGCCTGCAGTGGATCGCGCCGGTGGAGATGGTGCTCGAGGCGGGCCCGGCTACCGATGGGGTCCCGGCGGCGCCCAGCACCCTGTTGGCGCCGCAGCCTGCCGGCGTGCCAGCGGTCGTGCCACCCGTTGCAGAGTCCACTCCGGTGACACGCTGGTCTTGGCGGCGCTGGTCGGTCGTTGCGGTATCGGCATGCGTGATCGTGGGCGCGGCAATATGGCTGGGCGCGCGAGTGTTGCGTCAACCGGGAGCTACGGCATCGACGCATATGCCGCGGTTGGCGATCGAGCCTTTCGCCAACGCGACGGGAGAGCACGATCTTGATTGGGTACGCAATGGCTTACCTGGCCTGATGGGCAGCCTGCTGGGCGAAGCGGGCGGCCTCGATGTGGTGGACAGCAAGCAAGTGGCCCACGCATGGCAGTTCGAGCCCACGCAAGGCCGCAATCACGAACAGCAGCTGCGCTTCGCTACCGGCGCGGACGTGCTGGTGAGCGGGCGACTCACCAGGCTGGCGGACAAGGTGTACGAGTTGACCCTGCATGTGCAGCCCGCGAGGGGTGATTCTGTCGATGTTCGGGTCGATGGCGAGCGACCGGGCGTGCTGGCGGCCGATGCCGTGTCCCGCGTCCGCCGCCGCTTGGGTGTCGCTGTCCGGTCGGTGATCAAAAGCAAGCTGCCGAGCGATCCGTTTCTCGCCGAAGCGTTTGCACGCGGAATAGATCTGTCGACGCATGGCAAATACACGGATGCGCAGTCCTATTTTGCGTTGTGCGCGAAGGGTGCCCCGGATTATTTGCCGGCGCGCCTTTTGCTGGGGGACGCGCAGGTCATGGCCAACGACATGCAGGCGGGTGAGAAAACCTTGAAGGATACGTTGGCGATGGCGTAGAAGCGCAACGACGTTCGCATGGCCGCGCGGGTACTGTTCGCCTTGGGACTTCTCGAGGTCAATCGCGGCCAAGCGGGCACGGGGTTGCGTCACCTGCAACAATCAATGGTGTACGCGCGCCGCAGCGCGGATGCCGAGTTTGAAATCGGCGCTCATCTCGTCGCCGCGGCAGCTGCCATCAAGATGAACAAGCCCGACGTGTCTGCGCGTGAACTGGATGCAGGCAAGCGGTTGTTGGCGCAGCACCCGAACTTTCGCAAGGCGCAGAACGTGATGTACGACGTCGAGGGCGTGATCGCCGCCAGCACGGGCGATCATGCGGCGATGATGTCGGCGCTGCGGGCCAGCCTGGCGTTGAACGAATCGCTTGGAAACGAGCGTGCCGTCGTGAACAGCATGAACAATCTGGCGGCCGGACTGGATGTTTCGGGGCAGCCGATGGATTCGATGATGATCGTGCTGCCGGCCTATCGCCGGGCCATGCAGAGCCGGTACCGCGAACTCGAGTTTCAGACTGCCGATACCTTGAACGACGATCTCTGGAAGATCGGTCTCGAAAAGCAGTTGATTGCGGCAAGTCGCAGCCTGCTGGCTTTGGCCCAACAGGAAAGCAGCAAACCGTGGCAGGTCACGGTCCTGCACCACGTCGCGTCTGCGCAGCTTGCGCAAGGGAATGCCGCCGACGCACTGGCGAGCGTGCGCAAAGCCGATTCGTTGATCGCTCCGGGTGACTTGAATTCCGACCTTTACCTCGATGCTCGAATGCTGGAAGCCCGGGCGGCGTTTGTTGCCGAACCAGCGGCATTGCCACAGGTCAGCAAGCAACTGGATACCTATCTCGCGGCACACACGGGAAACACCGCTTCCCGTGATTCCATGAGGGCCGGTTTCCGGCGGCAGAAGCTGGTGCATGCACTCGCCTACGCCGCGGCTGGCCAGTCGTCGATGGCGTCGTCGTCCTTGCGGGACGCGTCTTCCCGGCAATTTCGCGACGGGCTCGATGACTCGGAACTGAGGGAAGTGGCGCTGACGATCGCGATAGCAAACGACGACAAGACCGCCGCCAGCATTGCGCTGGAGGGTTTTGACGTGGCGAGTGCCCAGAGTGGAGGGGTGCTGGCGCTGTACGCGAAATGGGCTGCAAAGAGCGACGATGCGGCCGCCGCAAGCCGTGTGGAGGCACGGTTGTCCGCATTGGGCAAGCAAGGTCTGGATTCATTGATGTCCGCAGGGCTTGACCCGAACCATCCGCTGGATGGTTCGGCGGTTGCTGCTGCCGGCAGTGGCGACTGACGGTTCAGGCAGTGTCGAGACGGGCATGGGTGAAATCGTCAACTGAGGAGTTGAAGGAGCGATTGCCATGGGAGCAATCGACTCCTGGTGCGCGTCATTGTTTTGTGCTCGCTTCGTAGCCGACCTCGACGATCAGGAACCGTGCGCGTCCACCCGGTAGCTCCGTCTCGAACTCGTCGTCGACGTGCTTCTTCAGCACCGCGCGGGCCAGTGGCGAGTCGATGCTGATCCAGCCGAGTTTGGCGTCGGTCTCGTCGGGGCCGACGATGCGGTAGCGGACTTCCTCGCTGCTGGCGAGGTTTTCCAGCACGATGACGGCGCCGAAGAACACGGTCTCGCGATCGGCGGGCGCACCCTCGGCCACTTTCAGCGCAGGGATGCGCTTGCTGAGATAGCGCACGCGGCGGTCGATCTCGCCGAGCTGTTTCTTGCGGTAGGTGTATTCGGCGTTTTCCGAGCGGTCGCCTTCGGCCGCGGCGGCGGCCAGTGCCTTGACCACCTCGGGGCGCAGGGTGTGCCAGAGGTGGTCGAGTTCGGCCTTGAGCTTCTCGAAGCCGGCGCGGGTG
>Ga0164242_10003319_pt1 | contig 18416 bp, 16 predicted proteins | sample OricomgcompostMG_FD_108783 | JGI IMG/M metagenome (GOLD analysis project Ga0164242, IMG submission 108783) | Miracle-Growth compost microbial communities from Emeryville, California, USA - Original compost - Miracle growth compost (MG) ... | reverse complement strand
GGCAGTTTGGGTTCCGTTGCACTTGGTCTGCAGTTCCTCGGACTTAATGATGGCTGCACTTGCTGCACATCGAACACTCGCATCTCCGCGCAGCCCAATACGACACATAGGTGACGTGCCATACCCGTATCAATGCCGATACGAACCTGTGTAGAGTAGCGTCCACCGAACATCTCATTTGTACGCTGCACCATCTCAACAAACGAATTTGCAAACGCCACGGCCTTCAAAACACGTTCATGCTCATCGTCTGTGGGCGAGAGAACAACGGCGTGTAGGCGGGCAGAGTGATAGTCCACCCGCTGAATTTCAAAAGTCGTCACCAGACGATCTGATGCACCATAATGCAGATGCAGAAACTGCATGGCCCGCTTTTGGTTGGCTTCGCTTTCTGAGTTCTGGCCAGCATAGTTCGAGTTAAAATCCATCAGGTTTGCGTAGATATGCACGCCGTCCGTCAATACTGCTCGGCCATAAGGCAAGTCTTTTACCTGCGTCTCTGCACCTGCACCGCTACGTCCGGCTTCTTTCAATATGCGAGGCCGATACTGTGTAGCGAAATCCTCAACCACAACACTTGAAGCCACAAACTGGTTGTTAAATTTTGCAATTCGCTCCCGACTGCGTTGCGCATTCCACGCCATTTCACTCGACCTCATCTGTTACGCCCGATTCTTTGGGCATTATATCGCAAAAATTGTATCCGCAAGTCCATTTGTTCTCTTTTTGTGCGGATAAATTGATGTGATTACTGCTTCTATTGGAGAAAATGGCGTCAAATGGGAATTTTTAGGAATTTTTCGTATGTTTCGGAACATTTGAAAGTCGGTGCACAACCCGTGCGGCAAGCATGGCGATGTTGCACATCCTTTGGTCCGATTCGTCAGAGAAATTTAAACGGCGACGACCGCTTACGACCGCTGGCAGTGGGGCGGCTGATGGCCGCTTTGGGGCGCATAACTGTCAAGGAGACGGAGGGGAAGATAGACGATAATCAGCAGAAAAATATGCAAAATGAACTTAGTTAGCGGCGCGCATTGATTATGAATTGAAAATGATTTGTATGTGATTAAATTTTCATAAATATAGAGCTATTAAATAAATAATGGTTTCAATATTATATATTGTATTGAAATTGTCATCATTAAGACTCTTAAGTTTTAAAATTAGAGCGCACTGGGAACGACTTAAAGGCGATGGACGATCATGGTGATCCTGTCCTTTCGGGAGGCTTTAAGTATGTTCGTGATGCAGCGTAATCATTGGCTTTTGGGAACGACGGCGGTGACGCTTGCGCTCGCTTTCGATCAGGCGGCGACGGCTCAGGTCAGCGACGCCGCGCAAAATGCCGAGACCACAAACAAGAATATCGAGACGGTCGTGGTGGTCGGCACGCGCGACCAGGCGCGTGATATCAAGAAGCAGTCGAACGCCCTTATCGATATTGCGCCGCTGGAACAGATTCGCGCCCTGCCTGACGCCAATGCGGCCGAGGCGCTGCAACGCCTGCCGGGGATCTCCATGGAGTCCGATTCCGGCGCGGGCCGCTATATCAATATCCGCGGCATGGATGGCGATCTCAACGGCACGACCTTCGATGGCGTGCGCATGATGGCCAACAATCCTCAGACCCCGCAGGGCGGCGCGCGCGCCGTGGCCTTTGACGCCTTTCCGGCGGGGATTCTGGGCGGCCTTGAGGTGATCAAGTCCCTGACCCCGGACATGGACGCCGAAGGGCTCGGCGGCGTGGTCAATATTCAGCCGCGCTCCATTCCGGCCGGTAAGAACGAAGTGTTCGACGCCACCTTAGGCGGAGGTGTGGAAACCTTGCGCCATACCGGCGTCGTCAAGGGCGACGTCACCTTCGGCAAGCGCTTCTTCGACGGCAGGCTGTCGCTGATCGGCAGCTATGCCTATCTCAAGGACGCGCGCGGCATCGACGATATCGAGGCCGACTATATCAACGATCCCACGGTCACGCCCGCGGGCACGAGCGCCTTCTTGACGCAGAAGGCCTTCGACGACGTCCAGTATCGCTGGTACCAGTATCACCGCACGCGCCAGGGCTATGGCGGCGGCCTGACCTACAAGATCGACGACAATTCGCAAATCTATCTGCGCGGCTTCCACGCCGGTTATGTCGAGACCGCCAACAAGCACGAATTCATCCTGAACGGACTGGCCGATAATATTGTCAGTGTCGATAATGCGACGGGCAATTTCACCTCCAGCGGCGTCAGCCCGCAATATTCCGACATCAATACGCGCGAACAGCTCGGCAACGATCTGATCGAACTGGGCGGCGATACGCTGCTGGCCGACAAGGTGAAGGTGGATGCGCGCCTGTCCTGGACGGAAGGCACGGATAAATTCCCCTATTCTATCAATGCCCGCTTCGTCGATCCCAACCCTGTCGATGTGATCTATAACAATACCGACGCCAAACACCCGGTCTATCAGGTGCAGGGCGGCGTCAATGTGCTCGATCCCTCGCTCTACACCAGGCTGAAAAAGGGCAATAGCCCGTCCAAAAACAACGATCAGGAATATGCGGGCAATCTGAATTTCACCCTGCCGCTGGACCTGATCGGCGACAATGGCTTCCTGAAGTTCGGCGGCAATGTGCGCGAGCGCACCCGCAAGCAGCAGGACTATGCCGCCGATTTCGCCGTCAGCGCGGTCTCGCTCAGCGATTATGTCACCGGCGGCGATGTGACCTATTACAAAGGCCAATACAATATCGGGCCGCAACCGGACTACGCCAAGCTGCTCACTATCCCGCAGACCCCCTTGAGCGCTGATCCTTCGACCTATGAGGACGACAACGAAAACATCTATGCCGGTTACGTGCAGTACAATACCAGCTTCGGAAAGCTGGATGTCGCCGGCGGCATGCGCGTCGAGACCACGGACGGAACCTACCGGGCGAACGATGTCGATGCCGACGGCAACTTCCTCGCCAAGCATGACACCCATCACAAATACACCAATTTTTTCCCCGACCTGAGCTTCAAATATGATCCGAACGATCAGGTCCAGCTGCGCGCGGCCTTCTCGTCGGCGATCGCCCGGCCCGGCTTCAACCAGATCACGGCGGCGCGCTCGATCGACACCTTCAACGCCACCCCGGTCGTCACACAGGGCAATCCGGACCTGAAGCCGACGCTCGGTCACAATCTCGACCTGTCCGCTGCCTATTACCTGCCGCACAAGGGCATGGTGTCGGTGGGGCTGTTCTATAAGGCCTTTGACAGTTACATCATCGCCACCGAGACGCTCGGCGCGACCGATGTGTCGGGGTTTACCGGGCAAAAGGTCAATCTGATCAGCTATTCCAATGTCGGCTCGGCCAGGGCGCAAGGCGTGGAGTTGAGCTATGACCAAGCGTTCGACTTCCTGCCTGGCGCGCTGTCCGGCGCAGGCTTTGAAGGCAATCTGACCTATGTGCAGTCGCGCGGCGAAATTCGCCCCGGCGAACATCACACCCTGCCACAAACCTCGCCGTTCAACTACAATGCCGCGCTCACCTATACCTACGGGCCCGTTGCGATGAAGCTGGCCGCGTCTTACGTCTCCACCAATCTCTGGGCAGTCGGCGGCGATGCCTCAACCGACCTCTATTCGCAAGGCCGCTACCGTCTCGACTTCGGCGGAACCTATGCTCTGAACGACCACATTCAGCTCTATCTCGACGCGAAGAACATCAGCAATACGCATCTCGACTTCACCCAGACCAAGGACAAGAACTTCCCGGTGCAGAACGAGTTCTACGATGCGGACTATCTGTTTGGCCTGCGCGTCAAATACTAGACTGTCCCGACAGTCCCTCGCGGCAATCTCGCAGCGAGGGGCTATTCTTGCTGGGGCAGCCTGTGCGCCGGTCCGGCTTTAATCCGCTTCGTGCGCCTCTTCGTTTGCGCTTTCCGTTCCGTTTTCAAGAACTGCGCCGCTCCTGGCGTCCACCCCGACCTCATAAGTCTTGCCGTCGGCCTTGATGTCGAAAGAGTAGCGAATCCCGCTGCCGCCGGCCTCATTTTCCGCCTCGCGTTTGACGATCTTGCCGGGCCGCGCCTTCATGGCGATGGCTTCGGCCTGAGCCATGCTGACGGGCGCGTTCGCGACGAGCTTCTCGCCGTCGAAATGGCCGGTGTGCGTGGCGGCGAGTGCAGGCGCGCCAATCAGCGCCGCCCCCAGAAGTGTTGTCAGAAAAATCTGTCTCATGATGCGTTCCTCTTAAATGGCGAGCTGTCTCGCCGGTGAGGTCAACACTATTGCGTTCTCAAATGAGATGAACCTAATGGGAATGTGTTCCCTCAAAGGTCATAGTTTGCGTAATAAAGGCGAGCAGGTCGTCGGCAGACAGATGCGATCTGCCACCTTCAAGACGAAAACAGTATCCGCACACATAGCCCCTGCCCCTGTGCGGGCGCGCTGAGCCTGATCTGGGCGCCGAGGAGGTCGCAAATCGTCCGAACAATGGCCAGGCCCAGGCCGCTTCCTGTTTGAGCATTATCCTTGACGCGATAGAAGCGTGCAAACACCTTTTCACGCTCGGCCTCGGCAATGCCGGGGCCATGGTCGCGCAGCACCAGCTCGACCGAGCCGTCCTTATGCGCAATATGCGTCTCAACGCGCAGACCGGCGGAGGAATATTTGATGGCGTTGTCCATCAGATTGCCAAGGAGTATCCGCAGCAGCGCAGGGTTTGCCACGACGATGGCCTCGGTTTCACCCGTCAGCACAAGCTCGACCCCCTTGGCGTGGGCCTTGGCATAAAGCTCGCCCAGGGTTTCACGCGCTATGTCGTGGAGATTGACCGGTGAGGTTTCAAGGCTCGCGTGCGAAATCCGGGCGAAGGTGAGCAACTGATCCAGAAGACGTCCAGCGCGCCGCGCGCCGCCAAGCAACGCGTCCAGAGAGCGTAGGCGATCGGCTTCGGTTTGCGCATTGCGCGCCACTTCGGCCTGAACGATCAGGGCTGCCAGCGGCGTGCGTAATTCGTGGGCGGCATTATCGGTGAACAGGCGTTCCTGCTCCCGAGACAGGCTGAGCTGGTTGAGGAGGTGGTTCATGGATTCGGGCAGAGGCGCGAGCTCTGCGGGCATACCGTCGGCCTCCATGGGGCGAAGATCCTGCGACGACCGGCGGCGAAGCTGGGCGGCGAACCCGCGCAGGTCGCGAAGCCCCCATCGGATTCCCAGCCAGACCGCGAGAATGATGACGGGCAGGACCATGAGCAGAGGCAGGGACACGCCCCAGACAATGCGGCGGGAGATTTCTTCACGTGCCTGTAAGCGTTCGGAAACTTCGACGATAATATGATCGGAGGGCCGCCTGTAGGTGAAGACCCGCCAGCTTTTGCCCTGGCGACGGACCGTCGTGAATCCACTGTTTCCGATCGGCGCCGTGGCGGAGGGCGCCGTATCTGAGATCATGATGAGTTGACCCTTGCGCCAGACGCGGAAGCTTCGCCAACTCGAATATTCATCGAGGGCGGCTTCGTCCTCGTGTGATAGTCCCATATCGTTGTCGCTGAACCGCAGACGCTGCGGGTCCTCTTCCGTTCGCGCCAGCTTCCACAATTGCTGGGCCGAGGAGATCATCTGCGAATCGTACACTTCGGAGATTTCGTCATCGGCGCTGAAATAGGCGATCGCGCCGATCAGAAGGGTGACCAGCACAAAGGGCACGGCCACGCCCATCAGGATTTGCAGGGTGAGGGAGGCGCGTTTCATGATGTCAGGCGTTGATCACATAGCCAATGCCGCGCAACGTCTCGATCAGGTCCTTTCCCAGTTTCTTGCGCAGGGCGTAAATCGTGGCCTCAACCGTATTGCTTTCAAAGTCGTCATCCCAGCCATAGACCTGACTTTCGATGTCCGACTTGCTGACCACGCGTCCGGCGCGCTGCATGAGCACTTCAAGGATCTGATATTCACGCGCCCGCATCCGGACCCACTCTCCGTTCTTGCGCACAGCGCGCGCGGCCGTGTCGAGCTCGATCCCGCGCAGGGCGATGACAGACTGGGCGCGGCCATGGCTGCGCCTTTGTACGGCGCGCAGGCGGGCCAGCAATTCCCCAAGCTCGAAGGGTTTGACGACATAATCGTCTGCACCGAGATCGAGCCCTTCAATCCTGTCCGCGACGCCGTCGCGCGCCGTCATGATAATCACCGGCGCGTCGGAGCGCCGCCGCAGGGCGCGCAGGACCTCAAGACCGCTCATGCCTGGCAAGTTGATATCCAGAATAATGGCCTCATAGGCGTTGGCGTAGCAGGCCTCCAGCGCCTCAAGACCGTCCTGCAGCCAGTCGGTCAGATAACCGGCCTGGCCCAGACCAGCCAGCAGGGCTTCACCCAGCATCTGATCATCTTCAACAAGCAGGATGCGCATGGCCAGGGCTATCGTGAGACATTAGGAGACCTTCCGGCTTATCGTGTGCGCCTTTTCGCCAGCCTCTGCAAGCTGAGCAGGACTGCGGGGAGGAAGAGCAAAAGGAGCGGAACGGCGGCGACCAGACCGAAAATAATCGCGGTCGCCAGCGGTTGTTGCAGACCCGCGCCACGGCTCAGGCTCAGCGCCAGAGGCGCCAGGGTCAGCACGGCGATCAGCGCGGACATCAGTATGGGGCGCAGCCGTTTTTCTCCGGCCTCATGCAGATTCGCGGCGTCAAGCTCGCGCCCGGAGGGCAATTCCGCCAGAAAAAATATCGCCAGTTCCGTCACCATGCCGACCACCATGGTCAGGCCCATCAGGGCCGAAATATCGAGTTCGATACCAGTCAGCCACAACCCGCCAAGAACGGCGCAGACTGAAAGAAGAACAGTCAGCAAGGTGGCGATCGTCCAGCTCAGGCGTTGAAATAGCACTGTCAGCAACAGGGCTGACAGAAGCAGGGCCGCGGTGAACACCATGGCCATGTCCGCGAAACTTTTTTGCTGTTCGGCGTAAAGGCCGCCATAGTCCACGCGCACCGAGGCCGACAGGTTCAGCGACTTGACCGCGGCGCGCACCGCCTTCATGCCGGAGCCGAGGTCGCGTCCTTCAAGTCTCGCCGTCACGGCGACGAATGGCGCCAAATCTTCGCGCGTAAGCTGTTTCTGGCCCGCCAGAATCGACACGGTGGCGATCTGACTGACGCGCAGAGCATGACCGTCCGGGGCCACCAGCGGCAGGTTGCCAAGCATGTCGGCGCGTTGCCGCAGGTCCTGCGGACCACGCACCCGCACGGCGATCAATTGCTCGCCGATGCGTATCTTTGTGGCGACCGCGCCGCCGACCAGGGCCTGCAACTGGTCCGATACGGCCTGCGCATCGAGGCCTTGTTGCGACGCCAGGGCCGGATCGACCTTGATGCGGATCGTGTCGCCGGCCACGCGTTGTCCGTCAACCACCTCGACCACGCCGGAAATCTTGCTGATGGCGTCGCCGACGCGCACGGCGGAGCGAGACAGTTCGGCGGGATCATCCGAAAACAATTTGACCTCGATCGGCTGCGGCACCGCGGTCAGATCGCCGATCAGATCTTCCATCAGTTGCGCCGTTTCGATATCCAGACCCGGAACCTGCGCCTGAACCTTCTGGCGGATTTCGGACATGACGGCTTCGATATTGCGACGGTGACCGGATTTCAGACGAATGAAGTAATCGCCCTCATCGGCTTCGGTCAGACCGCCGCCGAGCTGTGCGCCGGTGCGCCTTGAATAGCTGGCGACTTCCGGCGTCGAGGTGATGATCTGCTCGACCTGACGCAGCAGGCGATCGGTATCGGCCAGGGCCGCTCCGGACTGCGCCTTGTAGTCGAGGATGAAGCCGCCCTCATCCATCTTGGGCATGAAGCCGGACGGGACATGCGTCCAGGCCAAGGCGCCGATGAGCACCATGATGGCGCCGATTATGGCGATGAATACAGAGGGGGCGCGCAGGATCGGGGCGATGGCCTTGCCATAAAGCCCGATCAGCTTTCCGAGCATGCCATTGGCGCGTTCGGCGGCTTCTGCGTCCTTTTCGCGCAGCCATTTGGCCGCGACCAGCGGGATGACGAAGCGTGCATAAAGCAGCGATACGGCCAGCGCAGCCACCATGGTGATGGCCAGCGCCTTGAAGAAGCCGCCTGTGACGCCGCTGATGAAGGCCAGGGGCAGGAAGACGATGATGGTTGCGCCTGTCGAGCCGTAGAGCGGCAGCCCCATTTCAGCGGCAGCAGCGAGCAGGCTATGATCATCGCTGGCTGGTTCGCCGCGCTGAGCACGCTCCTGCATCCGCCGCATCATATGCTCAAGCATGACGACCGCGTCGTCCACGACAAGCCCGACGGCGGCGGCCATGCCGCCCAGTGTCATCATGTTGAAGCTCAGATGCAAGGCTAAAAGGCCAAGACAGGTCGCCGCCAGGACAGCGGGCAGCATCAGGCCGGTAATCAGCATAAGTCGGGCCGATCGCAGAAACAGAAACAGCACGATCCCGGCCAGCAACGCGCCCAGAAGTATGGCGTCGCGCACCGAATTTGCCGCGCCAACCACCAGTTCAGACTGGTCATAAAAGGGGGTGGCCGTGACGCTGGGGGGCAGGCCCGCCTGCTTGAGGCGCGCCTGCACGGCCTTGACGATCTTGACGGTGTCGCCGTTCAGCGCCTGATGAATATTGACCAGAACCGCGTCCTGACCGTTGGAGGTCACACGGGTAAAATTCGGTTGCGTCGAGGGATGGATGGTGGCGATCTGCCCAAGCGTCACAAGACCGCCATTCGCCCCTGTCCTGATAGGCGTTGCGGCGAGGTCGGCAATATTGGCAAGGCGATTTTCGGCAAGCACCAGATAAAGCCGGTGGCGATCCTCGATGCGTCCAAGGCCGGTGATCTGATTGGCCTTGCCAAGCGCCGCCGTTACGTCCGCCACGCTGACGCCCAGCGCCGTGAGTTGCGTCGGGTCCACATCCACCTCGATCTCGCGCGGCGAACCGCCCAGGATTTCCACGCCTGCCACCTGGGCGACACCTGTCAACGCCGGGCGAACCTTAAGTTCGGCGATTTGACGCAAGGCGGCCTGATCAAGCGTTTTGGAGGTGAGCGCGACGCCAAGCACTGGAAACTGGGTCGGGTCGGACCTGACGACCGTGACGTTCGTGCCAGTCGGCAGGTCCGGCGCCAGGGCCGCCAGCGCGCTCTGCGTCGCCAATGTGGCCGAGACCATATCGTCACCCCAGCCAAAACTCAGCTCTACTTCGGCCGAACCGCGGCTGGTCGTCGAGCGAATGCGCGTCACATTGGGCACGCCGCGCAGGGCAATTTCGACGGGGCGCGTAATTTCGGCGGCCATCTGATCAGCGTCCCGGTCCCCCGCGTCGATGGAAACGACAACGCGTGGATAATCGATATGCGGGAACAGGCTGACGGGCAGGTTCAAGGCCGCCAGAACGCCGCCAAGCGTCAGGATAAGGATTGCGAAGCCGATCGCCGGCGCCATGCGCTGCAGGTTCGTCTTCATTTCAGGCGCACCTTCATACCGTCCTCAAGCGCCGTGCCGCCTTGCGTCACCACCTTGTCGCCCTGGCTCAGACCTTTCAGTATGGCGATACGGTCAGCATTCTGCGGCCCGGTGACCACGTCAACGCGGTGCGCCGTCCCCGCCCTGACGACATAGACATAGGGCTGGCCCCCGTCATCCTGAAGCGCGACATAGGGCACGCTCAGGGCGCTGGACTGTGCGGCCAGCACGATTTCGGCCCTAAGCGGCTGACCCGCACCGAATGCCGAGTCCGGCGGAAGGTCGGTGATCACGGGCGCAAGCCGGCTCTGCGTATCCACGACCGGACTGACGCTCAGTATGCGTGCATCTGTCGTGACGCCGCCGTCGCTCGTCGATATGCGGACGTGATCGCCGGGATGAAGTCTCGCCGCGAGGCGGGGATCGACGCCGAAATTTCCGTTCAGAGCCGTCGCGGAGGTGAGGCTGGCCAGGTTCGCACCGGCTGCGACCAGATCGCCGGGTTTGACTGCGAGTGACGACACATAGCCCGATTGCGGCGCGGTGACCGTCATCAGACGCATCTGATCGGCGGCAGCCCTGGCGGCGGCGTCCGCGCTTTTGGCGGCGGCGAGCGCCGTCTCGACATCGGCATTGCTGCCCAGTTGTTCGGCGCGCAGCCGTTTGGCGCGGGCCAGAGCCGCGTCGGCCGCCGTCGCGTCGGCCTGGGCCTTGGCGGCCGCCTGACGCGTCGCCGGACTGGGTTGCAACTGAGCGATGACCTGACCGGCCTTTACATGAGCGCCTATACCGACCTTGAGAGCAACAACGGTGCTTTCAGCCGGGGCGGTCAGCGCGCTTGCGCCCTGAGGGCTGGGTGCGGCTGTGCCATAAACGCTTACGGTTTGCTGGATCGGGCCGGTCTGAGCCTCAGCCAGTTGCACAAGGGCGACGGGAGTCGGGTCGCTGCCATCGCCACCGTTTTGCGAACATCCACAGAGCAACAGGGCTGCGGCCAGAGCCATCAGGCCAACCGGATAGGGTTTCATCATGGGGTCCATTGTCCTTGTGGCGTCCCGGTGAGCAGTTCAAGACCGATGCTGAGCTCGGCAATATCCTGATCGGCCTTGGCGATTTGAGTGCGTGTATCGCGCAGGGTCTGCGCTGCGGCCTCGGCCGTGGCGGGCGCGAGGTCGCCACGCGCCGCCGCAACCCTGCTGGCGTCGGCAAAGCGCTGAATATTGGGTAATGTGGCAAGCCATCGCGCTCTTTGTTGTCGGGCAAGTTCGATATCCTTGACCGAGGCGGCGATATCATCGCGCGCCTGCACCAGACGCGCCTCATATTCTGCCTTGAGCGCTGCCCGGGTCTCTGTCTCGATAGCGATGCCGCCGCGGTTCCGGTTCCAGACCGGCAGGGTGAGGTCGAGCGCCGGTCCCAGCAGGAAATTGCCGGAGGAATCGCGGTTGGCGTTCAATGTCAGGTTCAGCGCCGGGAACTGATTGAGCACCGCCAGATGCAGACCGGCCTCCTGCGCCGCGTAACCTGCCCGCAGGGCCGCAAGGTCGGCTCTTCGGTCAAGGGCGATCGCAAACAGACTTGCGTTTGCAAGTGGTGTGGGCGGCGCAGGCGCCGGTTCAAGGGAGAGAATGGTTTGCGGCGGCAGGCCAAGAAGATGATTCAAGGTCAGTGTGGCCGCTGTCAGGGCGCGTTGCATACCTGAAAAAGCGTCGTCGGCTGACAGGGCCGCCTGGCGCGCAGTTTGTAATGCACTGCCGTCCACATCGCCCTGACTGGCGGCGCGCTCAGTATGGACAAGGAGGGCGTCGCTGGCGTCACGGCTGGCGCGCGCCAGGTCGAGTTGTTTTTTGAGCGACAGGATCCTGACATATTGCAGGCGCGCCTGGCCCGCGGTTTGCCATTCCGACCAGGCCAGATCGAGGCGCGCCTGACGGGTTTGCGCTTTTGATTGCGCCAGGGTGACGCCGTGGGTCCGCAAGGCGTTGAGATCAAAGCCCAGAGCGGCCGTCAGATTGGGCAACGGGTCAGGGCCCGACAAGACGCTATCCGCGCCGAGACTGAAGGTGGGGTCGGGAAGCAAGCCTGCGGAAAAGGCCTGCGCTTCGCTTACCTTTTCGCGCGCGCGCAGGGCCTTCAGATCGGGATTAGCGATGACGGCTATGGTGGCGATGGCGTTCGCGTTGAGCGGTTTTGACAGGTCTATCACAGCCGGCGACAGAAAGGGGCGATCCGCCGCCTTGGCCAGATCCTGAGCGGTGGGACCGTCAAGGGCGGTTGGGTGATCGCTCAAGGGATGCGATGAGTATGTCGCGCAGGCCGACAGAGACAGGACGAGCCCGGCAGAGAGAATCGAAAGGCGCAGGTTCGGCATAGGGCTCGCTTTTCGTGACAGATAAATGCTGTTACGCCGCCAATATGAGCCGAACATGAAATCGGGGCCATTGCCTTCATTTCTAACGGCAAGGCTTCGCTTTAAAGCCGTACGTCAAATTCGAACGGCAATCAGAATGGCGCCGGCGGCGATCAGGCTCACGCCAAGCCAGTTTTGCGCGCTGAGACGCTCGCCCAGGAACAGCGCGGATAACAGAGCGACGAAGACGACGCTGAGCTTGTCGATCGGCGCGACCTTCGCGGCTTCGCCGAGCTTGAGCGCCCGAAAATAACAGAGCCACGACGCGCCGGTCGCAAGGCCGGACAAACCCAGAAAGAGCCAGGTCCTGGGGGGGATGCTGTTCAACGGCTGCCATTGTTTGAACAAGGAGACGATGATGAGACTGACCACCAGTATGACGAGTGTGCGAATGAAGGTCGCCAGGTCGGAATTGACGTCGCTGACGCCAATCTTGGCAAGAATAGCTGTCGCCGCCGCAAAGAGCGCCGACAGGCAAGCCCAAAACAGCCAGTCGGTCTGGATGGATTTCATGATCGTCCTTTATTCGCGAGGTCGGTAGGCCGAAGTCAGGGAAGCGCCTGAGCCGCCGCGCGTCAAGTTGATCCTTTGCTCAGGACTGAAAGCATTGTTTTTCCAGACCATCCTTCAGTTCCAGATCAGTTTCATCATTTTAAAGTCATGTCCTCATATTAAGACGAGACCTGGACGATGCGAATCCTACTTGTCGATAACGATGAAGCGCACGCGCAAGGGCTGAAAGCGGCGCTTGAAGACGCCGGATATCCTAGCCGATGGGTCTCCGACGGAGCCCAGGCCTTGTCACTTTTGGGCGCGGATCTGTTTGACGGCATGGCTTTGAATCTCGATCTTCCGGGCCTGTCGGGGTGGGAAGTGTTACGGTCCGTGCGCCGGGTTTCTGCCATGGCGATCTTGGTCATGTCTGCGGAAACCTCGTTGGAAACGCACATCAGGGCTCTGGATCTCGGGGGCGATGATTATCTCAGAAAACCCTTTCATCCGCGAGAATTCATAGCGCGCTTACGCGCGGCCATACGGCGATCCGGACGACTTCCCGATCCTGTGCTCAGGTATCAGGACATCGAAATCGACGCCCGTACCTCCTCGGTTCATCAAGCGGGGCACTGGGTCAAGCTGACGGCCAGGGAGTTCCGCATCCTGTCACTTCTGATGACACGCGGTGGCGGCCTCTTGCCCAAACGAGACCTGGAAATCAGTCTTTACGGTCCCAATGAAATCGATCGGGCCGAAAGCAATACCATCGAAGCCGCCATTTATACGATGCGTAAGAAGCTCGGGCGCAACCTGATCCAGAATGTGCGCGGCCTAGGTTACCGTCTGAGCGGGGGGCAATTATGAGACCAGCCGATCTGGCGTCTTTCCTATCTCAGTCGCCTGACATAGGACAATCGAACGCATTTTCCGGGGGTGAGGCGCCTGCCCAGCCCAGCTCTTGCTTGCTGGAGGCCTATCTTGAACACCGCGCCATGTTGATCCGCCATTTCAGGGCGCGGACCGGGAGTGTTGGTCTTGCGGAAGATATTGTTCAGGACCTGTATATCAAGTTGGCCAGGACCGCTCCGCAAACATCTGTCATCAATGCGACCGGTTTTCTGTTTCGAGCGGCCAATAATATCTGGCTGAACCGGTTGCGCGCCGAGCACCGGGAAAGGCGACGAAATGGTCTGTGGTGGTCTCAGAGCATGGGAACACAACGCTTCAGGGATGAACCCGATGCCGAACGACGGGTCATTGCGAGGCAAAATCTCGCTGTGCTCATGAGCCGCGCCGGGCGATTACCCCCGCGCACGCGGCAGATATTTGCATTACACAGGATCGAAGGGCTGAGTCAGGTTCAAGTTGCGAACCGTTTGGGGCTTTCAAAAAGCACAATTGAAAAACACCTGCGTATGGCCCTGGAAGCTTTGGCATAACAAATGCCTGGAAGTGCGCTCGGTAGAAATCGACTATCGAGCGCCTTGAGGGCATTCACATGTCAATCTGCTCCGCCATTTCCAAGGCATCATCAACCTCGATACCGAGATATCGCACTGTGCTCTCCAGTTTGGTATGTCCGAGAAGGAGCTGCACCGCCCGCAGATTCCCCGTCTTACGATACAATTGTGACGCCTTCGTCCGCCGCATGGTGTGAGTGCCGTACATTGTCGTTTCCAGCCCGATGCTCTCGACCCAAGTATGAACGATGCGAGCGTACTGCCGGGTGGAAATGTGCGGCCTTTGCTTCGACCGACCCGGGAACAGATAACTTGAATTGCCAGCGTTTAATTGTGTGAGCAGTCGCTCAATTGACAGCCGAGTGTGCTCGGTGATCTCGAATTTTACCGGTTTACCAGTTTTCTGCTGAATGACGGTTGCGCGGTCACGGACCTTTCCGGCCTGACAGAGATCATTTACGCGCAGACGAACCAGGTCGCACGCTCTCAGTTTACTATCGATGGCGAGATTGAAGAGAGCAAGGTCTCTTGGGGAATGGCTCAATTCAAGCCGTGCACGGATTGACCACACGTGTTTGGGCTGGAGCGGCTTTTTTTGGCCAACCAATAGACCTTTGTTCCACGGTTGGATGTGAGTGAGTAACGGATCTTCAGACATGACGGATTCTCCGCCGACCCTCCCACCGCAACTCGCTTCTGCATAGAAGCAGTATACCATAGTGTACGCGGATCGCCGGTGGCGCGGAGTCGAGCGAGATGTCCGCTAACAGGCAGACCATTGGCTCGAACTCGGGATGTCCGCTTCGGGGCGCACATACGACTCTTGGGGCGGCAGCGCCGATGGCGGTTTGTTCCCAGTAACGGAACTCCACAATCGACGCCTTCGCTGCCTCTGCCACTGATGGTTCATTTGTAGGCGGGGATTGCGATGCGAGCTGCGCGAACTCCAGATCCGAAGGCGCTCGCCTTCCCAAGCATTGAGCAACTTCTCACCTCTGATCGGGTGGTTAAACTTCCAGCCCTGACGCATCTCAGGCTGGCGCAGACGGCGATCGATTTCGAAGCCCTTTGCCAGTCGGAATTGCCCCAATCATTGAGGCGATTTGCCTTATACGCATTTCGGCCAAGGCAGGCCGCTGCGTCGCCGGTCGTTTTGAGTTTCCATGGTCGCCAAAGATCTGGCAGATAGAGGCAAATCGTCGGCCGTCCGTCGTTGGCGGTCAGTGTAGCGATGCGGCACAAGGTATACGTGATCCGCTGCTTCGAAAGGTTAAGACCATGCGCCTCGCTCACGTCACTTTCACCGTCGCCACCGACGCCGTAGGCACCGCCCTTGACGCACTTCTCAACGAAACGGCCATCGTACGCGGGATGAAAGGCTGCCGCGCCTTCATTCCATTCGCTGATCCGACGGTCAGCGGCGGGTTGGGTGTGTTACACGAATGGGAAACCGCAGAGGACTTCGCTGCTTACCTGGCGTCGCCCCGCTTTACTTCGGTCAATGCTACCCTGCGGCCAATGATGACGACCGCCCCCGTGAGCCGTCGCTTCGACGCTGATCAGGTACTCAATGTGAACTAACGAATGACGCCTGACGCCTATTGTTTTTCCAAGCGCTTTGAACCGGCTGGCCCGGCCGCTTTCCATATAGACCGGCACTACCTCGTCTACGCGCTTAGCGGAACCCTGCGGCTGGAGGCGCAGGGCCTCCGCTGGATATTGCCACCAGCCCGCGCGGCTTTGATCGCCGCCGACCATCCTATCCGGATTTCCATCTTGACGGCGGCGACCACGGCGTCTGTCCTGTTTGCTAAAGACTTCATGCCGGCGCCGCGCGAGTCCGTTAGGGTCTTCGAGTTATCGCCGCTGGCCCGCGAACTGATCGGTGAGTGTCGCACCTGGGGAGCAGAAAGCGGTCCGCTCGATTCCTATGCGCGGCGGTTGTTCGATACCTTGGCCAGTGTTGTGCTTAGATTGGCTGACACACCCAGTCCCTTTGTGATGCCCGTTCCGTCGTCTCTGGCGCTTCAGCGCGCCCTGACCATGACTGAAGAATTGACCCATGCGCAACCCAGCTTCGCAGCTATTGCGCGCGCCACTGGCCAGTCGCCGCGCGCCTTGTCGCGCCGGTTTGCAGAAGAGATGGGAATGACGTGGCGCCAGGCCCTGCGCCGCATGCGCCTGATGCAGGCGGTCGAAGCCCTGGCCATGTCAGACGCTCCGGTGACCGAGATTGCGATGCGCGTCGGTTATGCATCTCTGTCGGCTTTCAACGCCGCCTTTCGCGACCTACTCGGTATGACTCCGACCAACTATCGGCGCTCGTTCCGTATAACCGCGCGACTGTAAAATGATCGCTTAGGGGCGTAAAGACGAAGCCCATTTGTGTGGGCGAACAGAAATTGGCTTTGGCCTCGACTAACGATGCGACCGCTTCCCGCGCCAGAGCTCCAATATGGATTTCACCCTTCTGCCGTCAACCATATGCGTCGTCATGACATATGGCTCCCTCCAAGCTGGATCGAAATCGCCTCCTCATTGGCGAAGCCTCCGGCCCAATAGTTAGCCAGTTGTGAAAGTTTTCCTTGACCCAAATCGCGTCTCGGTCAATACTTGCCCACATGGCTAAGTATGAAGCAGAATTGAGCAGGTCGTTTTCCGCACTCGCAGATCCGACTCGGCGGGCGATCGTCAGTCGCCTGTGCGACGGCCCCAAATCCATAGGCGAACTCTCTGAGCCGTTCGAAATGGCCCTGCCGTCGCTGCTCAAACACGTCCGTGTCCTTGAGCAAAGCGGGCTCGTAAGCTCCGAGAAGGTCGGCCGGGTGCGGACCTGCAGGATCGAACCCCACGCGCTTCGTGCGACCGAATTGTGGATACGCCAGCACATTTCCGCCTGGGAGGAACGGCTCGATCGCATGGAAGCCCATATCGAGCGCATGAAAAGAAAGAATTAGGGCTATGAGCAAACCTTCGAACACCGCAGGTTCGCCCTGGCGTGACTGGCCGATCGACCGTGAAATCGTCCTAAGTCGCGTCATCGATGCGCCGCGAAGCGTCGTGTATTCCGCCTGGACCGACCCGAACCAGATACAGGAATGGTTTGGGCCGGAGGGCATGGCGATCGAAACCAGGGAGATCGACATCAATCCAGGCGGAACCTGGCGATTTGACATGATCGCTCAGGATGGCACGCGCTACACCAGTCGAATGGTTTTCCTACGCATGGAAGCCCTCGCGCTCATCGAGGTCGAGCACGGCACCGATCAGGAAAACGACCCTGGCAAATTCAGAATGCTCGTCACCTTTGACGAACAAAGTGACGGCAAGACCGTCCTCACGCTGCGTCAAATGCATCCATCCAAGGCGCGTAGAGATACCGTCATCGGCTTCGGAGCCGTCGAATATGGAGGGCAGACGCTGAAGAAACTGGCTCGCCACGTTGCGAGAGTTACGTCCAAATGACCAGCGCCACAGCTTGGCAACCACACTAAGGAGGGAACGAATAATGGCTAAGGTGAAAGTTTTCGGATTTAGCGTCTCGCTTGATGGCTTTGCCGCAGGCGTTGAGCAGAGTTTGAGCCACCCGCTTGGACTACGGGGCGATGAGATCTTTCAGTGGTTTTTCCCGACGCGGGCTTTTCTGGAAATGCTGGGAAAAGAGGGCGGTGAAACGGGTAAAGACAACGAATTCGGCCAACGCGCCATGGAGGGTTTTGGCGCCTTCATCCTCGGTCGCAACATGTTCGGCCCCATTCGCGGGGAGTGGCCGGACGACCAATGGAAAGGATGGTGGGGTGACAACCCGCCTTACCACGCGCCAACCTTCGTATTGACCCACTATCCGCGACCGCCGATCGAGATGTTGGGCGGTACGAACTTTCATTTCGTCACCGACGGTATCGAGTCGGCGCTGCATAGGGCGCGCGAAGCGGCAGGCGCAAAGGACATCAAAATCGGCGGCGGCGTTCAGACGGTAAGGCAATTTATTCAAGCCGGCCACGTCGACGAAATTCACCTCGCAATCGCCCCCATCGCGCTTGGCCAGGGCGAGTCGCTCTTCAGCGGCCTAGATCTTCGCGCCCTGGGCTATCGGACGGTCGAGCATGCCGCGACCGACAGAGCCACGCATATTGTCCTTGCGAAATAGAGGTGTCGGTTTTGCGCGGTCGGCGCCCTACGCTTTCAATATTTCGCGCTATGCACCTCAATAGCAAATCCTTGGCGTGGGAAGGTCCTCGGTCGCCGAACAGCAATGATGTCCGGTTTCAGGCGGACAATGCAACCCGCGCCAACATGTCCGGATTGGGGCGCTAACCAGACGGCATATCTCAAAACGGCGAGAACTTTTCCATCAGCGCTTGCGAAGCGGGGGGTTTCTGCATGTTGGTGACGTCGCCGCGGCCGCCGTAGGAGATGCGGGCTTCGGCCAGTTGCGACGAGCTGATGGTGTTGGTGGCGCTGATGTCTTCGGGGCGGGCGATGCCGGAGACGGTCAGGACGCGCACCTCGCGGTCGGTGCGCACCTCCTGCGTGCCCTGCACGATCAGGTTGCCGTTGGGCAGC